>ENA-OQDD01001004-OQDD01001004.1-human-gut-metagenome-genome-assembly--contig:-NODE-1004-length-9883-cov-1.776035_pt1 | contig 9883 bp, 12 predicted proteins | sample MGYA00242507_ERZ504598 | MGnify/ENA primary metagenome ERZ504598 (study PRJEB26092, sample SAMD00036318) | human gut metagenome | host: Homo sapiens | study: EMG produced TPA metagenomics assembly of... | reverse complement strand
CTTATTGCCTCCAGTAAGTCGGTTGTTTTTAATCCGCTATAAACTGGTAAATTATATTTAATACAAATTTCTTTTATTATATCACTAGTCCCCACTGGTGATAAATCATTTTCTTCGGCAATTTTAGTTAATTGTACCATTCCTATTGCAACTGCTTCACCATGTGAATATTTCTCATAATGATAATATTGTTCAATTGCATGTGCAAGTGTATGCCCAAAGTTCAGTAATAAACGATCCCGAAGTCAAACTGATCTCTTTCGACTACATCACGCTTAATACCAATGCAACGATAAATTATTTCATCGATATCCATGTATAACTGTTCAAAGTTATCATAACTATTTAGTTATCAAACAAACTTTTATCTTTAATACAGCCATATTTAATAAACGGACTGATATCATCCCAGTATTTCTCATAAGATTCTCTGTCAGTCTTGCACATTCCGGTAAGCTTATCTGCCACTTTTTTGGAAATGTATTCAGAAATCTTCTGTACAAATCCGTCATTCTGCAATGCGCTTCGTGACACGTTCAATGGAAGATCCGGACAATCGATCACACCTTTCAGAAGAAGCAGGAATTCAGGAATTACTTCCTTGATATTATCTGCGATAAATACCTGATTGTTATAAAGTTTGATCGTTCCTTCAATGGAATCATACTCTGTATTGATCTTCGGGAAGTACAGGATACCTTTTAAATTAAACGGATAATCCATATTCAGATGTATCCAGAATAACGGTTCCTTATAATCCATAAATACCTTGCGGTAGAATTCCTTGTATTCATCATCTGTACATTCATTTGGATGCTTCATCCAGAGCGGATTAATATCACTGATGGAAACCGGACGTTTATTGATCTTTACTTTATCCTTTGCAGGAGAAATTTCAACAACTTCCTTTTCACCTTTATCATTTTCTTTTTCTTCTGTCTTTGCTTCCTCATGAATATGTTCAACAACTACATCATCGTCTCTTAACTCAGATTCATCAATTGTCTCATATTCCTGAGGTGCATTTGCTTTGGAAAGGTAAATATGAACCGGCATGAAAGAACAGTATTTCTCAAGGATCTCACGCATACGGTACTCATTTGCAAATTCCAGCAGTCTTCATTCAGGAACAGGGTGATTTCTGTACCAATCGTATTCTTGTTACCTTCCTGGATATCATATTCTGTTCCGCCATCACAGGACCAGTGTACAGGCTGTGCACCTTCTGTATAGGAAAGTGTATCAATATGCACTTCATCCGCTACCATAAATGCAGAATAAAATCCAAGTCCAAAATGACCGATCATCTGATCATCTGTAGTTTTGTCTTTATATTTCTCAAGAAACTGAGTTGCACCCGAAAAAGCAATCTGAGTAATGTATTTCTCTACTTCATCAGCAGTCATGCCAATACCATTATCGATGAATTTCAGAGTTTTCTCATCAGGATTAACAATTACCTGAATCTCCGGTTTGTATCCTTCCGGAAAAGTATATTCTCCCATTACTTCCAGTTTTTTCAGTTTAGTAATCGCATCGCATCCGTTGGAGACCAGCTCTCTTACAAAAATATCATGATCGGAATATAACCATTTCTTGATGATTGGGAAAATATTTTCACTGTTAATTGATAAATTTCCATGTTTTACAGCCATGCTGTCCACACTCCTTTTTGTTTTTAATCATTTTCCGCAACTTTATCTGTCAATATACTGCATTCTTATCTGCTCTGCCTCCGGAGTCAAAACTATCCTCTCCTGTTTATCCTTTGAAATAGCTTTTGACTCCTGTAAGTTGCTTCTCTGAAAGATATAGTAATACCATTTATTCCAAAAGTCAAGAAAAAATTAGCACTCACTAAAAATGAGTGCTAATAATTTTATAATTTTACATATTCCCCTGTATTTTTCTTCAGATAACTCTTATTTCTTTCGTCTTTTGTATACCACAACTCCCACAATACATCCTGCTGCAATCGCCAGAATAATCACAAACGGTGTGATATTAGTCGTATCTCCTGTCTTTACCGCTGATTTCGCAGTTGCTCCATTCGGCTGTGGAGTCGGAGTTGCAGTTACAGTCTGCGCCTGTGTAATACTGAAATTCACCTGTTTAGTATCCTGCTCCCCTGTATTCTCCCATTCACTTCCATTATACTTCTGACGGTCAAATGTAACTGTCAATGTGTAGGTTCCGGCCTTCGTAATTCCAAATGCAGCAGTATAAGGTGCACTGCTCCAGCTATTTGTATTGATCACTTTCCAGTTATACGGTACATAGCGGACATCTCCCTTTCCCGGACTTTCATTGTCCATACCCGCTCCGACTGCTGTAAATGTAATCTTTGACTGTGTTGTGTATCCATCTGAACTGATTCCTGTAATCTTATTATCTGCCGGATCTGCAATTTTCGCCTTGCGGGCAGCTTTAACCGTAAACTGAACTTTCACTTCTGCACTGATCTGCTGTTCATTATCAATCACAACTGACTCTGTATAGGAGCCGGCCTTTAAACCCTCCTTCGGGCGGATTTTAAATGTACAGCTCTCCCCCGGTGCAAGCTCTGTGGCTGAAAGTTTCCCAATTTTAAGTTTTTACCTGACGGTGCATTTAAAGTTACATTTGTATTCCCCTTATTCGTCACTGTAACTTTCTGCGCTTCCGGTGCCTCACTATATCCTTCTTTTGCTTTTCCAAAATTCAGTTCTTCCGGTGTTACGGATAATTTATAAATCTTTTTCACTTCCGAAACAGTCGCAGAAGCTTTGATCGTTGTTAATACATCTTCCTGTCCTTCCGAACTGGTCTGGGCTATCTGAATACTGTCCAGATAATTGCCGACTTTCAGACCGGTCACCGGTACTGCTGTAAATGCAGCAGAATCTCCCGGCTCCAGCACTGATGCCGAAAGTTCCCCAATATCAAAATACTCTGCATATGGCTGCATCAGCGAAACAGTTGTATTTCCTGTATTGGTAAGTGTAATGGTCGTCGCTTCAGGAGTATCATAACCTTCCTTCAGATCATCATAACTGAAAGATTCCGGATCTGCCTTAACTGCTGTGATCTGTTCCTGTTCTGCCTCTTTTACAGATACTTCCGCAGTTACCTGCACTGCTACTTCCGAATCCTCTTCACTTTCAAATATCAGGGTATCACTGTAATCACCCTTCGTCAGACCGGTTTTTGGCTGTACCATGAACATAAGAGAATCACCTTTTGCAATCTGTATTCCTGATACAGCTTCACTTCCATCTTCGTTCATCACCTCAAAATAATCTGATTTCGGTATCTTTAAAGTGACAGTTCCATCCCCTGTATTTGTTACGGTTACGGACAGTTTCTCATTGGCCTGTGTATAATTTTCTTCGATATCGCCGAAATTAAGACTTCCTGTATTTACCTCAAGAGACTGTGCCTCAAGAGATGCATCTGCATTGTCACCTGCCGATGGAGCCTCGCTGTCATCCGGCGTCTCTGTCGGTTCTGCAGAAGGCTCATCCGAAGGCTTCAGATCTTCGTCATCTGATGAATCATCCTCACCTTCAACTGCAATCTTCGCTTCAAAAGAAACCTCAATACCTTCTTCCGTCCGGTATGTGATCATATCATCATATTCACCCGGTTCCAGCCCTTCCCTCGGCTGTATCCATACGCTTACAGATTCACCTGCACTCAGCGGTTCTGTAATATCCTGAACCATAAAATGTTCCGGACTGATCTCCTGAAAATTCAAGTTCTCATTTCCGGTGTTCGTAATCTGCACATACTGTGCTTCCACATCCTCAAGATCACTCTTTACTGTTCCAAAATCACAAATCTGATCTTCGCTGTCCTCTACAGTGGCAGTCGCTTCGTAAGTCTTTTGATCTTTCTCTGATCCATCTGTCTGCACATTTCCATTCTCATCCACCTGCAGCTGATCTTCTGTATAAATTTTCATCTGGGAATCATCAGTACCTTCTGTTGTTTCCTCCGGCTGACCTTCTGTGTTCTGAGATCCATCTTCCTGTTCATTTCCTGCATCCTGCTGTACATCTTCTGTTCTATCTGTGTCCTGATTTTCAGAATCCTGACTGCCTTCTGCATTATCTGCTGTTTCTTCCAACTGTGCATTCTCTGTTCCATCTGCCGTTTCTGCCTGCTGTGTATCCTCTGCTTTCGCCTCTTCTTCAGTTGCAGCTACCTCTAACGTCTTTGCAGTAAGAGTACCTGTCAGTCCGCTTCCATCTACAGGGGTCAGATCAAGCACCAGTCTGCATCCCAGATCATCCTGAGTAATCGTATAGGTCTTCTCAGTACCTACCTGTGTTAACTCCTTCTCCCCGGTCTGTCTTGACCAGGAAAAAGTGAAATCTTCATCTGTAACCCCTTCCGGTGTAACCTTTGCATAATCTGCACTCACTACTACGCCTACAGCTGCCAGTCCCTTAATCTTAAGCTTACCGCCCAATTCTCCTGACGGAGCTGCCGCAAAAACCATGGATGGAATCATTGAAATAACCATCATCACAGTCATTACAACTGCAAGAAATCTCTTTCTCTCCATCTGTAGTCCTCCTTTTCATTTATAATAAGATTTGTAATTATTCAGCAGCCGCTCTTAAGGTACTGAATAATTACAGTTCTATGATGCTTCTGCGTCTGTCTGCCCTTTTCATTCCCATCACAGACCACAGCATCGTTTTTTCTCTGTATAAAAGCATTATAGCATCACATTTTCCGGAAATGTAATCTGTATTTTCTCCCTTAAAACAACTTCAGCCCCTGAGTATCAGAGTTCAATTTTCTCCAATATTCAGGGACCGAACTGTGTTTTACAGTTATTTCTCCGATATATCACGTGATATCCATAATTTGACCGAACAGTTTTTATCCTTCTACTATCAGATATTTTCCATCCGGCAAAGCAAATACTTCACTTGCATCTTCCAGTTCTTCATCTGACATTCCTTCCACATCAGCGCCTGACTCTTCCAGATATTCTCTCACTTCTTCAATAGAATCCACAACCTGCGCCATGCAATCCTCAAGGAATGCTTCCGCTGCTTCATATGATTCTGCTACCGCCTGTGGAAAAAGCTGCTCCTGATTTTCAAGAAACGTATTAATACATTCTTCTGTAAACAATTTAAATAACCTCCTCAATCTTTCCCTTTGCCCTGATCAGCTTCTCAAGGACCGGTTCAACCTGTTTCGTCATATAGGACGCAGCTGCCCGTACCCCCTCCTTGGAATGCTCCATGCAAAGCCATATTTTACCGCTTTAAGCATCTCTATATCATTATATTCGTCTCCGAACGCAATACATTCTTCCGGCGAAATATGATATCTTTTCTGATATTCTCTGATTCCTTTTGCCTTGTTTTGTTCCCAAAAGGAATAAAATCAATCCACTCATTTCCCGAAGTGACAACAACACATTCTTTTCCAAATCTGTCCATCCAGTATTTCACAGATTCTTCTGTAAGGCCGGCCGGTTCAAACACAGCCAGCTTCATGATAGGATCCGTCATCTCTTCCATGCTGTTTACAAATCTGCATTCATTTTTTACTTCATATAACATATGGTCATGAAATCTCTTTGTCTTCGGCATCAGATAGTGGTAATCCTTTGCAGAACAGGTAAACTCGGCATCCTTCTTTTCCAGGATTGCAGAAATAATCTCCCCTGCCAGCTTTCTGTCAAAAGAATCCTGATACAGTACCTCTCCATGATCCACTGCCAGTGCACCATTCTCCGAAATATAGGAAATCTCTGAAGCAACAGGCGCAAACAGCTTTGTCATATTCGGATATTGTCTTCCACTGGCTGCCACAAACATAATCCCCAGTTCCTCTAACTGCCTGATCAGCGAAAAAATTTCTTCAGGCAGAGACTGTGCCTTATGTAAAAGTAGCGTCCCATCCAGATCACTTGCAACCAGCTTAATCATTTCCATGTTCCTCGCAAATCTTTACCAGATCTGTCGGTTTCTCAGCGACAAGATCTGCTCCATTCTCATTCAGTTCTTTTCGGTCACGAAAGCCCCATAGCGCACCTACTGTATACATTCCTGCTGCTTTACCGGTCTTCATATCTGTACTTGTATCTCCCACATACATACATTCTTCCGGTTTTACACCAAATTTCTCCGCAACCATAAGCGGACCATCAGGTGCCGGTTTCCTGCGGATTGCTTCGCTCTGACCAACTACCATATCAAATTCCCCGTCAAAAAGCTGCGCAATTACTTTCACAGCTGCAGGATGAGGTTTATTTGAACAAACTGCCAGCTTCATTCCATGTTCCTTCAATTTCTTTAAGGTTTCCGGCATTCCCTTATAGGAACTACTTTATACATCGGATCTGCTTCAAACATTTCCCGGTAAAGCTTCTGTCCCTCATCATAATGCGCAAGTTCCGGATCCCCCGCATCCTTAAGTGCGCGGCGGATCAGCATATTTGCCCCTTCTCCGCTGTAATATCTGAAATTATCCACCGGAAGTGTTTTCAACCCGAATTTTTCCATAATAATATTAGTCACATAAGCCATGGAATCCAGCGTATCAGCAGTGTTCCATCCAAATCAAATATACATGCTTTAATCATCTTTTGTCATCCTCTTAAGTTAATTCCTGATTTCTTCATTTCATAAAATAATCTGGCAACCGGGAGTCCTACCACATTATTGTAATCTCCGTTGATCCCCTTTACATAAATTCCGAAAAGTCCCTGGATGCCATAGCTTCCAGCCTTATCCATAGGCTCTCCTGTAGCAACATACTCTCTGATCTCCTCATCTGAAACCGGATAAAACGTCACATCTGTACTTTCATAAAAAGTATGTTCTGTCCAGACTTTTTCTTTCTTTTCCCATACAGAAACGCCGGTATATACCTGATGAGTATTTGCCTGAAGTTTCTTTAATGTATTCACCGCATCCTCTGTATCATGAGGTTTGCCAAGGATCACATTCTCAAACACTACCACTGTGTCAGATCCGATCACAATTGTTCCGTCGGCACTATCTTTCATAGTGCGGATAACAGAAGCTGCTTTATCCGAAGCCAGCTGTTTTACTGCCTCTCCCGGATTGTCTGAGATACGATTCTCATCACCTGATGCAGGCAGCACTTCAAAATCCACGCCAGCCCGTTCCAACAGTTCTTTTCGTCTGGGCGAAGCAGATGCCAAAATAATTTTTCTCATAATAACCTCTTCTTTCCTGTCATAGTATACCTTGTATCTTTTTGGTATGCAACTGCTTTCATTAACTCTTTCCATAAATTTCGCTTTTCTTTTTATCTGAAAAGTATTAAAATAACAATAACCTATAGCTGAATAAAATGGTGTCAGGAGTAAAAGATATTTTTATCCTGACTCGCTGTCAAAAATAGGAGATTATCAGAAAGGAGTTTATGATTATCATGGCTAAAATTAATAAATACTGGGGATATGTTGCAATAGGTGCCCTTACAGCAGCTGCTGCCGGTGCTGTAGCTGCCCTTATTGCCAAAAAAGGATCCTGTAAAGAGGATTTTGATTTTGAAGATGACTTTGATGATTTCGATCTGACTGATGAAAAGGAAACTGCTAAGGAAGATCAGGAACCTGCCGAAGATTTCCAGTCCTGGGAACATACAGGCGAACAGTCTGCAACAGATGACACCGAAAGCGAAGAAGCTGAAGAAGCTGCTGATACAGACGATTCTGAGAAGTCTTCCGATAAAGCTGCTGAAGTTGAGATTAAAGATGCAGAAGAGGAAGAAGATGCCGATGAACCCGAGAATTTTGAAGAGACTATGGACGCTGCATCTGAATCTGAAGAATAAACGTTACCGTTCACAGTAATGTAACCAAAAAGGAATGTTACTTCACGATTATACAATCGTAGAAGCAACATTCCCTTTTTATTCTGATTATATTATTATATTACTATTTCAGTCTCATTATGCTCTCGGAAGTTTAAATGAGCTCTTCAGAGACACGATACGGTTGAATACCGGTGCACCCTCTTTAGAATCATGGATATCTGCACAGAAAAATCCTGTTCTTACGAACTGGAAGCTGTCATAGCCTTTTGCTTCCATAAGTGCTGGTTCTACATATGCAGTAACTTTTGTCAGAGAGTTCGGATTTACATTCAGAGAACCATCTTCTTTGTTGTATACACCCTTCTCCTCGTCTACGATATTCTCATAGAGACGTACTTCTGCTTTTCCTGCCTGACTTGCTTCTACCCAGTGAATGGTTCCTTTTACTTTTCTGCCATCCGGCGCATTGCCACCCTTTGTTGCTGGATCATAAGTACAGTGTACAACACGTACAGTTCCATCTTCATCAGCTTCATATCCTGTACAGGTTACAAAATATGCGTTCATAAGACGAACCTCTGTGCCCGGGAACATTCTCTTATATTTCTTAGGCGGATCTACCATGAAGTCTTCTCTCTCAATATAGAGTTCTCTGCCAAACGGTATTTTACGGTTCCCAGTTCTTCGTTCTCCATATTATTCGGAGCTTCCAGATATTCCACTTCGCCTTCCGGATAATTATCGATCACAAGCTTGATCGGATCAAGAACAGCCATCAGACGGGGACGTTTCAGTTTCAGATCCTCACGGATGCAGTATTCAAGCATTGCATAGTCAACAGAGCTGTTTGCTTTGGATACACCGCAGAGTTCTACAAACATTTTGATGGATTCCGGTGTAAATCCACGGCGGCGCAGTGCTGCGATGGAAACCAGACGCGGATCATCCCATCCGTCTACGATGCCTTCCTCTACCAGTTTCTTGATATAACGTTTACCTGTAACTACATTTGTCAGATACAGTTTTGCAAACTCAATCTGCTTCGGTGGCTGTGGGTATTCCAATTCTTTTACAACCCAGTCATACAGTGGTCTGTGATCCTCAAACTCCAGAGTACAGATGGAATGTGTGATTCCCTCAATCGCATCCTCGATGGGATGGGCGAAATCATACATTGGATAGATGCACCATGTATCACCTGTTCTGTGGTGAGTCATATGAGCAACACGATAGATAACCGGGTCGCGCATATTCATGTTCGGAGATGCCATATCGATCTTGGCACGAAGCACTTTCTCTCCGTCTGCATATTTGCCTTCTTTCATCTCTTCAAAAAGCTGCAGGTTCTCTTCTACGCTTCTGTTTCTGTATGGACTTTCTTTACCCGGCTCTGTAAGAGTTCCACGATATTCACGGATCTGATCTGCTGTCAGGTCACATACATAGGCTTTGCCTTTCTGGATCAGCTTTACAGCAGCTTCATACATCTGTTCGAAATAGTCAGATGCAAAAAACAGTCTGTCTTCCCAGTCTGCACCAAGCCATTTGATATCTGCTTTGATGGATTCTACAAACTCACTCTTTTCTTTGGTCGGGTTTGTATCATCAAACGCATGTTGAACTTGCCGTTATATTCCTGTGCAAGACCATAGTTTAAAAGAATAGATTTCGCATGACCGATATGAAGATATCCATTCGGTTCCGGCGGGAAACGCGTATGCACGGTGTCATAAACACCCTCTGCTAAATCTTTATCAATGATATTCTCAATAAAATTTTTGGAAACTGTTTCGTTCTCCATCTTTTTCCCTCCTGTTGTCGTATTTTATACTGTTTTTCACACATCTATATATAAAAAATACAACTGAATATTTTTTATGTCGAATGAATTTATATTATCATTGGAAATTCCATCTGTCAACCGTTTACACAACAGTGACAGGCCTTATATTTCTCAGACGTTACTGTTCACTCCGTTCACAGTAACGTAGCCAAAATTCATTCCAGATTGCCTGCGGCAATGGAATTTTGGCTTGTATGTCTCGGGATTTTGGCATATTCATGCCAAAACACCTCGCGGGACAGT
>ENA-OQDD01001002-OQDD01001002.1-human-gut-metagenome-genome-assembly--contig:-NODE-1002-length-9905-cov-1.766926_pt1 | contig 9905 bp, 16 predicted proteins | sample MGYA00242507_ERZ504598 | MGnify/ENA primary metagenome ERZ504598 (study PRJEB26092, sample SAMD00036318) | human gut metagenome | host: Homo sapiens | study: EMG produced TPA metagenomics assembly of... | reverse complement strand
TGCCTCACCCACGGCCTCACCACCGTCTGCGAGATCGGCCGCTTTGGTATCCAGATTCGCGACTGCATCGACAAGGGCGTCTTCAAGGGCCCGCGCGTTCTGGCCACCGGACTCGGCTTCTGCCGTGTTGCCGGCCACGGTGACTCCCACCACTGCACCCAGGAGCTCAACAAGGAATCCCATCCCTGGGGCGACCAGGTCGATGGTCCTTGGGATCTGCGCAAGGCCGTCCGTCGTCGCCTGCGCGAGAACCCCGATGCCATAAAGATCTGGCTACCGGTGGCGGCATCTGGCGTTGGGATTCCGGTCGCGACCAGCACTATTGCTCCGAGGAGATCCAGGCCGTGGTCGAAGAGGCAAAGATGGTCGGCATCCCCGTGTGGAGTCACTGCTACAACAACCACGCCGCCGCCTACGACTCCGTTCGCTTTGGCTGCGAGCAGCTGATTCACGGCTTCGATATCGATGAGCGCACCATGGACCTCATGGCCGAGCAGGGCACCTTCTTCACCCCGACGATCGCCTTCCTGCCCACCTGGTACGCCACCTATCCGCCCGTCTACGTCCCCGAGCTGCACGACAAGTACGAGGGCACCCTGGTCGAGAAGGAGCTGCAGCGCAACTACGACTGCCTGCGCGAGGCCAAGAAGCGCGGCGTCGTCATGACGATCGGCTCCGACTCCTTCTCCTTCGTCACCCCGTACGGCACCTGCTCCATCGAGGAGATGTACGAGTTCGTCGACAAGATCGGCTTCACTCCGGTCGAGACCATCACCTGCGCCACCCTCAACGGTGCCAAGATGTGCCACATCGAGGACGAGACCGTTCCATCGAGGCCGGCAAGTGCGCCGACCTGCTGGTTGTCAACGGTGACGTCGCCGCCGACATCCACGTGCTCAACACCGACAACATGGACGTCATCATGAAGGACGGCTGGATCGTCGAGGCTGGCACCTTTGGCGAGGCCAACAAATACAGCGCCTAAGATACCGTTTGTCGATGGCTGGATGTAAAACACAGTTTTTGATTGCATAATGCAATGGAGAGGGTCGCTTGCGGCCCTCTTTATTGCTATGGGTGCTAAGGACAAGAGGGGATGACGGTGGATTTAAACAGGCTGATTCTGGGCAAGAGCTACAACTCTACCAAGGTCTTTCGTACGGCCCAGCATGTGGTTCAGGCCATCCTGCTCGGTATTGTCGTTCCGGCGCTTATCCTGCTGCTTATCTGGGATTTAACCGATAATCCCAATCCCGTTCCGGGCGTTGTCGTTATTGCCGGCCTGGTCATGCTGTGCTTCTTTTTCTCGTATGTCTTTGTGGTCCCCGACGACCTCACATCGAGCGCAACCGACCGTACGCTCGCCATCGCATCAAAATATTCGCCTACACGTCGCGCGGCCTTACGCCCGAAGCGGCCCTGGGCGCCTCTAAAATTATCCTGTCCGAGACCATCGCCTCTGCCATCTGCTTTACCGATGGCAAACAGGTGTTGGCAAGCTGGGGCGAGGACTCGGCAAAGTGCCCTGCCGGCACCCCGGTTGTGCTCAAGACCACGCTCAACGTGATCGAGTCCGGCGAGCAGAGTGTATTTTCGCGCGACGCCTCCAATGAGACGGGCGGCTATTTTCCCCGCCTGCGCGCCGGCATTGTCGCGCCGCTTACCGTGCGCGGGCATTGCGTGGGTACGCTCGAGCTGTACTATCCCCGCCTGAGCAGCATCGATATGCGCCAGACGGCGTTGGCCTCGGGTTTTGCCGATCTCATCTCCACGCAGCTCGCCAGCTTTGAGCTCGAGCGCCAGGACGAGCTCACAGCCCGCGTGGAGCTTCGGGCCCTGCAGTCGCAGGTCGACCCGCATTTTCTGTTCAACACCATTAGCACGATCGTGTCGCTCGTTCGAACCGAGCCCGACAAGGCGCGATCGCTGCTCATCGATTTTTCCAATTACTATCGTCAGACGCTTTCTGACTCCGATACGCTCACCACGCTCGAGCATGAGGTGGAACAGGGCACCCGTTATATCAATCTTATGCAGGCCCGGTATGGCGACGGCCGTCTGCGCGTCTCGGTCGATATCGACTTTGAGGTGCGCGATTGCATGGTGCCGCCGTTTATCTTGCAGCCGTTGCTCGAAAACTGCATCAAGCATGCGCAGCGCGAGACCGAGCCGCTTTCTATTCGTGTTAGGGCTTTTGAGACCGATGACGGCTTGGAGATCATCGTCGAAGATGACGGCATCGGTATGAGCGAAGAAGTCTGCGCGCATCTGTTTGAGCAGCATCGCCGAGAGGAGCCCGAGAGCATTACCGCCGACGGATCCATCAAGCGAGGTTGCGGCCTGGCGCTCTTCAACGTGCTTCAGCGCATCCATTTCTTTTACGGAGAAGATTCTGGCATGCGCGTGAAGTCCCAGGAAGGCGTGGGAACACAGGTCATCGTCGAGCTGAACGGCGAGCCGCATGAGCGGCGCCGATGAAGGTGTAGCGCGCGGTTGGATTGAGAGAAAAAAAGAGGGGAAGCGCATATGTCCGAGGGATGGAACATCTTGGTGGTTGATGACGAGCCCCCTATTAGGGCTGAGCTACGTTATCTGTTGGAAAAGGATGCGCGTGTGGGCCAGATTGCCGAGGCGGGCAATGTCACCGAGGCTGTGGAATCGATCCTGTCGAACAAGCCCGACGTCTTGTTTTTGGATATCACGATGCCCGGTCGCTCGGGAATCGAGCTTGCCGAGACGCTGCAGAACCTAAAGACGCCGCCGGTCGTGGTGTTTGTGACGGCATTTGCCGAGTATGCGGCCGATGCCTATAACCTCGATGCCGTCGATTACATCGTCAAGCCGGTCGAGGACGCGCGCCTGTCGAAGGCGCTCGACAAGATCGAAACCGCCCTGGGTGTTCGCCGCGCTGTCCATACCCCGCGCCAGCCCCTTCGCCTGACGGTGGATCGTGGGGGTAAAAGGTGTTCATTCCCGTGGCGGATGTCTGCTACTTTGAGGCACGCGCCGATTTTTGCAACGCCGTCTGCGCCGAGGGAACATACCTGATCAATGAGTCGATTTCCTCGCTCGAGCGGCGCCTGGCCTCCGAGGGCTTTATCCGTGTCCACCGCAGTTATCTGGTCAATTTGGAAGACGTGCACAATGTCGAGATCGGCTCCACGGGCCTGATGGAGCTCAGGCTCGATCGCGTGACCTCGACGGTGCCGTGTCCCGCCGTCGCGCCGCCGAGGTTAAGACGCACCTGGGGCTTGCGTAAGCGGTCCGCACGCCACCGTTTACCGCCGCAGGTTTGGCACGGGCGCGCGGTGGGCATAATGGGTGGCATCGAATGAATCGAAAGGATCATTATGCCTGCGCTCATTACGCATCATCTGTTTGGCGAGGAAAGCATCGACCGTCTTCCGCAGGGCGTTATACCAGCGTCCGACGAGGAGCGTATTGCCTTTATCCTGGGCAACCAGGCCCGACCCGTTTTCTTCCACATTCTGACACCGCGTGTTCCGACTGTACGCTGCTGGCGCAGGTCATGCATCGCTCGCGCATGTCTCGCCAGTTCGCGTGCCTGCGCGACGGCGTGTCGCATCTGCTGCCGCGCGACCGCCAGCTTGGGTCGCGCCTTTGCGCTGGGTCTGCTGTCTCATTACGTGCTCGACCGCAACGCCCACCCCTTTGTCTATGAGCAGCAGTTTGGCATCGTGGAGTCCGATTCAGAGCTTGAGGATTCGAGCAGTCAGGTCCATGCCGTGATCGAGAGCGACCTGGATGTACTGATGCTGTGCAGCTTAAGCGCGATGGCGCTACGGTCGACGATTGCCGCCGGCGGGCGAGATCGTCACCACCGATCGCATCAGTCGCGTGGCCGGCGTGCTGATGAGCTATGTTGCCGGACGCGTGTACGGCATTGACATTCCGGCGGGGGAGTACGTGCTGCCGTTGCCAATATGCAGCGACTTTACCGTGCGATTGAGCCGGCCGACTCCGTAAAGACGCGCGCGATCTCGCTGGTTGAGGGTTGGTGCACGACTACTCGCTGCTCGACGGCCTTGCCCATCGCGTGACGACGGAGCTGCCCGAGCGCACCGGTAACCTGGGCCATCTGACATGGAAGAATCCCTTTACCGATGAGGTCTCGAACGAGAGTTTCCCCGAGGTCTTTGATCGCGCGCTGGTCGATTACGAGTGCACGGTCGCGCGTTTTATCGAGACCGGTGACATGGAGGCCGTGACCGGTCACGTCAACTACAGCGGCCGCGTGCTCGGCACCGACGAGGAGTTCGACCGCGAGGAGTAGGGTCCGCTCCTGTCTCTTTGCCGAATCCTTACCGGCGCCTCCGTGCAATTGGGGTACGATGAACTAGCTGCATATCGGGCGAATACGAAGGGTCCCTGTCCATGAAATACACCAAGCTCGAGCGTAACTGGGTCATGTACGATGTGGGAAACTCGGCCCTCGTGCTGCTCAATACCTCGGTGGTGCCCATCTACTTTAACGCCATCAATACCGGCGCTTCCTCGGCAGACCTGGTGGTCGCTTGGGGCAACGCGCAGACGATTGCCTCGCTGGTCATTGCCATGCTCATGCCCATTCTGGGCGCGCTTGCCGATTACGCCGGCACAAGATCAAGTTCTTCTTGGGCTTCTTCCTCACGGGCCTGGTTCTTTGCCTGGCGCAGGCTATCCCAATGTCCGCCATGGCATTTTTGACTGTGTACGTGCTGTGCACCATCGGCCTCAACTCTTCTATGACGTTCTACGACGCCATGCTGCCCGACATTACCACCGACGAGCGCATGGACGTCGTGTCCAGCTCGGGCTATGCCTGGGGCTACATCGGTTCCACCGTGCCGTTCATCATCTGCCTGGCGCTTATCATGGGTGGTCCCGCTCTTGGTGTCCCCACCATGCTGGCAACGCGTCTGTCGTTTGTCATCACTGGTGCCTGGTGGCTCATCTTTACCCTGCCGCTCATTCGCACCTATAAGCAAAAGTACGGTCGCGAGCGTGGTCCCGAGGACACCATCGGCCACATCGTGGGCGGCGTGTTCTCCGAGGTCGGACACACCATGCGCGAGATTGCCCACAACAAGACCGTGCTGGTCTACATGATCGCGTTCTTCTTCTACATCGACGGTGTGCACACGGTCATTTCCATGGCAACCAGCTATGGATCGGCTTTGGGCATCGACTCGACCCAACTGGTGCTGGCTCTGCTCGTTACGCAGTTTGTGGCCTTTCCGTCCGCCATCATCTACGGCAAGCTTGCCGGTCGCGTGGGCACACTCAATATGATCTTGGTGGCCGTCGCCGCTATATGGGCATCGTGCTCTTTGCCGCGTTCTTCCTCAAGACCGCCTTTGAATTCTGGGTGCTTGCCATTATGGTCGGCCTGTTCCAGGGCGGTGTGCAGGCGCTCAGCCGTAGCTACTTCGGCCGCATTATTCCCAAGGAAAAGTCCAACGAGTACTACGGCTTCTTTGATATCTTTGGCCGCTATGCAAGTGTCATGGGCACCTTCTTGGTGTCGGTCGTCACCTCGCTGACCGGCAACCCCTCGCTGGGCGTCCTGTCTATCGGCGTGCTGCTGGTGGTGGGCTTTGTGCTGCTGGTCCGTCTGTCCTGCATGTCTCAGACGGCAGAGCAGGCCGCATAGGAACTTGCCGGTAATTGCGTCCGCCGCGATACTCTTTTGGGGTTATCCGCAATAAACATTCTGACTTTCGAACAATGATTAGCCAAGTGGGTATGATGGAGTCAGCTAGGTCGCGGGGCGTCGCCTGTGTTTGGCGGCGTCCCGTTTTTGTGTTGCAGGGAGGGTAAGGCATGAACGCCACGGTCGTGATTCCAACGTATTGGGCGGGCGATGACGCTCGCGCAAACGCCCCTGGCACCTATGACCATTCGACACGACTCAACGCCGACAATCCCGAACTCGACCGCTGCCTGGTCTCGCTTGAGCAGGTACGTGACATCCCGCGCATCATCCTTTTGGTGGTCTGTCCCGTTTCTGCCACAGCCGATGTGTCGCTGCGCGTGCACGAGATTGTCGACGCGCATCCCACGCTCAAGGTCACCGTTGTTACCAACACCCAGGCCTCGCGCATCGCAGACCGGGTTGCTCAGATCGCACCCAAGGTTCGGGCGAGTGCGTGAGTCTGCGAGGCTACGGCGCCATCCGCAACATGGGGCTAGCCTGTGCCGCTGTGCTGGGGCATGACGCGGTTATCTTTTTGGATGACGATGAGACTGTCATCGACGCCGACTTTATGAAGCGCGCGACCTATGCGCTGGGCCAGCAGACGCGTCAGGGCCTGCCGATTTTGGTCAAGAGCGGTTACTTTTACGATCGCGACGGATCCCCGCTGGCGCCCACGGACAAGGTGGGCATCTGCCATCGTTGGTGGACCAAGCGCATCGAGTTCAACCGTTGGATGAAAAAGGCGCTCTCGCACCCGCATCTCGCGCTCCAACTACGTGTGCGGCGGCCTGATGGCCCTGCACGCCCGCGCCTTTACGCGTGTGGCCTTTGATCCGTTTATCACCCGTGGCGAGGATCTGGATTACCTCTTTAACATGCGCATGTTTGGCTATGACGTGTGGTTTGACAACGAGTGGGCCGTTCGTCACCTGCCGCCCGAGTCCGAGAAGCGCTCACCGCGCTTTATGCAGGATGTATACCGTTGGTACTACGAACGGGCCAAGTTGACGTTCGCCGCGCATCAAAAGGAGCTCATCCCCGTTACGGCGGCATCGCTCATGCCCTACCGGGCCCGTGGATTTCGCGCGAGCTCGACGACCGCGTGCGCAAGACCGCTATGGTCCGCAGCGTGTTTACCCGCGAGCATGAGGCTACCTGCGCATCTGGCGCCATGGTATCGACGAGGCAAAGGCCTATGCGCGCCAAAACGCTGCAAGCTATCTGCGTTTCCAGAGCTTTTGGCCCAAGATCATGGACGGGCTTTGGCGTGACGCACAACTGATCAGTATCCTGGAGGGGGCCGAATGATCGACCGCCGCGCCCAGCGCGATAGTTCAATATCAATCTTTCGCATCATTGCCGTTGCCTGCGCCATTTGCGTGCTGGTGTACTTTATTTTGCCTTGGTGACCGGTATCGAGCCGATCGCCACGGTGATTGCCTGCGCGCTGCTGTGCATCTTTCTGTGCATCTTTATCTTTTTGACGCTCAATCCCGATTCGGTGCGCTCCCAGTACACCGAGGAGACGCTCTCGGTGCCTCGGCCATGCTCGAGGACATTAAGGGCGGTCTGACGCAGGAATCGGCGCGTTTGGTGTGCCGGCGCATTTTGCCCGAGACGCGCGCCATGACGGTGGCCATCACCGACGAGGACAACGTGCTTGCCTGCGCGGGCGAGTTTGAGGAAAAACTGCTGCCCGATACTCCCATCCACACGCTTGCCACGCGCTACGTTATCGAACATGGCATCGTGCAGTCGTTCAACCGTATGGTGGATGTCGTGGGTTCGGACGGCTCGCACAACCAAGTCCCCGCCGGCATTATCGCTCCCATCAAGGTGGGCGATCGTACCGTCGGCACGCTCAAGTTCTACTACAAGACCCCGCGCGCCGTCGACCGTACCCAGTACGCGCTTGCCTCGGGCTTTGCCGAGATCTTGTCCACGCAGCTCGCCATCCACGAGCTCGAGGTGCAAAAGGAACTCACGGCGCGCGCTGAGGTGCGTGCGCTGCAGGCGCAGATTAACCCGCACTTCCTGTTCAACACGCTGAACACCATTGCATCGTTTACGCGCACCGACCCGTTGCGGGCCCGCGAACTGCTTCGTGAGTTCTCATCGTTCTATCGTGCCACGCTCGACAACTCGGGATCGCTTATTCCGGTCTCGCGCGAGGTCGCACAGACCAAGCGCTACCTTACCTTTGAGAAGGCCCGCTTTGGCGAGGACCGCGTGCTTGCGACGTTCGATGTGTCCGAGGACGTGGAAGATACGCTGGTGCCGGCGTTCGTGATCCAGCCGATTGTCGAGAACGCCGTACGTCATGGTATGGGCGATGACGACGCCCTGAGGATCGACGTGACCGTTCACCAAGACGGCGAGGATGCAATCTTGATTGCCGTGGCCGATAATGGCGTGGGCATGGATGAGGGTACCGCCGCCAGACTGTTTGACGAGCGCTCTGCCCGTCCCGACGCCAGCTCTCCCCAGGGTGGCGGCGCCGGTGTGGCCATGCACAATATTTCGGAGCGCATCCATCGCTTTTATGGGCCGCACTCCTATACGCGTGTCGAATCGGCGCCGGGCAAGGGCACCAAAGTGCTCCTTCATCTTGATTTGTCAGAGAGCATCTTTGACATTCAAGAGTAAAATAAAAGGCTACGGGCTCAACGTCATGCGACGGATGCCCGGCGTAGTTAGTTGACGAAAGGTTTTATCCCTATGCTGCGTGCGATGATTGTGGATGATGAGGCGCCGGCTCGCTCGGAGCTTCGCTTCCTGCTCGAGCAAACGGGCAAGATCGGCACGATCACGGAGCGTCGAGCGTCCGCTCCGCCATCGAGATGCTTATGGAAAGTCGCGTGGATGTCGTGTTTCTCGATATCTCGATGCCCGGTGCCTCGGGCCTGCAACTTGCCGAGGCGCTGCATAAGCTCAAAAATCCGCCGGCGATCGTGTTTGTGACTGCGTATAGCGACCATGCGGTCGAGGCATTCGACGTCGATGCCGTCGATTATCTGATGAAGCCTGTCGAGGAAGCTCGCTTGGATCGCGCGATCGAGAAGGTCATGCAACGCGCCAAGCCGGTTACGGACAGCAAAGTGACCATCGAGCGTATCCCGGTGGAAAAGGGCGGCCGCAAGGTGCTCATTCCCGTGGATGACATCCGCTTTATCATGGCAAAGGACGATTACTCCTGCATCTATACCGTCGATGATCGCTTTTTGTCGACGACCTCGCTGGCGCAGTTTGAGGCCAAGCTCTGCGACTTTGGCTTCTTCCGTGTTCACCGCCGCTATATCGTCAACCTAGCGTGCGTCACGGACGTCGAGACGGTGCCCTCGGGCGCCATCCAGCTGGGCATTACGGGCGTCGACGAACGCGTGCCGGTTTCTCGCCGCCGCGTCGTGCCGCTCAAGAAGGCCCTGAGTCTCTAGCACGCTGGCCCCGCAGCCCTGTAGACCCATCGTCTGCGGAGCCGTGGGGCCTTTTTTGTATGTATCTGCCGAATCGTTTTTTGCGGAAGGGATCCCATGAACAGTGCAAGCGCCAAGCGTATCGACATCATCTCGGACACCCACGGCTATTTATCGCCTGCGCTCTTGGATGAGCTTGAGGGCGCAGACCTGATCATCCACGCCGGCGACCTCACGTCAGAGATGGACTACGAGCACCTATGCACCATCGCCCCCGTGCGGGCCGTCTTGGGCAACAACGATTACTACCGCGACTACGGCCCCGATGTAGACCGTCTTGCACTCTTTACCTACGAAGGCCTCAAATTCGCCGTAGCCCACTACCGCGAAGACCTTCCGGTGGGATCCGTAGACGTAGCCATCAACGGTCACACCCACGTAACCAAAGAAGCCCAAGTGGGCCGCTGCTTAGTCCTCAACCCGGGCAGCGCCAGCTACCCCAGAGGCACCCGAGGCCCCACCATGGCCAGAATGCTCGTCAAAGACGGCAAGATCCTAAGCACCAAGTTTATTGACTTGGACTAACCGCAACAAAAGGCAGAGCTTCAGCGACAACCTTAGACAACCCCGCCGAGGAGAACGGGGACCTCGAGCCGCGGAAGCGGCGAGGAACAACAACGACTCGAACAAAGTGACGGCAGGGAGGGTCTCCGGGGCTGGGGGCGGGGGTTAAGTTTGTCGCGAGTTCCGCACGCAAAGGAAAGCACTTAATGTGCTTTCGTCTTGCGCAGGAC
>ENA-OQDD01001000-OQDD01001000.1-human-gut-metagenome-genome-assembly--contig:-NODE-1000-length-9915-cov-2.059461_pt1 | contig 9915 bp, 17 predicted proteins | sample MGYA00242507_ERZ504598 | MGnify/ENA primary metagenome ERZ504598 (study PRJEB26092, sample SAMD00036318) | human gut metagenome | host: Homo sapiens | study: EMG produced TPA metagenomics assembly of... | reverse complement strand
CCTGTGGATGAGGGTCGGGGTTCGGACATAGACCTAGGACTTTCTCTCCATGGTCAGGCCGTCAATGGTCGATCATGCCGTCGTTGATGCGCTGCTCCGCCGAGAGGGCCACGCCGGTCAGCGTCTCCCAGATGTTGAACATCCGGGCGTTCACCTGATATTCGCCGCTCTCCAGCTTCGAGAGGTCCAGCATATTCTGGATGAGGCGCGCCAGACGGCCCGTCTCCTCGCTGACCAGCTGTAAGTAGTGGTTCTGCATATCGGGCGGGATGGTGCCGTCCAGAATGCCGTCGATGAAGCCTTGATGGTGGTCATGGGGGTGCGCAGCTCGTGGGCGATGTTGCCCATGAACTGGCCCCGGGAGTTGTCGTTGGACTGGATATTGTCCGCCATCTGGTTGAAGGTGCGGGCCAGGTCGGCCACTTCGCCTTCGCCATCCACGCCCTCGACCCGGACGGACAGGTCGCCGCCGCCGAAGCGCTGGGCCGCATCCGTCACCTTCTGGATGGGGTCGGTGAGCTTATGCATCATCACCTTGGTGAGGACGCTGGCCACCAGCAGCATCAGACAGGCCGAGAGGAAGAAGTTCGAGAAGAATTCCTTGCGGAACTCCACCAGCGGTCGCCCGACGAGCAGAGGAAGAGGTAGCCGGTACACTCGCCGCTCTCGCTGCGCATCTCATGCACCGAGATGTAGCTCTTCTCGGTCAGTACGCCGTCCAGCGTACCGAAGATGTGATAATTCTCCTTGGCCTTGGCCGACTTTTCCAGCACGGACGCCTCCACCACATCCCCGGCCAGATCGTCCGGGTCTGAGGCCAGCACCACGTTGCCGTCGCAGTCGGTGAAGAACAGGTACACTTCCGCGCTCTCGCCGATGAGCTCGAGCTTGGTGTTCAGGCTTCCAGTTCTTCACCTTCCGGCAGAGCGGCTTCCTGCACCAGATGGGACGCCGTGCGCTGGGCCACATTGACCACTTTCGTCCAGCACGTCGTACCGCTCCTGGGCGAAGTAGTTGCTGAACAGCACCAGCTCCGAGCTTCCCATGATCACCGTGCCAAAGATGAGCAGAGTGCTCATGAGCGAGAAGAAGGCAACGGAAACACTTTTGCGCATTACTGACGCACCTCGAATTTATAGCCCACGCCCCAGACGGTCTTCAGCTCCCATTTATCGGAAGCACCGGCCAGCTTCTCGCGCAGGCGCTTGACATGGACGTCGATGGTGCGGCTGTCGCCGTAGTATTCGAAGCCCCACACCTCGTCCAGCAGCTGGTCGCGGGTGTAGACCCGGTTGGGGTGAGAGGCGAGGCAGTTCAGCAGTTCCAGCTCCTTCGGAGGAGCTTCCACCACCTTGCCCTTGACCCGCAGCTCGTAGCTGTTCATGTCGAGACGGAGGTTGTCGAACTCGATGACGCCCTCGGAGCTCTCGGTCTGGGACGTGGTGACGGTGCAGCGGCGCAGCACCGCCTTGATGCGGGCCACGACCTCTTTGGTGTCGAAGGGCTTGACCATATAATCATCAGCGCCCAGCTCGAGGCCCAGCACCTTATCGAATGTCTCGCCCTTGGCCGTCAGCATCATGACCGGGGTGTTGCCCAGCTTGCGGATGCGGCGGCAGACCTCGAGGCCGTCCATCCTGGGCATCATGACGTCCAGCAGCACCATGTCGGGCTTGAGCTGGTTGAACTTTTCAAGGCCCTCTTCGCCGTCGTTGGCCGTCGTGACCTGATAGCCCTCCTTGGTCAGGTAGAGCCGCAGCAGCTCGCAGATGTTGGTATCGTCGTCCACAACGAGTATCTTTTCGTTTGCCATGTGAGTGTTCCTCCTCTATCCAGTCCAAAGCCAGCCCCCGCCGGCGCTGGCCGCAATTCTGATGTTGACCTATATTCTATTATACGGGACAGTTATGACAAAATAAAGAAGGTTTTGTATGATTTTTGAATCTTTGGCAAGCAAAAGGCCGCAGGAAGCGGCACTTTTCCTGCGGCCTTATCTTGTTTCTGTGCTCGGTCTGCCTGTTGCAAAGCCGCACCTTTGGTCATCCCTCGTGTGCAAAGATTATATCATACCACACATAGTCACCCTGTTCCTGCACACCGATTCCTACATATACATCTTCCCGAATCGTCGTCTTACCGGGTGTATTCCGTTCCGCCTGAAAATTGTTTCGGAAGTATTCTGTCAGCTGATTTTTCGTGAAGTGATCTCGCGGAAGTCCTGTTACTGTCCAATTTTCCCTTCCACCATACTTGTAGCCCTTTCCGCCGTCTTTGAACTCCTGCGGAACTGGTGAAAGCTCGTCGTGCTTTTTTCCGTTCATCATTTCCAGCGCGCGCTGTGCTGAAAGCTGGCTTATCTTATCCACTTCTTGAACTGTGCCGTCCAATCCAACTTCTTTGCGTGCAGCTTGATCGAATCTAGGATAATTTGCGCTATTTCCTCTTCTTCAGGAGAGGGCGGTGTAGGTGCGCTGCTGCCGCCACCACTGCATCCGCCCAGCGCTCCCGCAACAGATGTCGCCAGCACCACGGTGCCAGTGAGCTTCAGGAATTTACGACGATTCATTTCATTTGACATAGTTTCGACTTCTAACTTCAAAATTTTGCACGGAGCGTCTGTGCGCCTTCCGCTGTGTTCCAGAATGTAATTTTTTCTTCACTCTGCTGTCCGTTTTCCATTTCATAGACCACAAGCCATTGGTCATCAAGGTCGTCAATTTTCAGTGTCATAGTTTCACCATAGAAATCCGAGATTTTCAAAACATCATCATTTACAAGTGACCATTTTCCTTGACCGTAAGAACCTGGAATCGTAACCGTTCCATCGTCGTAAAGCGTAAAGCTCACACTCTCCGACCACTGCCGATACCAGTTGTTTGCCAGAAGCTTTTTCATCTCTTTTTCGCGGCTGCCGGTAGTATTCTGAGTCACACATACCGCAACTACAGCACACACAATAACAGCACATATTGCGTATAAAATCGTCTTCTCCTTCTTGGACATAACTTTACACCTTTCTCTATCCGTTTGTTACTCGTCCGATTTTCACTTGCCATGAATCCTTTTCCAGCCAAATGTCACTGTTAGCTTTTGCCTTGGGCGTCAAGACAGATATTCGTAAGAACCGTCACTGCTGATTTTTGCAACATGGCTATTCAAACTAGCATATGTATACCCGTTATAGACTTCACAGATTCCCCTGTTTCCTGACGAACTATCCTGTGCATATCCATAAGAGCCGTCAAATTTTATTCTGTCCCATTCATCAAGCTTTGTCCCGGTTTGGTCATATGTATACCACTGCTCTATATTTTCTTCGCAGGTAGTAATAAGAACACCCTCAGCCGTCTGGTATACATATCTGACTGAACCTTTTTGCGGTTCCGCCGCCCATGTTCCGTCTCTCTTTATAACGCCCCAAAATGGAACACCCTCTGGATTTTTCATCTGTAAGACTGCATAGCCGTTGATAAACCGGGGTTCATCCTCATAAATTGATTGAATATTATATTTGCTCAGGTCGATTACTTGATTCAAATGGACATCATAAAACCCCGTCGGATACTTTGTGCCGCCACCTTCATTTATTTGTGCATCCAGAAAAATCAGGTTTTCACTTAAAACTATATTACCGCCGCGATGTAGCATCAAATTATTCCAACCTGACAGCTTATTCAAGTTACCATCCTTTACACTAATATACCGAATATTCCCGCTTTTAGAAGTTGCCACATAATAATTTTGAGTTGCTTCTTCTGTCCCTTTATATATTCCAATCTCAACGTGTCTGCCATGATTTGATCTATAATCATGTACACGCCGGCGCCTTCATAAGAAATAACGCCAAGATTCTGCGTCAAATTCTTGTACATTGTCACCGGATCATTTTTCTCGAATTCAGGCTGTGTCGTATCACACTGAAAGCGCATCGAGCCATCCGAAGTATTCCATGCAGTCAAAATTGTTTTTGAGCCATTTAACGTATCTTCTTGTTTGACCGTCCAGAGAAGTATTCCACACTCATTTTTCAGGTACGCAACCAGCACCTCATCCGCAGGAACATACGATGGCCAGAATGTTGTTCCATCTTCCCTAACCATTGTCCTTCTGCTGGTCATGCACATTCCGTTATAAAAACCAGAAGCAATGTAAGTATCGCTTTCAAAGACATGATGAACTCTTCCGTCCACGTCAAACAGACAGTATCTGTTCCCACTGTCGCCATAGAGCATTCCGACCGAAAGCTCTTCCATATTCGGGTATTCAAGCGCACAGCCATTATAATTTTGCGCTACTTCCTTCAATGTTGGATACCCTGCATTCGCACTTTCGGCAAGCTCCGCAGACTCCACACTAGAACTCGCACTTATCGAAGCCGACTGAAGTGGCTGGCCGCTTTCCTCTTTTTCCGCAGATGAGTAACTGTCTTTTCCATTAGAACATCCCGAAAGAACAATCGCTGCCACAACTCCGAGTGCAGCCAGTCTCTGAGCGTTCTCATAGATTTCACCTCTTTCTGTCCTTCCTCATTTACCCAGCATTCTTTTTTGCATCCTCAGCCGTATGCCAGAATACGATTGTCTGGTCGGTATTCTTATCCGCATTCGGCGGGCCAAAGGTCACTGATTTTTTATCGATAGCGATTATCGTGAAAATCTCGCTATTCCCATAGAATCCGGTAAGCGTAAACTGGTCTTCGTTCGCAATCGACCATGTTCCTTTTCCGTAGTCATTATCAATCATGCAGGTTCCGTCATCATAAATCGTGAACGCCAAGTCATCCGAACCCTGACGGTACCATGTACCGATAATGAGTTCCTTTTTATTTTTCTTCCCGCATCCCGTCAGCGGTGCTGTCGCACACACCAGAGCCGTCGCCGCCGTAAGCTGTAGGAATCCACGTCGCGTGATATTTTTCATTTTGACTGTCTCCTTCTAAAGCACCTCATCTAAAAAGCGAGCCGTCCACCATGCGCATGACAAAAGTAAGGATCCACTCTATCACCTTTGCGCCCATTGCAACATAGCCGAATGCCACCGAAAGAAGCGCCTTTTTCCACCAGTTTTCTTTTTTGTTCAGACTTTTGCGTATTTTCTCGGAAAGGATAACTCCGATCCAGCCATTTCCGTTTTCAATGCCCTTCCACGAGATCCATCCGCCCCATGCCCAAAGGGCAAACATGCACAATGCAACCGTCATAGTTCTTTCTCCCTTTTTTCGTTATCAGCGTTCCTCATAGTAGGCACAGCCGTTCCGGTCACTCGGGCGATTATAGCCGTGTGTCCAGCCTTTCTCGCAAAGGCAGTATACCTCGCCGTCTCTCCAGTCACTCCGGTCAGCATAGACGCAGTCGCTGCAATTTCCGTAGAAGCATCCCTCCGGCAGAACAACAGCCATCATTTTCTTGTTTTTCACGTTCTTCATGTTAAGTTCCTCCTTGACATTTGATACAATCTCTTTTTATTACGACTTCTCATTGTTGCGTACTGCCTTATATGCCACCACCTTACGCTCCGGCATTACAACGACAGGAAAGTACAGACAACCCATTTTTTCGGCATTACTTCCATAATGCGAACGATATATTCTTTATCTCCTTCGGAAAGGCTTTCTGTGCCGCCGAAATGCACATGAAACATTCCCATAAACTGTATCCCAGTTTCAGCCCATTGGTTGATTTTCTGATTCAGGAAGCGTGTATCAGGTGTATAACTGCAAGGATGTTTACCCAATATTCCTTTATCCAAGCAGATATTTGTAACCACGTCATTTCTTCCACCTAATATTCCCCCGCTCTCTGGTGGAATATTTGAAACTCCCTGTCGAATTGAATCTATCACCGCTTCAGAGCATATGTTCATCTCGCCCATCCTTTCCGTCAGTAGTTCAAGCCCTTCCGCCCAAGTCTCTGTCTTGGCTCTTATTTTAACGGATTATCCGTTAAAAATCAAGATATTCGGGCCATCCTTTGTAGACTTTCTACAAAGAGGTGAATCCTATGCTATACACGGAACGCATCAAGGCACTGCGCAGCGACCACGACCTCAACCAGACGCAGGTCGCGCGGGCTATCCATGTTGCCCAGACCACCTATTCCGACTACGAAAAGGGCAAAGTGCGCATCCCGGTCGAGTGCCTCATCCAGCTGGCGAAATTCTACGACGTCGATATGAACTATATCACCGGCGTCAGCGACACCCTCCGGCCCTTCCCCAAGCCGCCTGTCTCCCTATAACGCACCAAAAGGGGCCTCCTTTGCAGGAGGCCCCTTTTGCATATCACGGGCTGGTCAGAATGGGGGACGCAGCCCGGTTTGTGGTATTTTCAGGGAAATGCGCTCAAATCTTTTGAAGCAGTCTTTACAGGACGGGGCTCTGGATGTTGCCGTTGTTCTGGATGCCGTGCTTCTCGGCGTATCCGGTCAGCATCAGGGTCAGAGCGCCGTCGCCGGTGACGTTGCAGGCGGTGCCGAAGCTGTCCTGCAGGGCGAAGATGGCGAGCATCAGAGCGGTGCCGGCGTCATCGAACATCAGAACGCCGGTGATGAGGCCCAAAGAAGCCATGACGGTACCGCCGGGGACGCCGGGAGCGCCGATGGCGAAGATGCCGAGCAGGGCGCAGAAGAGGAGCATGGTGCCGATGCTGGGCAGGTGGCCGTAGAGGATCTTGGAGATGGTCATGCAGAAGAAGACCTCAGTCAGGACAGAGCCGCAGAGGTGGATGTTGGCGAACAGGGGGATGCCGAAGCTGACCATATCCTTGCGCAGGACCTTGCTCTTGCGGGCGCAGTCCAGAGCGACTGCCAGGGTGGCGGCGCTGGACATGGTGCCGACAGCGGTCAGGTAAGCGGGGCCGTAGTAGCGGAGGACTTCCCAGGGGTTCTTGCCGGAGTATGCGCCGGCCAGCAGATACAGGACAGCCAGCCAGATATAGTGGCCTGCCATGACGATGAGGATGATCTGGATGAAGGCGGGCAGCTGGTGGGTGATCATGCCCTCATAGCTCAGGTTGCAGAAGGTAGCGGCGATATAGAAGGGCAGCATGGGGATGATGATCTTGCCGACGATGTCCAGCACGATGTTCTGGAACTCGCCGAGGAAATCACAGGTGAGCTTGCTGTTGGTCCAGGTAGCGGCCAGACCCACCAGAACGCTGAGCACGAGGGCGCTCATGACGCTCATGATCTGGGGGATGTTCAGCTCGAACACGACGTCGGGCAGGGTCCGCAGACCGGCCACCTCAGTGTCGATGGACAGGTGCGGGATGAGGGCGTAGCCTGCGCCGGCGCTCATGAGGGCTGCGCAGACAGAGGAAACGTAAGCGATCACGATCGCCACGCCCAGCAGGCGGGAAGCGTTCTTGCCCAGCTTGGTGATGGACGGGGCGATGAAGCCGATGATGATGAGCGGCACACAGAAGGTGATGAGCTGGCCCATGATATACTGTAAGGTGACGATCACCTTCATGACGCTCTCCGGGAAGACCTGGCCCAGGATGACGCCGATGATGATACCGAGAAGCAGCCGGAACGGCAGATTATTGAATAGCTTTTTCATAATATTTTACCCCTAATTCTCCTGCGCTTCGGGCGCAGGGTGTTTTTTGCAGGATGCGGATGCAGGCTTGCCAGGGTGCTGCGAGGACGCTTATTCGGCGTCCGGAGTATGTTCTTTGTTGAGCATCAGATCGAGGATGACGCTGTCGCTGGTGCCGTGGGTGCTGAGGATAGCGAAGTTGTCCAGCGTGCGCTCCACGTTCTCTTCCACGATGCCGTCGGTGCTCTGGACGCGGACGCCGCGGGCACCCATGGCCGCTGCCTGACAGGCGGCATTGACGCAGGTGGAGATTTTCAGGGCGCAGTCGGCCTTTGCGCCGTCGCACACCATGCCGGTGACATTGCCCACCATGTTCTGGATCGCGCAGCATATCTCGTGGTAGCCGCCGCCCAGCAGGTATGTAATGCCGCAGGCCGCGCCGGTGCCGGCGACGGTGGCGCCGCACAGGTTGCTCAGACGGCCAAACTTCGACTTGATGCGGATGGCGATGAGGTTCGACAGGGTGACGGCACGCAGCATGGTGGGCTCGTCGATGTCCAGCCAGCGGGCAGCAGCCACGACGGGCATCGTCGCAGTGATGCCCTGATTGCCGCTGCCGGAGTTTGCCACCACCGACACCGGAGCGCCTGCCATACGGGCGTCTGCGCCCGCAGCGGCGGCGATCATGGAGTTGGTGGTCAGATCGCGGGTCATGAGACCCTTGCGGCAGTTGAGGTCGAGGTTGCGCCCAATGGCGAGGCCGTACTCCTTGGAAAGACCCTCATCGCTGATGACGGAGTTTACCTTCACGGCACTGCGGATGATGTCGATGGGGTCGTTCATCGGGTCGAGCTCTTTGGTGCAGTAATCCCAGATGGAGCGGACGGTCAGGAAGGACGCGATCTGCTCCGGGGTGACCACATCGCTGTCGCCTGCGGCGGCAGTGTCCGTGTCCCGCTTGTCGAGGGTGGCCACACCGTCCTGCTCCACCAGCACGACGTTGGTGTGCAGGTCGCGGACGATGGCACGGCCCGTATGGCCGCCGCCCTTGGCAATGACCTCGATGTAAAGCTTCTGCGGCACCTGGGCACGTTCACCTTGACCTTGCCGGCCTTGACCCAGCGCGGCGGCAGCTTCCACCGTCTCACGGGGGACGTGGTTCATGACTTCCAGCAGATAGACCGGGTCGCCGCCCAGCGCACCGATGGCGGCGGCATAGTCCATGCCCTCGTAATCGGTGCCGGGGATGCCCGCCGACATGGCGTTCTTGATGATGTTGATGCTGGCGTTGACCGTGATCTCTTCGGCCTTGTCCACACCGGCCTTCCGCAGGGCCTGACCCGCCTCGGCGGCAGTCAGCGCCACAGCGCCCGGCTCGGTGCAGCCGGTAGCCAGCTCCATCTCACTGTTCAGAATACGAATGAACATGTTCTGTTCCATAGTATTGCACCGTCTCTTTCTCTTATAGGATGCTCTGTTACTTCACGGCGATGCATTCGATCTCCAGCGGTGCGCCTTTCGGCAGTTTCGCCACCTGCACGGCGCTCCGTGCGGGGAAGGGCTGGGCGAAGTATTCGCCGTAGACTTTGTTCATCTCAGCAAAGTCGTTCATGTCGGCCAGAAAGACCGTGGTCTTGACCACATCGGCCAGAGTCATGCCCTGCTCGGCAAGGATGGCCTGGATGTTCTTGAGGGACTGTGCGGTCTGGGCCGCGATGCCCTCGGGGATGGCCCCGGTGGCGGGGTCGATGGGGAGCTGGCCGGAGACGTAGACCGTCTGGCCTGCTGCGATGCCCTGCGAATACGGCCCGATGGCGGCGGGCGCCTGTGCAGTGGCGAGTGCCTGTTTCATAATTCTCTCTCCTTTTTCTGAATTGCAGGGGCATCGCTTGCCTTGATGCCCCTTGTCCTGACCCTATCCTAACGCGGTGGGCGGCAAAAGTCAACAATTTTCTCTCTCGATGAGAAATTATTATCACTTGTGACAAATTTCGCGGATATTTTGAAGCACTTTCACGAAAATGCATTGAGTTTTCCATTTTTCATTGTCAACAACACACGAACGTGATATGATATAGGCAGCAGGATGAGAATAAATTCTCATCATTTCCCTCATGAAACAACGTGGAAAGTGGTGACATACATGGATGCACGACTGGAACCCTACCGGACACTCGTTTCGTTTCTGGGCGAGGCGCTGGGGCCGGACTATGAAGTGGTGCTGCACGACCTGACCAGCGAGGAAGGCACCATCGCAGCCATCGTGAACAACAACATCAGCGGCCGCACCGAGGGCGCACCGCTGCCCAACATGGCCCTGCGGTTCATCCACGGCAAAGTCTACGAAAAGCAGCCTATGTGGCAGGCTATCAGGGCGCG
>ENA-OQDD01000999-OQDD01000999.1-human-gut-metagenome-genome-assembly--contig:-NODE-999-length-9920-cov-1.506484_pt1 | contig 9920 bp, 12 predicted proteins | sample MGYA00242507_ERZ504598 | MGnify/ENA primary metagenome ERZ504598 (study PRJEB26092, sample SAMD00036318) | human gut metagenome | host: Homo sapiens | study: EMG produced TPA metagenomics assembly of the... | reverse complement strand
ATTCATTTGGAAACCGGTCGTCATCATCAGATACGTGTACAGATGGCGCATGCAGGAATGCCGCTTCTTGGTGACCGTAAATATAATCCAGGAGAGATATCTCAATTACCACTTGGATTGTGTTCCTGTCATCTGATATTTCGTCATCCGATTACCGGAAAGAAGATGGAGTTTCAGGTAACTCCGAATGGAGAAAGTTTTGCAGGTTTCCCAAATCCGTGATTTTAAAAACTGGTAAAATTGCCGTATTTTCCTCTAAAAGATGAAAAAACTATGAAATCTATAGACGCAAAAAAGAAAATGTGTATAATGTAGAAAGATAACGGTAACAGAGCGCATTTGTATAAAAATATATTCAGAAAAGAGGAAAATACGATGAAAAAAGCAGCTGTTGTGGTGCTTCTTCTTGCAGGTGTGGCTGCAGTGGCAGGAGAAGCCGGTATAATGGATGGCTTTGGTAATTTTGTTGCGGATGTGCAGGCAGAAGATGAACTGCCGGATAACGAGAAAGCTCAAAATGAATCAGAAGAAGTAACAGGTGAGGAAGAGGACAGTGCATCCAAGATAGATACTTCCATCACAATTGGGACAGGGAGCAGGATTGCTGTTGTAAGCAAGGCTACAGATGGAGAATACTGGAAGCTTGTTCACCGGGGCATGGAAGATGCTGTGAAGGATATCAATACAGCATATGATTTTTCTTCTGATGATGCAGTCACTATGACATTTGAAGGACCTTCCGATGAACAGGATGTAGAAACACAGATCAATACGCTTGATGCGGTAATTGCGGAGAATCCAACGGTTCTTTGTATGTCTGCAAGTGACATTGAATCCTGTCAGGCACAGCTTGAAGCAGCAAGTGAAAACGGAATTCCGGTCGTAGTATTCGATTCTAATGTTAATGAAGATGAACTTGTGGCAGCATTTCGCGGAACCGATAATACATATGTAGGAAAGCTTGCCGCAGAAAAACTGGCAGACGCTATTGGCGGGTCCGGTAAGATTGCAGTATTTTCTGCCCAGGAAAAGACAGAAAGTTCCCAGAAACGAGTGGAGGGATTCAAAGAAACCCTTATGGAGTATCCGGATATTACGATCGTAAGTGAATTGTATACAGATAAAGTAGATGATATGGAAACTGCAATGGCAGATGTACTTAACAGATATCCGGATCTGAGCGGAGTGTTCTGCACAAATGAAGATGTTTCAGATCTGTATCTTGGTCTTGATAAGGGAGAGAAGGCTCCGGTTATGGTTGGAGTTGATGCGACGACTGTTCAGCAGAAAGCGATTGCAGATGGACAGGAACTTGGAACAGTATCACAGGATCCATATGCTATAGGATATCAGACGATCATTGCGGCTGCACAGGCAATGTCCACGGATGTTCAGAAGGCTGCGGAAGTAGAAAAGAATGTTCTTCTTGAGCCAGAATGGATTGATGCATCAAATATCAGCGATGAGACCAACAGTAATTATCTTTATTCCAAATAATATATGATAATGGCAAAAGGGTGTCATAAATAGTTTTCAACTCCGGCAAGGACAGTTCACATTGAACTGTCCTTGTGTTATAATAGATAAGATTCGACGAAAATGTAATGAATCGGATTTAGAATGGAGGAAATTTTTTTGAAAGAAAGAGAAACATTTGGCTCAAGACTTGGATTCATTCTGGTTTCTGCAGGGTGTGCAGTAGGTCTTGGAAACGTATGGAAATTCCCATACATGACAGGAAAATATGGCGGAGCTGCTTTTATCCTGATCTATCTTGTCTTTCTCGTTCTGCTTGGCCTGCCAATTCTTGTAAGTGAATTTGCAGTAGGACGAAGCAGCAGACTGAGTACGGCAAGAGCATTTCACAAACTGGAGCCGGAGGTTCCAGTTTCCATAAGTACAGCTATATGGGAATGATCGGTAATTATATGCTGATGATGTTTTATACCATGGTAGCAGGATGGATGATGTACTACGGTTATGTTATGGCGACCGGGAAACTGAGCGGAGCTTCTTCTGATGAAGTGAGTGGCTTTTTCTCAAACCTGATGACATCTACCGGAACAATGACCGGCTGGATGATCGTTGCAGTCCTTCTTGCCTTTGGTGTTTGTTCTTTGGGACTTCAGAATGGAATTGAACGTATCACAAAGGTTATGATGATCTGTCTTCTGGCACTGATCGTGGTGCTGGCTGTTCATTCTGTAACGCTGGACGGAGCGATGGAAGGTGTTAAATTTTACCTTGTACCAAACCTCGACAATATCCGTGCGGCAGGTCTTGGAAACGTGATCTTTGGTGCGCTGTCACAGGCATTCTTTACTTTGAGTATCGGTATCGGTGCGATGGAGATCTTCGGAAGCTATATGGGAAAGGAATGTACCTTGCAGGAGAAAGTATTAATATCCTGATCCTGGATACATTTGTAGCACTGATGGCTGGTCTTATCATCATTCCGGCATGTTTTGCATTTAACGTAGAGCCTGGTGCGGGACCGGGACTTGTATTCATCACTCTGCCAAACGTATTCAACCAGATGGCAGGTGGAAGACTCTGGGGAGCTCTGTTTTTCCTGTTTATGTCCTTTGCGGCACTGTCTACGGTTATTGCAGTATTTGAGAACATTCTGTCCTTCGCAATGGATCTGTGGGGCTGGAAACGTAATAAAGCAGTTTTATTTAATATCGTTCTGCTCATTATTCTTTCCATGCCGGCAATTCTTGGCTTCGGACCATGGTCCGGAATTCAGATCCTCGGTGAAGGAACAAATATCATGGATCTGGAAGATTTTATTATTTCAAATAACATCCTGCCACTTGGTTCAGTAATCTTTGTAATCTTCTGTGCATCTAAGAATGGGTGGGGATGGGACAACTTCATTAAGGAAGCCAATACTGGAAAAGGAATAAAATTCCCGACATGTATCAGAAATTACATGTTGTGGGTAATTCCGGTCGTTGTAGCGATTATTTATCTGAAAGGTTATTATGATATGTTCCAGCCGAAAGGAAATACTTATCTGATTCCATGGATGATCGTGGGCATCGCAATGCTGATATTGGTAGGATGGATCGTATTCGGACATAGTAAGAAAAACAAGAAGTAAGAAATAAGAGGGGGCATAAATTATGATAGCAGAAAAAATGAAACCTTTTGTACAGAACAATTCAGCAATTCGTATGATGTTCGAAGAAGGAAATCGTCTCCGGGCAAAGTATGGTGCAGACAAAGTCTATGACTTCAGCTTGGTAACCCAAGTGTTCCAGCACCGGATTGCGTACGCGAGGCAATCATAGATCTTGTAAACAACGAAGAACCGACTGTTCTCCACGGATATATGAGCAACGCAGGCTTTGAGGATGTCAGAGAAACGATCGCGCAGTCTCTGAACCGCCGTTTCGGGACAGCTTTTTCTGCACATAATCTGATCATGACAGTTGGTGCTGCCAGCGGTCTGAATGTCATCCTCAAGACGATACTGAATCCGGGCGAGGAAGTGATCGTTTTTGCACCGTACTTTCTGGAATACGGTGCATATGTACGTAACTATGACGGTAAGCTTGTGGAAATCTCTCCTAATACAGAGACTTTCCAGCCAAATCTGAAAGAACTGGAAGAGAAGATTACAGCCAATACCCGTGCAGTGATCGTAAATACGCCACATAACCCGACCGGTGTTGTTTATTCTGAGGAGACGATCAAAGAACTTGCTGCGATCCTCGAGAAAAAACAGCAGGAGTTTGGTTCTGTGATCTATCTGATTTCGGATGAACCGTACAGAGAACTGGCTTATGATGGCGTAGAAGTTCCATATCTGACGAAATATTATAAGAATACGGTTGTAGGATATTCCTATAGCAAATCTCTGTCTCTGCCGGGAGAGCGTATTGGATATCTGGTCATCCCGGATGAACTGGAAGACAGCGCAACAGTCATCACAGCAGCAGCAATTGCAAACCGTGTACTTGGAAGTGTTAATGCACCATCCCTTATGCAGAAGTTATCCAGAAATGCGTAGATGCAGAAGTGGATGTGGCTGCTTATGACAGAAACCGTCTGGCACTTTACAATGGCCTTAAAGAATGTGGATTTGAATGTATCAAACCACAGGGCGCATTTTATCTGTTTGTGAAATCTCCGGTTGCAGATGAGAAGCAGTTCTGCGAGGCCGGTAAGAAATATAATATCCTGATGGTTCCGGGAAGCTCCTTTGCCTGCCCTGGATATGTAAGACTGGCATATTGTGTATCTTACGAGACGATTCAGAATTCTCTGCCTGAATTTGAGAAGCTGGCAGCAGAGTATGGGCTGTAGGAAGCCGGAATGTACAGTACACGAATTTGTAAAATGTATAATAGAAATTTATAAGAGTAAAAACAGATAAAAAAGACGCAGGAGCTGACTTTTTTGGTCATGCCCCTGCGTCTTTTGCAGTGCATATCGAGGAAGCACCGGTGGTGCGCTGGTCAGATCTTGTCAATTTTTTTACGGATATCCAGCATTTTCTGATCGAGCTGTGTGATCACAGAAGCACACTGCTGTAATTCTTCATTGATCACTGCTGCCTGCTTTTGTCCGCGTTTGTAACGCAATTGATGGTCGAGGTTGGCCAGTAATCCATGGCAGCAGTTCGAAGCTGCAATTCTAGTTTGATCCACTGGTTTTCTTTCTGGAATGGAATTGCAATTTCCAGAATCAGATGAAGGCTTTGATAGCCGGATTTCTTTGGCTGCTGTACATAATCTTTGATTTTCAGGATATGGATATCCTGTTGTTTTTCGATCAGGTCAGCCACTTTGTAAATATCATCTACATAAGCACATACAGCACGAACGCCGATCAGGTCATTGATCTTTTCCAGTGCCAGATCAAAATTCAGGTCCAGTCCTTTTTTCTGCATTTTTTTTTTGCAGACACTGTCATAGCTTTTGAGTCTCCAGGTTTTCATCTGAATAAAATTTCGTTTATATTTCATCAGCAGAAATGTGTTGATGATGTCGAGTTTGGTCATCATAAGATTGATGGCACATTGTCCTTTAATGCTAAATTCACTGTCGGTCAGCATGCTCTTAAGAAGTTCTTTCTTTTTCAATTTCTGTCTTTCTTCCTCTAATTGTATCAGTGTAAATGTTTCTGTTGCCCGTAATGCATTTCCCGTTCCCATTAGAATACTCCTCCAGTAATAAATCTGTACGTGATTTGCGTTAAATCAAAGTTAAACAGTCGCGTTGCCAGCGTTAGCTGGAATGCAACCCGTGTGCGGGAATCTTGATTTGGATTTCTGTTTCCCATCATTTAATCTATGAAAAGGGGTGGAGAAATATGACAGGAAAAATAGAAAATTTTGTTATGAAAATCACAATCTTATGAGCATGAAATCGAGAAAACAGACTTTGAAAACAGGTGTATATCAAATTTTTGCCTGGGAATTAAGAGGAATGATGAAAATACGGATTGTATAAAATGCTGATTAATGGCGAAAATGTAAGAAACAATTTGTTTGAAATTTTAACAAAATACAGATTGACAAATGATTAACGAACCCGTATAATAAGCGCATATCAATCATTGATAAATAATTAACGTTAATAAATTGACGGAATTGTTTATCGGACTAAAGAATAAGGCTCATATCATAACAGAAAAACAGGAGGATTCACAAATGGCAAAGAAAGAAACCCACATCCCGGCAATCATTGATACTCCGGAAGCACTGGAAGCAAAGATCGCTGCGATGAAAGAAGCACAGAAACTTTTCGCCACTTATACACAGGAGCAGGTAGATAAAATCTTCAAAGCTGCTGCAACTGCAGCTGATAAAGCACGTATCCCGCTTGCAAAAGCTGCTGTTGAAGAAACTGGAATGGGTATCGTTGAAGATAAGGTCATCAAAAATCATTATGCAGCAGAATATATCTACAATGCGTATAAAAACACCAAAACCTGTGGCGTTCTTGGAAGAAGATCCGGTTTATGGAATCAAGAAGATTGCGGAGCCGATCGGTCTGATCGCGGCAGTTATTCCAACTACAAACCCGACTTCTACAGCAATCTTTAAAACGCTGATCGCGTTAAAAACCAGAAATGCGATCATCATCAGCCCACATCCTCGTGCAAAAGGAAGTACGATTGAAGCTGCAAGAGTTGTTCTGGAAGCTGCCGTAAAAGCAGGTGCTCCGGAAGGCATCATCGGATGGATCGATGTACCGAGCCTTGAACTTACAAATCTTGTAATGAAAGAAGCTGACATCATTCTTGCAACAGGTGGTCCTGGAATGGTTAAAGCGGCATATTCTTCCGGAAAACCGGCACTTGGAGTTGGCGCCGGAAACACACCGGTTATCATTGATGACACTGCAGATGTTCGTCTGGCAGTAAACTCTATCATTCACTCCAAAACATTTGATAATGGTATGATCTGTGCATCCGAACAGTCCGTAACAGTTCTCGAAGGTGTATATAAAGCAGTTAAAGAAGAATTTCAGTACAGAGGATGCTACTTCCTGAAGAAAGATGAGATTGAAAAAGTAAGAAAAACAATCCTGATCAATGGTGCACTGAATGCCAAGATCGTTGGACAGAAAGCTGCTACGATTGCAGAGATGGCAGGCGTTACAGTTCCGGCAGAAACCAAGATCCTGATCGGTGAAGTAGAATCTGTAGATATCAGTGAAGAGTTTGCACACGAGAAACTTTCTCCGGTACTTGCCATGTACAAGGCAAAAACATTCGACGAAGCGATCGCAAAAGCAGAACAGCTTGTAGCTGACGGTGGATATGGACATACTTCTTCTCTGTATATCAATGTGAATGAGAAAGAAAAAATGGCAAAACATGCAGCAGCAATGAAGACCTGCCGAATCCTGATCAATACTCCATCTTCTCAGGGTGGTATCGGAGATCTTTACAACTTCAAACTTGTACCATCTCTGACACTTGGCTGTGGTTCCTGGGGTGGAAACTCTGTATCTGAAAACGTTGGTGTGAAACATCTGATCAATATCAAGACTGTTGCTGAGAGGAGAGAGAACATGCTCTGGATGAGAACCCCGGAAAAAGTTTACTTCAAAAAAGGCTGCCTGCCGGTTGCTCTGGATGAGCTGAAAAATGTGATGGGCAAGAAACGCTGCTTCATCGTAACAGACTCCTTCCTGTACAAGAATGGATATACAAAGAAATTGAAGATAAACTGGATGAGATGGGAATTGTTCATACATGCTTCTCTGATGTAGAACCTGATCCGTCTCTGGCTTCTGCAAAAGCAGGTGCAGCAGCAATGCGTGCATTTGAGCCGGACTGCATCATTGCAATGGGCGGCGGATCTGCAATGGATGCCGGTAAGATCATGTGGGTTCTTTATGAAAATCCAGATGCAGACTTCGATGACATGGCAATGGATTTCATGGATATCCGTAAGAGAATCTACACATTCCCGAAAATGGGTAAAAAAGCTTACTTTATCGCTGTACCTACATCTTCCGGTACAGGATCTGAGGTAACACCGTTTGCCATCATTACAGACAAAGAAACAGGAATTAAATGGCCACTGGCTGACTATGAACTGATGCCGGATATGGCAATCGTGGATACCGATAACATGATGAGTGCACCAAAAGGACTGACAAGTGCTTCTGGTATCGATGTTATGACACATGCGATCGAAGCATATGTTTCTATGATGGCTTCTGACTACACAGACGGACTTGCTCTCCGTGCGATCAAACTTTGTATTTGATTATCTGCCAAGAGCATACAGAGATGGAAATGATGTAGAAGCAAGAGATCATATGGCAAATGCATCCTGCATGGCCGGTATGGCATTTGCAAATGCATTCCTTGGAGTAAACCACTCCCTGGCTCACAAACTGGGTGCTTTCCATCACATCCCGCACGGTATCGCAAATGCTCTGGTTCTGACAGATGTTATGCGTTACAATGCTGATGAAGTTCCGACCAAGATGGGTACTTTCCCGCAGTATCAGTATCCAAAGACACTGGCACGTTATGCAGAGATCGGACGTTTTGTAGGACTGACAGGAAAAGATGACAAAGAAGTATTTGAGAAACTTCTGGATAAACTGGAAGAACTCAAGAAGATTATTGAGATCAAACCTACGATCAAAGATTATGGTGTAGATGAGAAATACTTCCTTGAGACTCTGGATGAGATGAGTGAACAGGCATTTAATGACCAGTGTACCGGTGCAAACCCGAGATATCCACTTATTGCAGAACTGAAAGAAATCTACCTGAAAGCATACTATGGTAAATAATAAATTTTAGATTGGTGTGTTTTCTTCCATAAAAATATTATAAGCAGTGATTGCCCCGGAATTACAGGAATGTAATACCGGGGCAATTGCTTTATTGGTCATACTATTGTAAGAGAAATTTAGATAAAATTCAGAATCTGTGTATTGCAAGCCGGGGGATATGGATGTTACAATAAGCACTAATGACAATGTTAACATAAACAGAGAGCTTATATAGGAGATATATAAGGAAAAGAAGCTGATGCTTCAGGGGGCATGATTATTGAAACAAAATGAAAACACAAAATAATGTAAAACTTGGTAATTACAGGAGCGGCAGTTCTGGCATTTGGATTTGCCATCATGTATATTCTGAATCAGAGCAAGAATATTGCAGCAGGTATTCAGTTGGTATTTAATATTCTGAAACCTTTCCTGTATGGTGCGTTGATTGCCTATCTGCTGGCACCGATCTGTAACCGGATGGATGAGCGTTTCCTGAAATGGTTTCCCAAGGCAACAGAAAAGCAGAAGAAAGGTTTGAAATTTCTATCTATTGCAATTGCAGTTATTTGTGCAGTCACGATTGTAGTTCTGCTGATTCTGCTGATTCTTCCGCAGGTATGGGACAGCACAGTGAAGATCATTAAGATACTTCCGGCCAGACTTGCCTATTGTAACCGCATGATTGATCAGCTGCTCAAGGATCAGCCGGAATTACAGACATATTTTAATCATTTTCATCACAGGTGGAGAATGGTCTGAATGATGTTCTGAAAGCAAATTCCAGTATGATGACAACGATTCAGGGAATTGTCAATAATATTACAGTACAGTTGATCGAGGTTTTAAGCGTATTCAAAATATGTTTCTTGGATTTTTGATCGCAGTATATCTTCTTGCAAGCCGTAAACTGTTTGGAGCACAGGCAAAGCTTCTTCTGTATGGTATCTTTCCGAATAAATGGGCGAAGATCATTGAAGAAGAAGTTCATTATACAGACAAAATGTTTAACGGTTTCTTTGTTGGTAAGATTATCGATTCTGCAATTATCGGTCTGATCTGCTTTGCGGGAACCACTTTATTGGGATTCGAATCCGCTGCATTTATCAGTGTTGTGATTGGTGTGACGAATATCATTCCGTTTTTCGGACCATTTATCGGAGCAATTCCATGTGCATTATTACTGCTTCTGGGAAGTAATCCGTGGGATGCTTTATACTTCCTGATTTTTATCGTGATACTTCAGCAGGTGGACGGAAATATCATCGGACCGAAGATCCTTGGTAATACAACCGGAGTTTCCAGTTTCTGGGTATTATTTTCCATTCTGTTATTTGGAGGTCTGTGGGGACTGGTTGGTATGGTGATCGCAGTACCATTGTTTGGGGTTATCTATGATATTATCCGTAAACTGACAGCAAGAGGACTGAAGAGAAACAGACATGAAGAGATGATGCAGGAATATAATGAAAAATTTCATGAAGAGCCTGAAGAAACAGAGACAACTCAAAAGGATACGTTCAGCAAAAAAATTAATGCAAAAATCAATGAGTACATTGATAAGAATGTAAATAACAAATAGCATATTGAGTATAAAAATAAGTCCCATGAGTTTGACTCATGGGACTTATTTTATGTAAAACACCTTAAAGGTGTTTATATTAA
>ENA-OQDD01000998-OQDD01000998.1-human-gut-metagenome-genome-assembly--contig:-NODE-998-length-9921-cov-1.624770_pt1 | contig 9921 bp, 11 predicted proteins | sample MGYA00242507_ERZ504598 | MGnify/ENA primary metagenome ERZ504598 (study PRJEB26092, sample SAMD00036318) | human gut metagenome | host: Homo sapiens | study: EMG produced TPA metagenomics assembly of the... | reverse complement strand
TGGGAAGTTTTCCTGAATCAGTGCAATCACTACGCGAATGATGATATCCGCATCGTATCTTTTGAGAAAAAAGAAATCCCGGCTCTTGTTATTGATTTCCACCTGCTCACCTTTATTGATCTTATGTGCATTCACAACAATGTCACTCTCTGATGCCTGTCGGAAGATTTTCTTCAGTTCAACTACCGGAAACTGTCCACTTCGGATAATATCGCGAAGTACATTTCCCGGTCCCACACTTGGAAGCTGATTTTCATCTCCTACCAGGATCAGTCTCGTTCCTGCCGTAACTGCCATAAGAAGCGAATGGATGAGATGTATATCCACCATCGACATCTCATCAATGATAATGACATCCGTTTCCAGAGGATTTTCTGCATTTCGTTCAAAATGAATGGGCTGGCCTTCTCTGTCATCTTCCGGCATTCCCGAAAGTTCGAGAAGACGATGGATCGTCTGTGCCTCATAGCCGGTAGCCTCTGTCATACGCTTCGCTGCCCTTCCGGTTGGAGCCGCCAGCCTGATCTCTGCACCTTCGCCCTCAAAATATCGGATGATCGCATTGATTGTCGTTGTTTTTCCGGTACCGGGACCGCCGGTGAGAATAAGCAGGCCATGCCCGGCAGCTTCCTGCACTGCTTTTTTCTGCATTTCATCCAAAACCGTTCCCGTTTCTTTCTCTATCTGGACAATTCTTCGTTCCACTATTTTCTCATCTTCCGGGCAGAAAATATCAAGTTCCCGAAGCATTCTTGCCGTATTTAACTCCAGATAATAATATTGAGCCGGATAGATCAGTATCTGATCTCCTTGTTCCTTCTGAACGATCTTACGGTCCATCGCCAGATCGACCAGATGCTTCTCCATATAAGAAGAATCTACACCGAGCAGTTCTGCTGCACGCTGAAAGAGCTCGTCTTTCGGAAGATATACATGTCCCTCCCCGGTTGCCTGCAGAAGATATATACCATTCCACTTTTTATTCTGTAATCTGAATCTGTATGAATTCCAATGCGATAGGCGATCTCATCTGCAATTTTGAATCCCACACCACTGATATCATCTGCAAGTCTATACGGGTTTTCCTGCAAAACACTGTAAACAGAGTCTCCATACTTCTGGTAGATTTTGGCACCAAGGTTCAGTGAAATCCCATATTTCTGCAAAAACATCATTGCCTTCCGCATATCGGACTTTTCCGCGATCTGCATGGCAATCTCTCTTGCCTTTTTTCACTGATTCCCTTAACTTCAGACAGTCTTTCAGGCTCATTTTCTACTATCTGAAACGTATCATCTCCAAAATGACGTACGATCCTTCCCGCCAGCGCCGCGCCAATTCCTTTAATCGCACCCGAACCGAGGTATCTTTCCATAGCCAGTGCATCTTCCGGCATTTTTTCAGTCAGCCGCACTGCCTGAAACTGCTTTCCATAAACCGGATGCTGTGTAAAATTCCCCTCCAGTTCTACAGATGCTCCCTGTGTGACCACCGGAAAACTTCCAACGCAGGTCAGCTCATCTTCCTCGCTGACCCCTTTTAATACCATAACCGTATATCCATTATCTTCATTTCGAAAAATAATATGATCAATATATCCTGTAATGCTCTCGCTCATTTCTTCCTCTTTCTTCCGGCCCCAAAATTGCTACTGTTTTTCAGCCTTATAACAGCAAAACCAGGATATCTATGATCTATCATAAATATTCCTGGCTCCTGTCTGCAGTTATTAAGATTCCATACGGCTCATTATCTCTGCATATTTGCCGGTTCCAACAGCTACCACATGCATCGCATTCTGAACAGTCAGAGTATTTACCCCTGTCCTCTGCTCGATCAGTGCATCCATTCCCCGAAGCAGTGCTCCTCCGCCCGCCAGGACAATTCCTCTGTCCACAATATCAGCGGCCAGTTCCGGCGGTGTCTTTTCCAGCACTCCATGGACTGCTTCTACGATCTGTCCTGTCGCATCTTTCAGTGCCTCACGGATTTCTTCGGAAGTCAGTTTTACTTTTTTCGGAAGTCCTGTAAGTACATTTCGTCCTTTTACTTCCATCACCTGTGGATTCGCCTCTTCGATAGCTGTGCCGATTTTTATTTTGATTGCTTCTGCAGTATCCGATCCGATAAACAAGCTGTGCGTCTTTCGTATATAACTCATGATTGCCTGGTCAAACGCATCTCCCGCAACCTTGATCGTTGATGACACAACAACACCGCCAATCGAAATAACAGCAATATCCGTTGTGCCGCCACCAATATCCACGATCAGATTGCCAAAAGGCTTGGTAATATCCACACCGGCACCGATTGCAGCAGCGATTGGTTCTTCAACCAGAAACACTTCTCTCGCTCCTGCCTGATAAGTTGCTTCTTCCACTGCCTTACGTTCGATCTCCGTGATACCACTCGGCACACACACGCTGATCCGTGGTTTGCGGAACGCCCGCCGCCCCATCGCCTTGGCGATAAAATATTTCAACATTTTTTCCATAACGACAAAATCTATGATCATTCCCTGACGAATCGGACAGATTACTTCCATATTGGAAGTAACATGCCCAGCCATCTGCCGGGCTTCTTCACCAATTGCTTTGATCTTCTCTGTATCTTTATCATATACTACTACAGATGGTTCGCTCAAAACAAGGCCTCTGCCCGTAGAATATACCAGACTGTTTGTCGTTCCCAGATCTATTCCTATATCATTTGCAGGCATAAGATCTCCCTTCCATATGCTTCCTGTAAAAATCTGATATTCTTTCGTTATACATATAATCACGCTTATTATAAACAACTTTTCAGCAATTGAAAAGTCCCTTATTCATAACAAAACACCTGCGGATATTAACGCGCACAATAACCGGCCGTTTACTTTAAATATTTTGCCACATACTGGCCTGTATAGGAATCCGGGCAGACAGCAATTTCTTCCGGTGTACCTGTTGCAATAACAGTACCTCCACGTTCACCGCCTTCCGGTCCCATATCTATGATATAATCTGCAGTTTTGATCACGTCCAGATTATGCTCGATGACTACAACTGTATTGCCGCCCTCTGTCAGGCGCTGCAGGATCTCAACAAGCTTATGAACATCCGCAAGTGAGTCCTGTCGTCGGCTCATCCAGAATATAATGGTACGACCGGTACTGCGTTTGCTGAGTTCAGTCGCAAGCTTGATTCTCTGCGCTTCTCCACCCGAAGTTCGTAGATGGCTGTCCAAGACGGATATAAGAAAGTCCTACATCATAGAGTGTCTGAATCTTTCTCTTAATGGAAGGAATGTTCTCGAAGAAAGCAAGAGCCTCTTCCACCGTCATATTCAAACATCGTAAATACTCTTGTCTTTGTATTTTACTTCCAGTGTCTCACGGTTATATCGTTTGCCTTTGCAGACTTCACATGGTACATAAACATCTGCAAGGAAATGCATCTCAATCTTGATGATACCATCACCACTGCAGCTTCGCAGCGTCCGCCTTTGACATTAAAACTGAAACGTCCTTTCTTATAGCCACGTGCTTTGGCATCAGCTGTAGATGCAAACAGATCACGGATCTGATCAAACACACCTGTATAGGTTGCAGGATTGGAACGCGGTGTACGTCCGATCGGTGACTGATCGATACTGATTACCTTATCCAGCTGATCCAGTCCCTGAATTTCTTTATGTTTCCCCGGAATCACTCTAGCTCTGTTGAGGTCTCGCGCAAGCGTCTTATACAGAACTTCATTGATCAGGGAACTTTTGCCAGAACCGCTGACTCCCGTCACCGCAGTCATAATGCCAAGCGGCACATCTACATTTACCTGTTTCAGATTGTTTTCTGCTGCTCCACGGATTTTCAGCCAGCCAGTCGGTTGTTTACGTTCTGTCGGTACCGGAATTTTGCAACGTCCGCTCAGGTAAGCACCTGTAATTGAACGTTCATTCTTCATCAGCATCTCTGCCGTACCAATTTCCACCAGTTCTCCACCATGTTCTCCGGCTCCCGGACCGATATCCACAACACAGTCCGCTGCGCGCATGGTATCTTCATCATGTTCAACCACAATCAGACTGTTACCCAGATCACGAAGACGCATCAGTGCACGAAGAAGCTTATCATTATCTCTCTGATGAAGTCCGATACTCGGTTCATCCAGAATATAAGCGACTCCCACCAGTCCGGAACCAATCTGTGTTGCCAGACGATTCTCTGTGCTTCCCCACCGGACAGCGTCGCTGTTGCACGGCTCAAAGACAGATAATCCAAACCTACCTCAGACAGAAAACCAACTCTTGCACGGATTTCTTTCAGAATCTGCTTACCGATCAGTTCCTGCCTGTTCAGTAAGTCTCAGCTCACTCATAAATTTCTTCAGATTTTCTATAGAAAGAGAAGTCACTTCATAAATATTGCGATCTCCTACCGTCACCGCCAGAGATTCTTTTTTAATCGCTGGCCTTTGCAGGTCTTACACGGTGTGATCCGCATAAACGACTCATACTCCTGTTTCATCGCATCGGATCCTGTTTCGCGGTATCGCTGTTCCACATTTTTGATCAGACCCGGGAAAGCAACGTCATAAACGCCTTCTCCACGCTGACCTTTATAATATACTTTGACAGCATGTCCATTTGTACCATGGATCAGAACATTCTTAACATCATCCGGATAATCCTGGAACGGAGTATCCAGGCTGAAATGGTATTCTTTCGCCAGTGCATCAAGGATTGCTCTTGTAAAACTGCCCTTATCTGTGCAGGACTGCAGCCCATGACCACAATAGCTCCCTGGGAAATACTCAGAGATTTATCCGGAATCATCAGATCAATATCAAATTCCATCTTATATCCCAGACCAAAACAATCCGGACAGGCTCCAAACGGATTATTAAACGAAAAGCTTCTCGGCTCGATCTCATCAATACTGATCTGACAATCCGGGCAGGCAAAGCTCTGACTGAATGTCTTCACAGTACCATCCATCGTATCTACCATAAGCAACCCATCCGAAAGATTCAGAACTGTCTCAATGGAATCAGACAATCGTTTCTCGATTCCCGGTTTTACTACCAGACGGTCTACGATAATTTCTATATTATGTTTGATGTTTTTATCCAGTTTAATTTCTTCAGACAGCTCATACAGATTTCCATCAATCTGTACACGTACATAACCGCTGCGTTTCGCCTGATCCAAAAGCTTTGCATGTGTTCCCTTTCGACCACGAACTACCGGTGCCAGAAGCTGCAGCTTTGTTCTTTCAGGAAGTGCCATAATATGATCAACCATCTGATCGACTGTCTGCTTTTTGATTTCCTTTCCGCACTTCGGACAATGCGGAATACCAATACGTGCATAAAGAAGTCGGAAATAGTCATAAATTTCTGTAACTGTTCCAACCGTTGAACGCGGATTGCGGTTGGTAGATTTCTGATCGATGGAAATTGCCGGTGGCAGTCCTTCGATCGACTCTACATCCGGTTTCTCCATCTGGCCCAGAAACTGCCTTGCATAAGATGACAGAGATTCCATATAACGTCTCTTGCCCCTCTGCATAGATCGTATCAAATGCCAGAGAAGACTTCCTGATCCGCTGACTCCCGTCAGAACCACAAATTCATCTCTCGGAATATCCACACTCAGATTCTTGAGATTGTTGACATTTGCTCCTCGAATCTTAATAAACTTTTTTCCAGTTGTTCGTTCAGACATCTTTTCTCCTCTTATCCGCTGCATGTTCGCACTTATTCTTCATCCAACAGAAGCTCTGCCAGGATATGATTGCTCACATGAATTCCTTTTCTTGTAAATCTCCAGTTCGTACCAGTCTTCTCCAGGAATCCGGTCTCTTTATATTTTTGCAGGACAGAACCATAAATATTCTCAAGCTTCTGTCCGAAATTCTGTTCAAAATCGATTTCTGAAATTCCTTCCGTCATACGAAGCCCCAGATACATAAATTCTTCTATCTGGTCTTTAAGTGAAAGTTTCAGAACATCTTTACGAATTCGTTCTGTGTTTCCGGAAAATCCCAGATATTCCTGCATATCTCTCGTATTGGAAAAACGGTTTTCCCCATAAAGAGAAGATGCTCCCAGCCCCAGGCCAAGATATTCTGTACGTTTCCAGTAACCGATATTATGCCGACATGCATATCCGTCTTTTGCATAATTGGATATTTCGTATTGTTGATATCCATACTCTGCAAGAATCCCCGCTGTGTCATCATACATCTGATACTCCGTATCTTCATCCGGAAGGTCCAGTTCACACTCCGCAAACGGAGTTCCCTCCTCGATGATCAGACTATAGGCAGAAATATGTTCCGGTTTCAGCTCCGCGACCTGACGAAGGTGAGCACGCCATGCCTCTCCTGTCTGTCCGGGGATTGCAAACATCAAATCTATATTAATATTTTGAAACCCTGCTTCTCTTGCCCACTGATAACTCTGAAGAAATTCTTCATATGTATGAATTCTTCCAAGCATCCTCAGCTCTTTCGAATCCGTGGACTGCAGTCCCAGACTCAGACGGTTGATTCCTGTTTCTCGGTAAGCATTAAGTTTCGCAAGATCAACTGTGCCAGGATTTGATTCTATTGTTATTTCTGCATCCGGCGAGAAACAGAATTTCTTTTGAATTGTCTCCATAATAGAAGCAATCGCTTCTGCTTTCAGTACGGAAGGAGTCCCCCCTCCGATAAAAACAGAAACGATCTCATACGCTTCAACACCCTGCACCGCCTGAATCTCAGCACGCAGAGCCTTTATATATCTGTCTCTTGTCTCCTGATCCGATGGACCGGAGAGGAAATCGCAGTACTGACATTTCTGCACACAGAACGGTATATGAATATATAATTCCAGTGGGATACGATTCTTATTCTTCATTGTCTCCACCCTCATCAGAAGAACCCGATGTATCTTCCGACTGATCCTGATCCTGGCTCTGCATATTCGAAGCATCTGTAGTATTCGCATCACCCGCACCCGTATCTGTACTGTTTGTCACCGCTGATGGATTTTCTGCCAGATACAGATTCACCATACTGATATCTCCATTCGAAGTAACTGCTGCCGCATCTACGTATCCGGTGCCGGTGTTGGTGATGGTTCCGGTGTGATACTGATCTTCAGTACCTGTTCCGAAGCAGGATCTGTCTTTTTCTGCCCGCAGCCACATCCCGTCATAATCACACAGAGTGTCAATGCACTCCCCGCAACAATATATCTCATAGCTTTTGCAGTTCCTTTTTTCATGGCCCTGCCTCCCTTCTGTAAGTCCGCCGTTCACAACAATATGCATTCCATATTCACGGTCTCTCCCGTCAATTATTTATCGTCCAGTTTCAGTACACTCATAAATGCCTTCTGTGGAATCTCTACGTTTCCGACCTGGCGCATACGTTTCTTACCTTCCTTCTGTTTCTCAAGAAGTTTCTTCTTTCGGGAAATATCACCACCATAGCATTTGGCAAGAACATCCTTTCGCATAGCGCGGACAGTCTCACGGGCAATGATCTTGCTTCCGATTGCAGCCTGGATCGGGATTTCAAAGAGCTGTCTCGGAATTTCTTCTTTCAGCTTCTCACACATCTTACGTCCACGCTCATAAGCAGTATCTGCATGTACGATGAAAGAAAGTGCATCAACTTCTTCCTTATTAACAAGGATATCAAGTTTAACCAGTTCACTGCGTTCATAACCGCAGAGCTCATAATCCAGAGATGCATATCCTCTGGAACGGGATTTCAATGCATCAAAGAAATCGTAAATGATCTCATTCAGTGGAAGTTTATATTTCAGAAGTGCTCTGGTTTCCTCCATGTATTCCATTCCGTTATACTGACCACGGCGTTCCTGGCAGAGATCCATGATTGCACCGATAAATTCAGTCGTTACCATAATCTCAGCATTTACCATTGGCTCTTCCATATATTCAATCTCAGATGGATCCGGGAGATTGGATGGATTTGTCAGTTCGATCACTTCTCCATTCGTCTTATATACTTTGTAAACAACACCTGGTGCTGTCGTTACCAGATCAAGATTGTATTCTCTTTCCAGGCGTTCCTGGATGATTTCCAAATGCAGAAGTCCGAGGAATCCACAACGGAAACCAAAGCCAAGTGCAATAGATGTCTCCGGTTCAAAGAACAGAGAAGCATCGTTCAGCTGCAGTTTCTCAAGAGCATCTCGAAGATCACCATATCTGGCACCATCAGCCGGATACAGTCCACAGTAAACCATTGGCTGTACTTCTTGTAACCCGGAAGTGCTTCTGCACATGGTCTTTCATTATCGGTAACTGTGTCACCAACTCTGGTATCCCCAAGATTCTTAATACTTGCGGTAATATATCCAACCATACCGCTGTCAGCTCATCACACGGAATAAACTGTCCGGCTCCAAAATATCCTACTTCCACAACTTCAGTCGTAAATCCTGTTGCCATCATACGGATCTGAGTACCTTTCTTAACGCGGCCGTCCATAACACGACAAAAAACAATGACGCCTTTATAAGCATCATAAATAGAGTCAAAGATCAATGCCTTCAGCGGTGCATTTACGTCTCCCTGCGGTGCCGGGATCTTCGTAACGATCTGCTCCAGAACCTCTTCAACATTCAATCCTGTCTTGGCAGAAATTCTCGGTGCATCATGTGCCTCAAGTCCGATCACATCCTCAATCTCGTTGACAACGCGCTCCGGATCTGCACTTGGGAGATCGATCTTGTTAATGACCGGAAGCACATCCAGGTCATGATCCAATGCCAGATAAACATTCGCCAGCGTCTGTGCCTCGATACCCTGTGCTGCATCTACGACCAAAATTGCCCCATCACAGGCAGCAAGACTTCTGGAAACCTCATAGTTAAAATCGACATGCCTGGTGTATCGATCAGGTTAAAAATATATTCTTCTCCATCATTAGCCTTATAAACGATTCGTACAGCCTGAGACTTGATCGTGATACCTCTCTCTCTCTCAAGCTCCATATTATCCAGCACCTGAGACTGCATCTCACGTTCTGTCAGTGTACCCGTCTTCTCAATAATACGGTCAGCCAAAGTGGACTTGCCATGGTCTATATGTGCAATAATGCAGAAATTACGAATTTTGCTCTGGTCTATCATTCTGCGAAATTCCTCCTTATGTACTTCTCTTTATTTTCCAAAAAACTATTCCTTATATATAAAGTATAGAAAATCATACTACGAGGCATTATAGCATAGCTTTTTACCTTTAGTCCAGTTCTTGTAAAGGGATATTTCTGCTGACACACCGTTATGACGCTGTTCACGTCTGTATTACTGATCTGTGTTCTTATTATACGAACGTTTGTTCTGAATTGCAAGCGTTATTTTTTAATTTTCCCCCTGCAGCACCCGGTTCAGGATATCCGCAAAAGGATCCATTGCATTTTTTACCTCCTGGACAGTATTTGTCTGAGCCCCTGCCTCCAAAAGCAGCTCGTGGACGCAGATGCAGATTATAACGTAATCCTGCCAGATAAATGCCACGGTACAATTCAGGATAGTACAGAGCCGCCTGATACTCAAGCTGGAAAGAAAATGCCAGATTATCCTGTATGTACGGATTTGGAAGGTATGAAAGATCACCGCTGTTTATTGTATGACTCAAGCCATTATAAAACATGATCTGCGCTGTCGGTTTTCCGTTAATTTCGGTGACCAGATGGCGATCTTCCGGTACGCATCCCGGTGCAGGTCTATCAGAATCTGTATAGATGGATTCTCTTCCAGAACAGGTTCCAGCCACGCTCTTGCATAGTCATATGCTTTACTCCGGTCAAGTTCCCCTCCAGCCAGATCAAATGCTTCCGTTACATGCATAACCTGATAGCCATAATTTTCTGTCAGAAGCTGAGCCAGATAATTCCCCACCCCCACAATCGTATCTTCTGTC
>ENA-OQDD01000997-OQDD01000997.1-human-gut-metagenome-genome-assembly--contig:-NODE-997-length-9927-cov-1.623980_pt1 | contig 9927 bp, 11 predicted proteins | sample MGYA00242507_ERZ504598 | MGnify/ENA primary metagenome ERZ504598 (study PRJEB26092, sample SAMD00036318) | human gut metagenome | host: Homo sapiens | study: EMG produced TPA metagenomics assembly of the... | reverse complement strand
CCTCAACGCACCTGCAATGCCACTTTAGTCATTTCCTACATAGGCTATGAACCTATAAACGTTACGCTCAACGGCCGTACATCGCTAAAAATCCAAATGAAAGAAGAAGCGCTGGCATTGGAAACCGTTGTCGTAACAGCTATGGGACATCAAGAAAAAAGAGGCCTCTCTCACCTACTCTACCCAACAGGTGGGCGGCGATGAACTGACCCGCGCCAAAGACCCTAATATGATTAACGCCCTTGCCGGTAAGACAGCAGGCGTATCCATCACCCGTAACTCCTCCGGTCTGGGCGGCTCAGCCAAAGTATCCATCCGCGGTATCCGTTCTGTCAATGCCGATGGAAACAACCAACCGTTATATGTTATCGACGGTGTGCCTATGCTGAACAACGTAGCCGAGCAGGCATTCTCCGCCATGGGCGGTAACAACGATGCCGGCAACCGTGACTCGGGCGACGGTATCTCCAACTTGAATCCGGACGACATTGAAAGCATGAGCATACTGAAAGGTGCTTCCGCAGCAGCCCTCTACGGCTCACAAGCTGCCAACGGCGTAATCCTGATTACCACCAAGAAGGGTAAAGCCGGCATGCAACGTATCGTATTCAACTCCAACCTGACCATAGACCACGCCATTTGCCTGCCCGAATTCCAAGACAAATACGGTGCAAGCGGAGCTACAAGCTGGGGTACGGTTCCGGAAAATGCAAACTCCACACCCATCAAAGCTTACGATAACGTGGGCGACTATTTCAGCAACGGAGTTACTGCAACCAATTCACTATCCATCATGACGGGTAAAGAGAAAATGCAGACCTACTTCTCTTATGCCAACACCACCGCCAAAGGTATTGTCGATGTAAACAAACTGCAAAAGCATAATATCACCTTCCGTGAAACAGCCTCTTTGTTCAACGACCGCCTCACATTGGATGCCAATGTAAACCTGATGACCCAGAAAATCAAGAACCGCCCTACTTCCGGCGGCTACTACATGAACCCGCTGGTAGGTTTGTACACTTTCCCGCGTAGTGAAGACCTCAGTATCTATCGCGATAATAACGGATTCGAAAAATACGATGAAAACAGATCCATGCCATTGCAGAACTGGTATACGGACATCAGCGGATTCAGTCAGAACCCCTATTGGCTGACGAACAGAGTTACCAGTAACGACAAGCGTTTCCGTACCTTAGCTTCCTTAAGCGCGAACTTGAAGATAAACGACTAGTTCAGCGTTCAGGCCCGCGGTAATGTAGACTATATCAATGACAATTACGAGCAGAAAATGTATGCCGGGACAACGGCCGATGTAGCTCACCAGAACGGCCGCTATATCAAAATGAACCGTCAGGACTTCATGGTTTACGGTGATTTTATGGCCATGTTCAACAAAACATGGAACGACTGGAGCTTGATGCAGCCATAGGGCAGCAGTATCAATACCACCAAAGTCAACTCCTTAAGTCTCGACTCCGGTAAATCCGGCTTGTACAAGGCTAATGTCTTCACAGTTCCTAACATGAATCTCAGCGGTGCAGGCACTTCATACATTGATGAAACAGCCAACCAAAGACGTACCATCCAGTCTGTGTTCGCAACCGCACAGCTCGGTTGGAAAGAGAGTATCTATCTGGATGTAACCGCACGCAACGACTGGTCTTCCACACTTGCCAACACCAAAAGCGAAGACTCCGGCTTTTTCTATCCGTCGGTAGGTCTCTCATGGATTCTCAACAAAACTCTCAACCTACCCGAATGGATAAGCTTCGGCAAGGTTCGTGCTTCCTGGGCACAAGTCGGCAACGACCTTCCCATCGGCATCACCAGCCGGCGCAGACCATCACGCAGGCGGCGTAGTGAAACCCATCGACTACTACTTTGCAGAAGATTTGAAACCGGAAATCAGCAACTCCATCGAAGTAGGTACTGAGTGGAAGTTCTTCAACAGCCGTCTGGATTTCGACTTCACATTCTACCGCACGGATACCAAAAACCAACTGATCCGACGTAAACACTACCGCCGAACAACGTCCTTACCGTTGGATAAACGCAGGTAAGATACGCAATACGGGTGTTGAAATCACCTTAGGCGCTACGCCACTGATGAACGATAATTTCCGCTGGAAAACCCAGTTCAACTTTGCTACCAACAAGAACAAGATTGTATCCTTGGGCGGCACACCCAACTTCCAATACGCTTCGGGCAATGTAAGCATGCCCTATAAAATGATGGTTGTAGAAGGCGGTTCGCTGGGCGACATCTACGGCAACGTATTTGTACGCGATGCAAACGGTAAAATCCTGCTGGAACCGGCAATAGACAAAGACGGTAACCCCAACGCAAAAGCCGGCCTGCCTCAGGTTACAACCGACAAAGCCGCCAAGATAGGCAACTTCAATCCCGACTGGACACTGGGCTGGAGCAATACCGTGACATACAAAGGTTTCTCGCTTTACTTTCTGATTGACGCACGCGTAGGTGGTGACGTAATTTCGCTGACACAAGCCGGACTGGACTATGCCGGTGTGAGCAAGGCAACCGGTGATGCCCGCGACGCAGGCTACTATATGCTGGAAGGACAAAAGATTAATGATGTACAGAAATTCTATCAAATGGTAGGCGACCGCGGCAACGGGACCACGGAATTCTACCGCTATGACGGAACAAACATCCGCTTGCGCGAAGTATCCTTGGGTTACTCCTTCCCGCAGCAAATGCTTGAAAAGACCGGATTCATCAAAGGAGTAGACTTGTCACTGGTGGCACGCAACCTGTTCTTCATCTACAAAGATGCACCGTTCGATCCGGATGCCACAATGTCGGTAGGCAATGACAACCAGGGATTGGACACCTTCGGCATGCTTCAACAAGAAACATAGGATTCAACATTAAATTTACTTTCTAAATACCCGAACGATATGAATAAGATAAAATATACAACCGCATTGCTCCTCGGCGGTCTCCTGAGTTTTTCATCCTGTACCGACAACTTTGCCGACTTCAACAGTACCGACGGAGCTTATACAGAAGAATTGCAGAAATACGATAACCAAACCAACCTCGTACCTTTCGCCACCATTCAAAAGGGTATCATCTACCAGACCGGAGTGGACGGTACGGACTGGCAATACCAGGTTATACAGAACTTAGTGGCGGACATGTTCTGCGGATACTTCCACGACATGAACGGTTCGTTCAATGCCAACAACTCCACCTATAATCTGAACAACGGCTGGACAAGCGCCATGTGGTATACACCTACGGATACGTCATGCCTTCCATCGCCGATGCAGAAGCGCTGAATACAGAAAAGGAATGGCCTCTTTACCACGCCATTACCAAGATTCTGAAAGTAGCTACCCTTCATCGTGTGAGCGACTATTACGGCCCTATCCTTACGACGGATTCGGAACAGCCGACCAGAAGCCGCAGTCACAGGAAGAAGTCTACAAACGTTTCTTTGAAGACCTGGAAACAGCCGTGAACATACTGAAAGATTATAAAGGCGGCGTATCCTTTGAAAGCGCCGACTTCATGATGCCGGAAGGCAAACGCACTCCCGCACAATGGCTGAAATTCGCCAACTCTCTCCGCTTGCGTCTGGCCATGCGCGTATCTAACGTAGCTCCCGAACTTGCCGAAAACAGGCCAAAGCAGCTTTGGATGCTGCCAACGGCGGCGTACTGGAAACAGCCAACGAAACGGTAGGCGAATACGGCATCCGCAACCCGCTGGGTGGTGTTGCCGGATGGAGCGAAGTGTATATGAACGCAAGCTTGGAGTCTTTCCTGAAAGGCTACAACGATCCTCGCCTTAAATCCTACTTCAACCCGGCACAAGACGGCAGAGACAAAGACGGCAACATTAACAGAGAAGTTGCCGGAGTAAAACAACTCAGCAGCATTGAAGATGAATACAAAGGTGTCCGTCAAGGCACTGGCGTAGCCGACAACCGCTACTCCACACACTCGCAGACTACCGTTACAACCGCCAGTAAAATCATTGTCATGAGCGCGGCCGAAGTATGGTTCCTGCGCGCAGAAGCAGCCTTACGATATAACACCGGCGATGATGTGGAAAACTGTTATAAGCAAGGTGTTACCGTATCCTTTGCACAATGGGATGCCAATGGCGTCAGCGATTATCTGGAAAGTGACGATAGACCGGCTGCCTACGTAGATGTATTCGATGCTAAGTTCAATGCGGATGCACCTTCAACGATCACTCCGAAATGGGACAATACAGCCGATAAGGAAGAAAAACTGGAGAGAATCATCACCCAGAAGTGGCTGGCCCTATATCCGGAAGGTTGTGAAGCATGGGCGGAACAACGCCGTACCGGTTATCCGCGGCTCATCAAGTTGCGGTGAACAACAGCGGCAATACCATCAGTACCGACGATATGATTCGCCGTGTATTCTTCAACCAAGATTACAAGACGGACAACAAGACATTGTATGACGCTTTAGTCAGCAAGCTGGGCGGTGCAGACAACGGCGGCACACGTCTTTGGTGGGATACCGGACGGAATAACTTCTAAAAAACACAAAGGCATATTTTTTGATTAGTGATGTTTTCTCCGTATTAGTTATTACGGGAAAAGGTTGCAAGGAGCAAAGTCGGGGGGCTTTGCTCCTTCTTTTCATATATAAGAGGCCGAAGCGGTTCTCCTTTTTCCATAAGGCATAAACAAACTGTCTTATAACAGCGCCCGGACAGTTGCAAGAGCTTGTCTGCCTAAAGGCCGGGAGTTATTCGGATAAGTCCGCAGGTTTTGAGGTGTACCAGCAGCTGGTACGGCGTGTACCAACAAGTGGTACGGCAGCTACCAAAGATTGGTACTCCATGTACCTTAGGTTGGTACGGCAAGTACCACTGCTTGGTACAAGACATACCAAAGGGCAGTACCAACCTGGTACATATATCTTATTGATTATAAGCGCTATGATACTTATTTATATTCCTGTATCGGAAGCTCCCCCCTCAATGCTCCAAGCGCATTCAGCGCCAATGCTTCCATTTCATCCTCACCCGGATAAACATGAACCGGTGCAAGGAACGAAATGCGCTCCTTCAGACGGGAAATGATATAATCGGAATGTGCCATGCCGCCCGTCAGCAGAATGGCATCTATCTTACCGTACAACACAACGGAAGCCGCACCGATGCTTTTGGCTATCTGGTAAATCATGGCATCCAATACCAATCCGGCATGCTTGTCCCCTTCCTCTATCCGGCGGACAATGGCAGGCACATCGGTCGTGCCCAAATGGGCTGTCAGCCCGGCACGACCGGAGATACGCTTTTTAAGTTCGTCTTTTGTGTAGCGACCGGAACAGCAAGGTCTATCAACTGCCCGGCAGGAAGCGTACCGGCACGTTCCGGCGAGAACGGGCCTTCACCGTCGAGCGCATTATTTACGTCGACAGCCTTGCCATGATGATGGACGCCGACGGATATGCCGCCACCCAAGTGGCAGACAATCAAATCCAGCTCTTCGTAGCGCGTGTGATGCTCGGCGGCATAGCGACGGGCAATGGCTCGCTGGTTCAGTGCATGCCAGATAGGTGATGGCGGGGCATAAGGGGAGAACCGGGTGATGCGGCTATCTCGTCCAGCTCATCCGACAACACCGGGGTCGGCAATGAATGCACGGCAACCTGGAAGCAGCGCGGCCAGTTCGGAAGCTATGAGGCATCCCAAATTGCAGGCATGGGTGCGCATGGCATGAAGAATATCATCCAGCATGGCGTCATTCACCTCATATACGCCGCCCGGTATGGGCTTTAGCAGTCCGCCGCGCCCCACTATGGCGTCAAACTCAAAAGGTATATTATTGGCTTCCAATTCTTTCAGTACCAGATTCTTGCGGAATTCAAACTGGTCGATGATATGAGAAAAGGAAGACAGTTCGTCTACCGTGTGACGGATGCTTCGTACCAAGCAGGGTACTTCGTTCTCGTATACGGCAATTTTTGTCGAAGTGGAACCGGGGTTGATGACGAGTAACTTCATCGATGTATTTATTATTTACGATTTACAATTTGATAGTTGCGAAATATCATTCGCAGTTTCCGAGCCGCAACTGGTGAGGCATGCCATAGCAATGCTGTAATACTTGGACAAGCCGGAATACTGCGTGAAGGTAGCACAACAGGGCATATAGGTCCTTGAAGCAACCCCGCCATATCGGCATGAGAGAAAAGGGAAACAGCCTTATAGAAAGCATTGCCCGATTCGATATTCGGGAAAATCAAGACATCGGCCTCGCCGTTGATGGGAGATACAATGCCTTTGATGTCGCCGCTCGTCTTTTCGCAGGAAGTCTTTACATCCAACGGGCCGTCGATGATGACGTTTCCGAACTCGCCTGCCTCGGCAAGTTCCACAATATTGACATAATCCAACGAATGAGGGAACTTGGCGCTCACCTTTTCCGTACAATGGATAAGTGCGATACGCGGCTGTTCGATACCGAAATGGCGGCAGGTATGGATGGCATACCAAATCATCTCTATGCGCTGCTGCAAGGTGGGCCGGGGAATGACTGCGGCATCCGAAAAGAACAGCAGCTTATCATAAGTGGGAATCTGCATGACAGCCAGATGTGTCAGAATCTTTCCTTTGGGCAGCAGTCCTTTTTCCTTGTCGAGAATGGCATGAAGCAGATTATCCGTATTGATAATACCTTCATCAGAATATCCGCACCGCCCTCACGCACGATGCGTACCGCTTCGCGCGCCGCTTCATCCTTGTCTTCAATATGCAACGTCTGCACATATTCGGGATATTTCTTTAAAGTAGGATATTTCTCCAAAATGGCCGAATCGCCGATCATCAGAAATTCGGCAATGCCTTCGTCCAAAGCACGGGCTATGGCATATTCAGTATTGGGGTCATTGGCACAGACTACGGCAATGCGTTTTCTTTTATTTAAGGTCTTGAGATGAGAAGTTAATTGATCAAAGTTCCGAATAGGTTCCATAACGTTAGATTTTTAGCAAATATCTAAAAAAATGTCGAGAAAAAGAACGGTATACTTCATTTTATTTCTATGTTTTATATCATTTTGACAGGTTCAGTACGGAGAGCACAGAGTTTCACGGAGTTTTCGGAACAAAAAAAACATATTTCTTCATCACATTTTTCAGACAGAAGAACAAAAGAACATATTCCGCTTTGTCTTTTGTTCTTTTTCTTTAAAAACATGACCATGTCGCAAGACTGAACATGCCGTGATTTGCCGCAATACCCCTTAAAGAAATAAAAAAAACTCCGTGAAACACTGTGCCCTCTGTGGTGAATTATGTACTTTTGTCACAAATACAGAGAGATATACAATATGAACAGCCTTATTTTTCCGCCATACGTGCACGAGGGCGACCGGGCGATAATCCTCTCCCCCTCCAGCAAGATTGACAAGTCCTTCCTGAAAGGAGCCAAAAAACGGCTGAAGTCATGGGGACTGGAGGTGATCATCGCCAAGCATGCAGCAGTGCGCACGGCACTACGCCGGAAGCATACAGCAACGGTTGAAAGACCTGCAGGAAGCCATGGACGACGAGAAAGCCAAAGTTATCCTTTGCAGTCGCGGCGGATACGGTGCTGTGCATCTGGTGGGGCAGCTCGACTTCACCCGGTTTCGCCAGCATCCCAAATGGCTTATCGGCTTCAGCGACATCACCGCCCTGCACAACGTGTTTCAGCAAAACGGCTTCGCTTCGCTGCACGCTCCCATGGCACGGCATCTCACCGTGGAGCCGGAAGATGATTTTTGCTGTCAGGCATTGAAAGACATCCTCTTCGGCAATAAACTGCAGGAAGAAACCTCGTTCAGCTATACCTGCCCGGCACACAAGCTCAACCGCAAAGGCGAGGGAACGGGCATCCTTCGGGGCGGAAACCTGGCGGTGCTTTACGGGCTGCGCGGCACGCCTTATGACATTCCGGCAGAAGGTACGGTACTCTTCATCGAAGACATAGGCGAGCGTCCCCATGCCGTAGAGCGTATGATGTACAATCTGAAACTGGGCGGCGTACTCGAAAGGCTGTCCGGACTGATTATCGGACAGTTTACCGAATACGAAGAGAATATGTCTTTAGGCAAAGAACTGTACGGCGCATTGGCCGATTTGGTAAAAGAATACGATTATCCTATATGCTTCGGATTTCCGGTGGGACACGTTACGATGAACGTACCGATGATTAACGGTGCGCAGGTCATGCTGGAAGTTGGAAAAAAGAAGTGAAACTAACATTTAACACCCACAAAGAATGAAACGGAATTATACAATTATCCCACTGTCACTGCTGTTGCTCATAGCGATGGTAGCGTGCAGCAATAAAAGCAAAGGCAATACGGACAGTGAGGGAAAACAACCCAAGAGCACGGTCAGCGTACCCCAATTCGATGCAGACAGCGCTTACCGGTATGTCAAGGAGCAAGTAGACTTCGGTCCCCGCGTACCCAATACTGCTGCACACAAAGCCTGCGGAGAATATCTTGCAAAGAAGCTGGAACAATTCGGCGCCACGGTATACAACCAGCAAGTGGATTTAACCGCCTATGACGGCACCCTCCTAAAAGCCCGCAACATCATCGGCAGCTACAAGCCCGAAACGAAGAAACGCATCGTGCTACTCTCGCATTGGGACAGCCGCCCATGGCAGATGCCGACTCTGACGAGAAAAACCGTCACACACCCATTCTCGGCGCCAACGACGGTGCGAGCGGGGTAGGCGTATTGCTCGAAATAGCCCGCCAACTGGACAAACAGCTACCCGAGCTGGGCATCGACATCGTACTGGTAGATGCCGAAGACTACGGCCCTCACCAATCCTATACAGGCAACCATAAGGAAGAGTATTGGGCGCTCGGTTCGCAGTACTGGGCACAGAATCCCCATGTCCAAGGATACAATGCGCGTTTTGGCATCCTTCTTGATATGGTAGGCGCCAAAGACGCCACTTTCTTCTACGAAGGATACTCCGAAGAGTTTGCCAAAGGCATCAACCGGAAAGTATGGAATGCGGCCAATAACCTGGGCTACGGACGTTATTTCGTAAAAGAAAAAGGGAATATCGTAACCGACGACCACCTTTTTGTGTTCCGGAACGCACGCATCCCTACCATCGATATCATTCAATACAGCGAGGAAACCGGATTCTACGAAAACTGGCATACCCTGAAAGATGATATGGACGGCATCGACCGCAACACTCTGAAGGCGGTAGGCCAGACGGTCATGGAAGTTATCTACAATGAAAATAAATACTAAAGATAAAATTATTATGAGTATCAACGAAGTACAAGATGAAGTAATCGCCGAGTTCAATGATTTCGACGACTGGATGGACCGCTATCAGCTCCTCATCGATTTAGGAAATGAACAGGAACCGCTTGATGACAAATACAAAACAGAACAGAATCTGATTGAAGGCTGTCAAAGCCGTGTATGGCTGCAGGCGGACGAGGAAAACGGCCGAATCGTTTTCCAAGCCGAAAGCGATGCTTTAATTGTAAAAGGCATTATCTCGCTGCTTATCAAAGTGCTGTCCGGACATACCCCGGACGAGATTCTGAATGCGGACCTCTACTTTATAGACAAGATAGGATTAAAGGAGCATCTTTCTCCCACACGCAGTAACGGATTGCTCTCGATGGTGAAACAGATGCGGATGTATGCGCTGGCATTCAAGGCAAAAAGCGCTAATGATTAAGCAGACTGTTGCTATTTCGAGGGTGTGTCAAAACTAACATTCGCTTGCTATTTGTTTCTTTTAGGCACGGATTACACGGAAAACACAGATTTTCTTTGTTCTTTTTCCGTGAAATCCGCGAAATCCGTGCCTAAAAGAAATCATCAAATGTATTTTGACACACTCTCATATATATACCATCGGTTTACTTTTCTTCTCCC
>ENA-OQDD01000996-OQDD01000996.1-human-gut-metagenome-genome-assembly--contig:-NODE-996-length-9941-cov-1.821276_pt1 | contig 9941 bp, 13 predicted proteins | sample MGYA00242507_ERZ504598 | MGnify/ENA primary metagenome ERZ504598 (study PRJEB26092, sample SAMD00036318) | human gut metagenome | host: Homo sapiens | study: EMG produced TPA metagenomics assembly of the... | reverse complement strand
ACTACCTCTTTTCCCTGTGCTGTGGTAAGTGCCTGCCATAGATCCTCGTCAGAGGCATCTTCCCGGCCCCATTTCAGATTGTCTCGGATAGAGCCTTTGAAAAGAGCTGCTTCTGTGGAACAACGCCGATTCTGGAGCGGAGATCACTTCTGGTGTAATTTTCAATATTCTGACCATCCAGCAGAACAGTTCCTTTGCTGGCATCATAGAATCTGGAGATCAGATTTACCAGAGTGGTTTTTCCGCTTCCTGTACCACCGATAATACCTACGGTCTGTCCCTTTTTTACAGAAAAACTGATATGGGAAAGACTGGGGCACCGGCTTTGCTGTACTCAAAGGTTACGTCATTGAATACGATGGCATTTTCAGAAAGTGATGCATCAGCAGTTGCTGTTGCAAGGTCCTTCGATATCTGAGCAGAATATGTGGAGGAAGAGGGGTAATCCATAGTAGATTTCACTTTCAGGATATCTGCCACACGTCCTGCGCAGGCTGCAGATTTGTTCAGGGTGATGATCAGGGAGGCAAGCTTGATCAGTTCCACGATCATCTGAGCCATATAGTTATAAAGGGCAACAACCTGTCCCTGCTGCATACCGCCAAGATTTACTTCTACTCCTGCTTTCTGGATCAGAATAACAGTAGCAATATTGATCAGTACATAAGTGACCGGATTTAACAAAGCGGAAAGCTTTCTACAAAGAGATTTAACTTTGTCAGCTCCTGATTGCGGGTATCAAATTCTGCAACTGCCTCTTTTTCGCGGCAGAATGCACGGATAACGCGGACGCCTGTAAGGTTTTCTCTGGTCAGTCCGGTTACTGTGTCCAGTTTCCCTGTACCTTTTTAAACAGAGGAATACTGAAAACATAATGACAAAGACAACCAGAAACAGAAACGGGATCGCAACAGCAAAAACCAGAGCACATTTAAAATCAATGGTAAATGCCATGACCATGGATCCAAGTACGATAAACGGACTTCGAAGAAGAAGACGAAGCCCCATGTTCAGTCCGTTCTGGACCTGATTGATATCGTCGGTAAGTCTTGTGATCAGGGTGTCTGTTCCCAGGGTATCCAGCTCTGTAAAAGACAGATGCTGTACATGGTCATAAACTGCCTGTCTTAATTTAGTGGCAAAGCCCACGCTGGCTTTGGCTGCAAAGAACTGAGCTGTAATGCTGCTGGCAAGACCAAGAGCTGCCATTAAAATAAGAATAAAAAATCTCTGGACAATGTATTTGTTGTCATGGTTTGCAATACCTACATCAATGATCTGTGCAATGACGATAGGCACGATCAGGTCAAATACAACCTCCAGAAATTTAAAAAATGGCGCCAGGATGCTTTCTTTTTTGTAGTTTTTTAAATAAACTGCCAATGAACGCATTTTAAAAATTCCTTCCTTTCGTAAAAAATCTTTCCTATATTATTTCTTCCTTTTTTTGAAAAATAATACATTCAAAAGTGTATCATTTGAGACTTTTTTGTCAAGAAGAATGTGCAAAAACAGCTGAACTTTGGAGAAAATTCAGCTTGACTTCAAAAAAAGATATTATTAAAATATTCCGTGGCACTATTTGTGCACTGACAATTGATAAATTATTATTACCATAATGAGGAAGAGACAGACTATGGAGATTATTGAGACATTTGGTCATTATGTGGAAAATCTGACGGATAAAAAGCCTCAGTCAGCCCGCCGGCTGTTAAAAACCGGTTGGGAGGTGCAGAATCTGAAGTTCCGTTACATGCAGGACAAGAGACTGATGCCTGCAGACAGGCACCTTGCAAATCTGATGATGGATACCATGCTGCGTCCACTTCAGAAACCGGAAGATTCTGTTATTGTAAGTATTTTTACTCCCTGTGAAATGATGCAGGAGGTGGGATTACATCCCTATAATGTAGAAGGATTTTCCTGCTATCTTTCTGCAAGCAAAGCAGAGAGGGCATTTTGCAGCAGGCAGAGAATCAGGGAATTGCAGAGACACTGTGCAGTTATCACAAGACATTTCTTGGTGCAGCGCAGAAAGGACTTCTGCCAAAGCCTAAATGTATTGTTTATACCAACCTGACCTGCGATGCTAACCTGCTCACCTTCCGTACCCTGGCAGATTTTTACCAGGTACCTGTATTTGCCATTGATGTACCATGGAATCAGACCACAGAGAATGTACAGTATGTGGCAGATCAGTTAAAGGATTTAAAAATATTTCTGGAAAAAAATACAGGAAAAACAATCTCTGAGGACAGATTAAAGGAACGTCTTGCCTGCAGTAAGCGGACTCTGGAGAATTACAAAAAATATCAGCAGATGCGTGCAGACAGATATGTGCCCTCTGATCTGGTCACACCCTTGTATGCAGGAATGACAAACAATATCCTTCTGGGAACAGCAGAAGAAGAGAAGTATACACAGATGCTTCTTGAAGATATTAAGAAAGCACCGGCAGCGAAAGGGAAGCACATTTACTGGATGCATACCATTCCATTCTGGTCGGATGCAGTGCGCCAGGAGCTTTGCTTCAGTGAGAAAGCCCAGATCGTAGGATGTGAACTTGCAGAAACCTGTGAGCCGGATTTTGATCCTGAGAACCCTTTGAAGCAATGGCAGAAAGAATGGTATATCATTCACTGAACGGAAGTGCCCTTAGAAGGATTGAAGCCGGTATCCGCCATGCGAAACAGGCAGGAGCAGACGGTGCTGTGTGGTTTGGACATTGGGGATGTAAACATACGCTTGGTGCGGCACAGCTTGCAAAGAAGAAGTTCGAGGAAGCCGGTCTGCCCCTTTTGATCCTGGACGGTGACGGGTGTGATCGAAGCCATGGAGGAGAAGGACAGACTTCCACCAGGCTGGGAGCTTTTCTGGAAATGCTGGGAGGTGCTGAGAATGAATAAAACTTACTATGTCTGTAAATATACCCCAATTGAACTTCTGGAATCTCTTGGCGGGGAATGTGAGAACTTTAATCATATGCCGGAGGGATTTGACCTGGCCGATCAGGTTTCACATCCCAATATCTGCGGTTTTGGAAAAACACTTCTGGAAGGAGTCATGGAGGGGAAAATCAAGGAACTTGTCCTGGTGAGCTGCTGTGATACTATCCGGAGTGTCTATGACATTCTGCTTGAAAGCGGCAAGCTGGATTTTCTCTATATTTTGGATGTGCTTCACTGTGACAGTGCCTGTAGCAGAGAGCGTATGGCTGTACAGTTAAAAGGTTGGCGAAGGCTTATGCACAGTACAAAGGCACAGAGTTTGATGCCGGAAAATTCCGGGCTGCTTTCCATGCACAGGAGAAAATCACAAAGTCCCATATTGCAGTGCTTGGCGCCAGAATGGGGCAGGAATTATTTGAAATGACCAGCAAAGCTATGCCTCTTCCTGTAGAGAATGATACCTGCGTGCATAACCGTTCTGTGGGAAATATACTTCCACCGGAGGGTGCTTCTTTTGATGAGCTGATGGACTGGTATGCAGGTGAGATTCTGGGGCAGATTCCATGTATGCGTAATGATGGACCGACAGGTCGTAAGAAGCTTTATAATGATCCGTCTGTTGCGGGGATTATTTATCATACAGTGAAGTTTTGCGATTTTACAGCTTCGAATATGCTGAGATCAAGAATCATACAGATGTACCTCTTTTAAAAATCGAATCAGATTATACTATTCAGAGCAGCGGTCAGCTTCTTACCAGACTGGAAGCTTTTGCAGAGAGCATTCAGCCTGAAACACTGGAGCAGACCATAGATGGAGACACAAAAGGAGAGAGAAAAATGGGAAAGGTTATTTCGCAGGGATTGACAGTGGTTCCACCAGTACAGATGTGGTGATTTTAAATAAAGATCATGAGATTGTGACCAGCATTATCCTGCCTACAGGAGCAGGAGCTGCTATCGGAGCAGACCGTGCCCTTGCAGAGGCATTGAAGGAGGCCGGATTGCAGAGAGAAGATATTGATGCGCTGGTTACTACCGGATACGGACGTACAGCTATTAAAAATGGTGATAAGAGTATCACAGAGATCACCTGTCATGCAAGAGGTGCGCATTTCCTGAATCCGGAAGTCCGTACTGTTATTGATATTGGCGGACAGGACAGCAAGGTGATCCGACTGGATGAGAAAGGTGCAGTTGCAAACTTTGTTATGAATGACAAATGTGCGGCAGGAACCGGACGATCTCTGGAAATGATGGCACGTACCATGGAAATGAATCTGGATCAGATGAGCGAATGTGGGCTGGAATTCAAAGAAGATATTACAATTTCCAGTATGTGTACAGTATTTGCAGAATCAGAAGTTGTATCCCTGATCGCCCAGAATAAGGCAACAGATGATATTGTTCATGGTCTGAATAAGGCGGTTGCCGTAAAAACCGCAGCTCTTACCAGACGTGTGGGCGGTGAGGAGAAATATATGATGACCGGTGGTGTTTCTAAGAATAAGGGCCTGGTAAAGACACTGGAAGAGAATCTTGGAACAAAGCTGGTAATCAGTGACAAGGCTCAGCTTTGCGGTGCACTTGGCGCGGCGCTGTTTGCAGCTGATATGGCTGATGTATAAAAATTATTTAAATATCCAGGGATTTTACAAGGTGGAAATCTCTGGAATTTTTATACTTTTTTATAAAAGTTTAATTTTCTATTGACGAGTTCAAATTTAAGAGCTATAGTATACCACAGTAACAGCAAATTAACGAGGTGAAGTTTGCAGGAAAGAGGAAGCCACACAAAAGGCTATACCCGCCGAAGGAGTAAAACTCTCAGGTTCCCTGGATGCAGGGAAGAACTGCAAATGGATCGTTTCTCTGGAGACACCCGTTAGATCGGGGGCCGAAGGTGCAAATAACACGAATTATCAATAGCTACCCACAAATGGTTATCTGATTCGTGTCTTGAATCTCTCAGGCAAAAGGACAGAGGATGCTTTATCATCCCCGCTGATTCATATGAACTATATGAACAGTATTTTCTGAACTTCTGATTTTTGAAACGGTCTGTTATTACTTTGTTTCCCAGCTGTACAATATATTACACTTTTTAAAAGAAAAAGGAGATTTATTATTATGTGGGAAGCGATCAATTCTTTTTTGACAACAGTAGACAATCTGGTCTGGGGCGTGCCCCTTATGGTCCTGATCATGGCAGGTGGTATCCTGTTAACTGCCAGACTTGGACTTCTTCAGATGCGAAGACTCCCTCTTGCATTGAAATGGATGTTTAAGAACGAAGAAGAAGGCGATGGTGAGATTTCCAGTTTTGCAGCTTTATGTACAGCACTGAGCGCCACAATCGGAACCGGTAATATCGTCGGTGTTGCAACTGCTGTCTGTGCCGGAGGTCCCGGAGCTTTATTCTGGATGATTCTTGCAGCATTCTTCGGAATGGCAACAAAATTTTCCGAAGGTCTTCTTGCAGTGAAATACCGTGTGGTAGCAGAAGACGGTCACAGCCTTGGCGGTCCTTTCTATTATATTGAGAAAGGTATGGGAACAAAATGGAAATGGCTTGCAAAGATCTTTGCATTCTTTGGTGTATGTGTAGGTCTTTTCGGAATCGGTACATTCAGCCAGGTAAATGGTATTTCCAGTGCAGTTCAGAACTTCTTTGATCCGAACAAATCAAACTGTGTAAATATTCCGTTCCTTGGAGAGTATTCCTGGGCAGTTGTAATTTCTTCCCTGATTCTTGCAGCCTGTGTTGCAGCAATCCTCATCGGTGGTCTGAAACGAATTGCAACAGTCAGCCAGATTATTGTACCGTTTATGGCGGTGATCTATCTGATCTTCAGTGTAGCGCTGATTCTTTTAAACATTACAGAGATCCCGGCAGCTATCGTAACAGTTGTGAAGGGAGCCTTTAATCCGTCAGCAGTGACAGGCGGTGTGGTAGGAACAATGATCGTATCCATGCAGAAAGGTGTGGCTCGTGGTATTTTTTCAAATGAAGCAGGTCTTGGTAGCGCACCTATCGCAGCGGCAGCAGCTCAGACAAAAGAGCCTGTACGTCAGGGTCTTGTAAGCATGACTGGTACATTTATTGATACAATCGTGATCTGTACAATGACAGGCCTTTCCATCGTGCTGACAGGTGCATGGCAGGTAGAAGGTCTGGAAGGTGTTCAGGTAACAACCTATGCATTCCAGCATGGACTTCCGATCCCTGGACAGATTTCTGCATTTGTATTAATGATCTGTCTGGTATTCTTTGCATTTACTACAATTCTTGGATGGGATTATTACAGTGAAAGATGTCTGGAATATCTGACAAACGGACATAAGAAAACAATCCTTACATACCGCTGGCTTTACATTCTGGCAGTATTTATCGGACCGTACATGACAGTAAGTGCTGTATGGACGATCGCAGATATCTTCAACGGACTGATGGCGATTCCGAATATGATCGCATTGTTCGCATTAAGTGGAGTGATCGTAAAAGAAACAAAAGCATTCTTTGCAGCAGAAAAGCATAAAATGTAAGGAATCAAAAGTAATAAAATAACAGAAAACAGTAAATCCTCTGATTATGGAATTTATAGCAATCCTGATCAGAGGATTTTTTTGCTTACATTTGACTGACTATGACTTTTTTGTGCAAAGTGAACCAAAATCAGTCATTATTTTTATGGATTAGTTTGATTGACTTTGAACGAATATGACAGTATACTAAGAACGTAAACAAAAAACAGTCACGAACATGCAGAAAAGACATGACAATATGTACTTTTGGAATCTTTTGGTGCAAGTGAAATAAAGACTCCGAAAGGATACCAATATAAAACAGGAGGGAAAAGAAGAGATGATTTACACAGTGACTTTTAATCCATCTCTGGACTACATCGTTTCGTAGATGATTTTAAACTGGGGCTGACAAACAGAACAAGTTCAGAGCTGATGCTTCCGGGGGGAAAGGGAATTAATGTTTCCACAGTCCTTATGAATCTTGGGATTGAGAACACTGCACTTGGATTTACCGCAGGGTTTGTAGGGAAAGAAATTATCCGTAGATTACATGAGATGGGAGTAAAATCTGAGTTCATTCAAATTAGTGAAGGGGTTTCAAGGATCAATCTGAAACTGAAATCTATTGACGGAACCGAGATCAATGGTGCAGGACCGGTGATCAGCAAGGATAAAGTAGAGGAATTGATGAAGAAACTGGAACAGCTTGGAGAAGGCGATGTACTTTTCCTGGCAGGCAGCATTCCATCTTCTATGCCGGATGACATGTATGAACAGATCATGGCAAGGCTGGATGGAAAAGGTGTGATGATCGTAGTTGATGCCACAAAGGATCTTCTGGTCAATGTTCTGAAATATCATCCGTTCCTTGTAAAACCAAATAATCATGAACTGGGCGAGATCTTCGGTGTAGAATTAAAAACAAGAAAAGATGTAATTCCTTATGGAAAGAAACTTCAGGAAAAAGGTGCAAGAAATGTGCTGATCTCCATGGCCGGCGAAGGTGCAGTTCTGGTAGCAGAGGATGGACAGGTATTTGAAGAACCTGCACCAAAAGGCAGGCTGGTAAATGGTGTGGGTGCAGGAGATTCCATGGTAGCAGGATTCGTTGCAGGCTGGATGGAGAAGAAGGATTACGAACATGCATTCCACATGGGAATTGCAGCAGGAAGTGCAAGTGCATTTTCTGAAAATCTTGCAAGAAAGGAAGAAATAGAAGCGGTTTATCGTCAGATAACCGAAAAATAATAAAGGGGGAAGAAAAGATGAGAATAACAGACCTGCTTGACAGACGAAGCGTATCGTTAACAGCTGCTCCGAAAACAAAGTCAGAAACTCTGGATATGGCAGTTGATCTGATGGTAAAGAGTGAGAAGATCAGCAATCGTGAGGCTTATCGTAAACAGGTATATTTAAGAGAAGAAGAGAGCACAACAGGTATTGGCGAGGGAATTGCTATTCCTCATGGTAAATGTGATGCAGTTAAGAAGCCGGGACTTGCGGCAATGGTCATCAAAAATGGTGTAGAGTTTGAGGCACTGGATGATGAACCTGTAACCTTATTATTCCTGATCGCAGCGCCGAATACAGAGGATAACATTCACCTGGATGTACTCAGCAAGCTCTCTGTGATGCTGATGGATGAGGAGTTTACAGAATCTCTTCGCAATGCATCGTCTGTAGATGAGTTTATGGATATTATTGACAGGGCAGACAGTGAAAAGAAAGATATTGATGAGAGACTGGCAGATACCGGATCAACAGAAGGAACACAGGCTAAGATCCTTGCTGTTACTTCTTGTCCTACCGGTATCGCACATACGTACATGGCAGCAGAAGGAATTGAAAAAGCTGCAAAAGCAAAGAACTGTTTTATAAAGATCGAAACCCGCGGATCCGGCGGTGCAAAGAATGTGCTGACAGATCAGGAGATTGCTGATGCAGACTGTATTATTGTCGCAGCAGATGCCAAAGTTCCCATGGAACGTTTCGATGGTAAAAAAGTGATCGAATGTCAGGTATCCGACGGAATCAGTAAAGCAGATCAGCTCATTGACAGAGCAATCAATGGGGATGCACCGGTCTACCACGCAGCAGCCGGTTCCCAGACATCTTCTGCCGGTAACAAATCCGGCGGCAGTGTAGGACATAAGATCTATATGCAGCTGATGAATGGCGTATCTCATATGCTTCCGTTGGTTGTAGGCGGTGGTATCCTGATCGCCATTGCGTTCCTGATCGATGGATTAAGTGTAGATTTAAGTGCGCTTCCGGCAGATCAGAGAGCAAACTTCGGTACCATTACTCCGGTAGCGGCTCTGTTTAAAGCATCGGTGGTACAGCATTCGGATTTATGCTTCCGATCCTTGCCGGATTTATTGCAATGGCAATCGGTGACAGACCGGCACTTGCACTTGGTCTGGTAGGCGGTATGATGGCAGCCAACGGTAAATCTGGTTTCCTTGGAGCTTTGCTTGCAGGCTTTGCAGCCGGATATATTATTCTTGGACTTCGTAAATTATGTGATAAACTTCCGGAAGCCCTGGAAAAGATCGCTCCTGTTTTAATCTATCCTGTAGTTGGAATCCTTGTTATGGGACTCCTGATGACATTTATTGTAGAGCCGGTTATGGGCGGTATCAACACAGGTCTGAATAATGCCTTGACAGGAATGGGAAGTTCTAGTAAAGTAATACTTGGCATTGTGCTTGGCGGAATGATGGCTATTGATATGGGTGGTCCGTTCAACAAAGCAGCATATGTATTCGGAACAGCTGCAATTGCAGCAGGTAACTATGATATTATGGCAGCAGTTATGATTGGCGGTATGACACCTCCCTGTGCAATTGCACTGGCAACACTGCTGTTTAAGGATAAGTTCACAAAAGAAGAGAGAGATGCAGGTCCTACCAACTTTATCATGGGTCTTGCATTTATCACAGAAGGTGCGATTCCATTCGCAGCATCTGACCCCTTCGTGTACTTCCTTCCTGTATCGTAGGATCTGCGGTGGCAGGAGCGATTTCCATGGCATTCGACTGTACACTGATGGCACCACACGGTGGAATTTTCGTATTCCCTGTGGTTGGAAACGCAGTTATGTACCTGGTCGCACTGGTTGCGGGAACAGTAATCTCTGCAGTTCTTCTTGGTCTGTTAAAGAAGAAAGCAGCATAAGCAGCGAAATAAAAAAGCAATAACAAAAAATTAAAATAAAGAACATGGAGGATATCAAAATGAAAGAATTTAAGTATGTAGTTACAGACAACGAAGGAATCCACGCACGTCCTGCAGGAGAACTTGTAAAACTGGTAAAGGGATTTGAGTCAACAATCTCTATTGAAAAAGAAGGTAAAAAAGTAGACTGCAGAAAACTTCTTGCACTGATGGGACTTGGCGTTAAGAAAGGTCATGAAGTAACATTCACAATCGAAGGTGCTGATGAAGAAGACAGCATATGAAGCAG
>ENA-OQDD01000995-OQDD01000995.1-human-gut-metagenome-genome-assembly--contig:-NODE-995-length-9962-cov-1.746009_pt1 | contig 9962 bp, 9 predicted proteins | sample MGYA00242507_ERZ504598 | MGnify/ENA primary metagenome ERZ504598 (study PRJEB26092, sample SAMD00036318) | human gut metagenome | host: Homo sapiens | study: EMG produced TPA metagenomics assembly of the... | reverse complement strand
CTTTTAATTACCGTTGCTCTTGCTTATGGTTCAACTTTACTTGCTGGTACAGCTTCTTACCTTGTATCATCCAATCTGTTCCCACACTTTATGACTTCTGGGGCATTAGATCAGATTGCTGCGACTGCTGATGCGTCACTGAAACCTTATTTTTCACTGACGATCACACCGCTGTTTGATACATTATCTGCTGTTGTTCTTGCTTTCATTTTAGGATTATGCTTATCCACAATGAAAGGTAAAGAGATTGGAAACAGCCTTTACAACGGAATGAGCGATTTCTCAACAATCATCGATAAAGTCCTTCACAAAACGATCATTCCTTTATTGCCATTGTATATCTGTGGTACATTTACTGATATGACGAAATCAGGGAAAACATTTGCAATCCTTGGAATCTTATGGAAAGTATTCCTTGTAGTGATCATCATGCACTTTGTATGTATCACGATCCAGTTTATAATTGCAGGTTCTGTCAGCAAAAAGAATCCACTCTCTCTTATTAAAAATCAGGTTCCTGGTTATACTACAGCTTTAGGAACTCAGTCTTCTGCCGCTACAATTCCTGTCAATCTGGAATGTGCAAAGAATGACGGTGTCAGTGCTCAGATCCGTAACTTTGTAGTGCCTCTTTGTGCCAATATCCACATGGCAGGTTCTATGATCACGATCACAGCATGTGCAACTGCTGTATGTTTGATGAATCAGTTACCGATCAGCCTTGCAACTGTTATTCCATTTATTATGACACTTGGTGTTGCAATGGTCGCTTCTCCTGGAGCTCCAGGTGGATCTATCATGACTGCATTGCCTTTCCTTTACATGGTATTTGGTACAACAGCAGGAGATACAAACGGACCAATCTGTGCTTTAATGGTTGCACTTTATATCACACAGGATTCTTTCGGAACTGCATGTAACATTTCCGGAGATAATGCGATTGGAATCGTCGTAGATTCTATTTACAAGAAATTTATTTTAAAAGAAGATACAGTGGAGGCTTAATTTATGTCTTTTATCAGTGCATTTGATGTTATGGGACCAAATATGATCGGTCCTTCAAGCTCCCACACAGCTGGGGCTGCAAGGATTGCATTTCTCGCAAGAAAAATGTTAAATAGTACACTGAAAAAAGTTCAGTTTACACTCTATGGATCTTTTGCAAAAACTTATCATGGACACGGAACGGATCGTGCCTTATTAGGTGGGATCATGGGATTTGGAACCGATGATATGAGAATCCGTGATTCTTTCGAGATTGCAAAAGACATTGGACTTGATTTCTCTTTTGTACCAAATGAAATAGAAACTGATGTCCATCCAAATACAGTGGATATCTTAATGGCAAATGAAAACGGAGATCACATCATGATCCGTGGGGAATCTTTAGGCGGTGGAAAAGCCAGAATCTGCCGTATCAATGATGTAGAAGTTGATTTTACTGGGGAATACAGTACCTTGATCGTGATCCAGAAAGATAAACCTGGCGTTGTTACTTATATCACAAAATGTCTGAGTGATCAGGGTGTTAATATCGCTTTTATGCGTCTTTTCAGAGAATCTAAAGGAAATACAGCTTATTCTATCGTTGAATCCGATGGCTTCTTCCTGAAAACATCGCGGAGGAGATTAGGAAAAGCCTAAATGTCTCAGATGTTATGATCATTCAGCTGTAGAAAGGAGACTGAAATATTATGGATTTTAAAAAACGCAAATGAATTGCTTGATTTATGTAAAAAACATGATCTTCCAATCTCCGAAGTGATGAGACAGCGTGAGATCGTAGAAGGGGAAAAAGAAGCTGATACGGTTCATGATGCAATGGCAAAAGTTCTTGAGATCATGAAAAATGCTGCTTTTACTCCGATCAAAGAACCGGTTCGTTCCATGGGTGGCCTGATCGGTGGAGAGGCAAAGAAGATTGCTTCCCGGTATTACTCTGGAAATGGAATCTGTGGTGATCTGTTAGAGAAAAGTATGATCTATGCGATGGCGACTCTTGAGACAAATGCATCCATGGGGTTGATCGTAGCATCCCCAACCGCAGGGTCTGCCGGAATCGTTCCTGGACTTTTACTTGGGCTTCAGGAAGTTCATAAATTAGATGATGAACAGATCATTCAGGCACTGTTTAATGCCAGTGCGATCGGATATCTTGCTATGAAAAATGCAACGGTTGCAGGTGCTGTCGGCGGGTGTCAGGCAGAAGTCGGTGTTGCTTCTGCGATGCTGCTTCTGCCATTGTCGAACTGCTTGGCGGTGATCCAGAACAATGTCTTGGAGCTGCCTCTACCGTTTTAATGAATATGTTAGGTCTTGTTTGTGACCCCGTTGGCGGGTTGGTGGAATATCCATGCCAGAACCGTAATGCCGCAGGTGTTGCAAATGCGATCATCGCAGCTGAGATTTCTTTATCTGGAATCCATCAGCTCATCCCGTTTGACGAAATGTTAAACGCAATGTATATCGTTGGGTAAACGACTGCCAGCTGAACTAAGAGAAACCGCCCAGGGAGGCTGCGCTGCAACTCCTTCTGCATGTGCTGCATGCGGAGGTTGTGCGTAAAAATTCCTTCAGAACACATTTTTAAATAGTAGGTAATAAATCAATCTCTTTTTTGCCTCTTTTGGGTGTTTTCATATATTGGTATCTAAAAGAGTGTCTGCATCACTTAATGATGCAGACACTCTTTATTTACTATATCTTAAGCATCCGATATCCAATACCTATATGTGTCTGTATATACTGCATGCCATCTTTATCTGGCTGTAATTTCTTCCGTAATGTTGCCATAAACACTCTAAGTGATGCAACATCATTTTCCAGTGAACTGCCCCAGATCTGTTGCGTAATATAAGTGTGCGTCAATACTTTTCCAACATTATGAGACAGCAAACATAATAATTTATATTCGATTGGTGTTAAATGCAATTCTTTATCTTTTAAATATGTAGATCCTGCTGTATAGTCGATCTTTAACTCTCCATTTACAAAGACTGCTTGTTCTTGTTCCTCGCCTGACTGGATCAATGCTAATCGGCGCTGTGTAACCCTGATCCTTGCAAGCAGTTCATCAACTGAAAATGGTTTTGTGATATAATCATCTGCTCCTGCATCCAGTGCTTCTATTTTATCTACATCTTCACTTCTTGCACTGATAACGATATTGGTACGTTAGACCATGTTCTTACTTTTTGATCACATCCACACCTTCCATATCAGGCAATCCAAGATCTAATAAAATGATCTCTGGTTTATGAGAAGATGCTTCTAAAATAGCTGAACTTCCATTTTCTGCTGTAATATATTTATAATCATGTGTTTTTAATGTTGTCACGATCAGATTACGGATCGGCCGGTCATCCTCCACGACTAAAATTAATGCTTTATTCATTTAATGTAACCTCACTTAATGGCAGTGTGAAAGAAAAAATACAACCATGTGGTGTATTGTCCTCCAACACCAGTTTCCCGTTATGCACCTCTATGATCGAACGGCAAAGTGCCAAACCTAAACCAAGACTTCGATGGCTGTCTGCGATCGTATTTTTCCCTGTATAAAACATTTCAAATATATGCGGCTTCATTTCATCACAAATTCCAGGGCCGTTATCTTCTACTTGAATCTTTGCTTTTCCATTTTCATTCATGGCACAAATGCGGATTGTAGATCCTTTCGGTGTATATTTAATTGCATTATCGACCAGATTGATCAACACTTGCAGGATCAGCCGCACATCCATATGTGCAAGTATCAATTCATCGCATTCTGTAACGATCTGATACTCTTCATGTTTCCTGCTGATATGCCGTAATGATTCCGCGATCACCTCATCTAATAATTGATCTGTAAATTTCAGTTTTAATCTTCCATCATTTAATCTTGTGATCGATAATAAATTTTCAACGATATTGATCAGCCATTCTGAATCATCATAAATATCTGTATAAATCTGATGTTTTGTTATATCATCAAGACGTTCTCCACTATTTAACAGCATGTCTGCATTCCCAGAAATGGAACAAAGTGGTGTCCTTAGATCATGTGAGATCGCACGAAGCAGATCTGCTCTTAACTGTTCATTTTTGGCAAGAACGGAGATTTTTTCTTTCTCCATGATATTCTTTTTATTTTCCATGGCAAGTGCACATTCATTGATCACAGAAAGTAAGATACTATATTCGAAGGAATCTAATGTATATTCGTCAACTGGTATTGCGATCACACCATACACATTATCCTCAATACAAATGGCAAGGTATAGACACTGTGCATCTTTAAAACGTTCGGTCGTTGCTCCAGCACGCTGCTTGTTTTCATACACCCATTTTGCGATCTCCTGCTCCCTGCTTGTCAATAAATCTTCTGTCTGTTCTTTCTTTTTATTCGAAAATATATGTGGTGCTGACAATTCATCGCCTTCCACAACATATGCTACAATACTGCGGTCTAATAATTTGATAAGCTGTGTACATGTAATACTTAAAATATCCGTATCGTTTTTTTCTTTTTGAAGTAATCGGTCTGTGTCAAATAAAATCTGTGTACGAAATGCAGATTGTGCTGAAAGCCTTGCATGTGTTTTTAATTTTGCTGCAAGTGTTCCAGTAATGACAGAAGATATTAACATGATCACAAAAGTTACCGGATATCCAACTGCATATGTCTGAAATGACATTCTTGGTTCCGTAAGGAAAAAGCAGAACAAAAATACACTTAAGACAGAACCTCCAATGCTGTATAAATATCCATCTGTAAGGATTGACGTTAATAAAACACCCAAAATATAAATTGTAACGATGTTTGTATCTGTAAATTGAAGTTTCTGGATGAATAGACCGATCAACGTACAAACTGCAAATATAAATAATGTCAATAAACTGTCTTTCATCGTAGGCTTTCCTACATAAACCGCTCCATGCGGTTTTCGATAATTATCTAAGTTCATCGCATCTGGAATAATGTGGATATCAATATCAGGAACAGCCTCGATCAACTTCTCTGTTAATGTCTGTTTGCTGAAAAAGTGATTTCTCTTTGCACTGCTTTGTCCGATCACGATTTTTGTGACATTTGATAAATGTGCATATTCCGCGATCTGTACCGGAACATTTTCCCCATGTGTCATTACGATTTCCGCACCAGATTCCTTTGCAAATTGTACATGAGCTTCCAGTCTTCTTTTGTCCGATTCTCTTTCTCTTTTTCCTGTCTGTACATACAATGCCGTAAAACGTGCCCGCATATCTCTTGCCATTTTTGCTGCTGTACGTATGATCTTTTCATTCGATGGTGAAGAAGAAAGACAAACAAGAATGTGTTCGTTTTCTTTGTTCAGCTGTACAAATTCTCCTGTGCTCATCTTGGCCCCCTTTCCTTATCGGATGCATTATATCACGATCGTCAATAATAATCCATAAACACATCAATCATCGTCATCATCTTGCTCCCTGTCAATTACTTTCCGATTTTCTCCAAGAAAATAATTTACTTTTTTCAAAAAGAATAACACAAATGCAAACATCAGTATTACCGCCAATGCTAAAATGAAATCTGACATAAGCTCTCACCTCTTTTTCATGACATCAGATACAAAAACACTTTTTGATCGCTTTATATTCTCCTAATACCAATAATGTAACATCTTCCTTAAAACAAGTATCCGCAGATATCGCCATACTTACTTTTCCATCATCTTTTACTGCCATAATGTTAATATCATATTTTTTCTAATATCAAGTTTTCCCACTGTCTTTCCAATCCATTCCTTCGGAACCTCTACCTCAAAGATCGCATGTGAGGCATCGACTTCCATATAATCAAGAATATGATCATCGGTATAACGGATCGTTGCCCATTTTGCCACCATTTTTTCTGGATAAACTACCTTATCGGCTCCATTTCGTAAGAGGAATTTTTCCTGTACATCTCGTTCAGCTCTGGAAATGACCATTTTGCCTCCAAGTTCTTTTAACAGACAGGTGGTTTCCAATGAATTTTGGAAATTCCCACCGATCGTAACAAAACAGATATCATAATTTGCAATCCCCAGAGATTTTAAAAATTCCTCATTCGTACTGTCCCCGATCTGTGCATTCGTAACATATGGAAGTGCATCATTCACTCTTTCCTCATCCAGATCAACTGCCATAATCTCATGTCCAAGCTGACTTGACTGTATCGCTATATGTTTTCCAAAACGTCCAAGTCCGATCAATAAAATATTCTTCATCATCAATTCCCTCTTTCTTTTATCCCACTATGATCTTATCAAGTGGTAGTCTTGCTTTTCGTTTATTTTTATCTGAAAATACTGCATAGATCAGCGTCAAACCGCCAACACGTCCCAGATACATCAGTATGATCAAAATGATCTGTGACAGAATATGAAGTTTTGGTGTGATTCCTAATGTCAAACCTACGGTTCCAACTGCAGATGCTGCTTCAAACAGACAGCTTGAAAGCGGCAGTCCCTCATACACACTGATCGTCATTCCGCCTGCAAAAAATAAGATAAAATACATCATTGCGATCGTTGCTGCATTTTTTATCACACCCACATCGATTCTTCTTCCAAATGCTGTCACATCATCACAACTTTGAAAGGTCGCCAGTACATTTAAAAGTAACAGAGCAAATGTTGTTGTTTTCATACCTCCTGCTGTAGAACTTGGTGAACCTCCGATCAACATCAATAAAATCATCATTGCCTTTGATGCTCCTGTTAGCATCGAAAGATCTGTCGTATTAAATCCTGCTGTTCTCGGTGTCACAGCTTGGAACAATGATGCAAGCAGCCGGTGAGTCCCTGATAGATTCCCATAATCTTGAAAGAAAAAGAAAACAGCTGGTAACAAGATCAAACATAATGTTGTGGTTAGAATAATCTTGCTCTGCATATGGTAACGTTTGAACCGAAATTTATGAAGATAAATGTCTTCCCATGTAAAAAATCCAATTCCACCAATGATGATCAGTAACATGATCACAATGTTGATCCCTGGATTTACCGCATATGATGTCAATGATACAAATGGATGCCCTTTTGTTCCAAGAAGATCAAATCCTGCATTACAAAAGGCTGATACAGAATGAAAGATCGCCATCCAGATTCCCCGTAATCCAAAATCATGACAGAAAACAGGCATCATAAATAACGCACCGATCAATTCGATCAATAAAGTTCCTTTTAAAATAAAACTCATCAATCGAACGATACCCCCTACTTTCGGTGCAGAGATCGCATTTTGCATCGTACTTCGCTGCAGGATCGATATTTTTCTTCCTGATAATATAAATACCGCTGTTGCTGTTGTTATAACTCCCAGACCTCCGATCTGTATCAGGAACATGATCACTGTCTGTCCAAAAGCGGACCAGTAACTTCCAGTATCCACAACTGCAAGCCCTGTCACACATACTGCAGAAGTTGACGTAAATAATGCTTTGTGAAATGGTGTTATGATTGCTTGAGCTGATGAAATTGGCAGCATCAGGATCAATGCTCCAAAAAGGATCACTCCTGCGAACCCTAATATAATCACCTGAAATGATGTTAAATGTCTTTTTTTATGAATTCTTCCATGGCATATATGATCTTACCTCTTTTTCAAATTATTTTATGACCTTTTGATCTTATCATCATTATATCTTTTATGATAAAAAGATAGTGTAAGGATATGTTCTCTTGTATTAAGATTGTATAAAGAAAAAAGGAGCATAATATGATTTCAAGAAAGAATCCTGCTTTACAGGATTCTCCGCCTGCGGCGGGTCGCTTCTGCCTCTGGGATTTCGTAAAATATCTGTAAAATATAAAATCATGAGAACACGATTTTTTGGTTTGTTGTTCTCATGGATTTTATTGTTTCTTATTTTTTCAAGTATTCTTCAATCACACATTCATGCTTCTTTTCTTTTTTACTATAATTAATTTCCACAAGCAAAATATTACCTGCATATTTTTGAATAGAATCTGGATATTTTTATCCTTAATCTGTTGCAATGCACTAACAGCACTCTTATTCCACTTCAATTCCACAACAAGTGCCGGATAATCATTTCGATATTCTGTTTTTGGAATAAACACAAAATCTGCGAACCCACGTCCTGTAGGAAATTCCCTGACCGGTTTAAAATAATACTGCATTGCACTCAAATAAGCTAATGCCAATACACTGCTGAGTGAATTTTCATTGTTATATTGAATTGCTGAAACATATTCCTCATGGATCTTCTCAATCTGAGCTGCAACTATTTCTCCATCCATATCCAAAGTTGCATCCAGTAAATCCTCTGATTCTTGCTGAAATTTCAGCATTTCATTCCATTCTTTTCTTTTTGTTGCACGAATCAGTTCTTGTCTTATCTCTTCATTCGGTACAAATGCCATCCTATTAACACTTGAATATGCTAAGTATCCCATATGAATCAAATATGTTAAAACGTCATCTTTATTTACAATATTCTCAACGTCATTTTGGAATGACCCAACATCTACTTCAACAGATGCTCCCGACACCATTTCAATAATTGCGGTCTTCAATCCATCAAAATCCATATTGATCAATGGAACAATCGAATCATAAGAAGCTGTTCCTGACCAATAACTTTGGAAGTTTCCATCCGCCATCAAGTTTACAACTGCATTGGGATTATAGACATGATATTTTCCTAACTGATATCCATCATACCAACGTTTGACTTCTGTAAAATCCTTCTTATATGTCTCACAAAGTGCTTTTACTTCATCTTCTGTAAAACCGATGTAAGAAGCTAAACATCCTGCATTCAACATGGAATATTCTCGAAAATTGTTAAGTGCTGATTGTGTTTTTTCTTTCTTGATCGGCAAGATGCCTGTAAGATAAGCAAGTTGAATATATTTCGTTGGTTCTGTTCCCTTAAACATACCTCTTAGGAATCGGATATACTCATCCTGCACCTTTTTGTTCGCTGATTCATCTCTGATCAGCACATCCCATTCATCAATGATAATGATAAATTTCCGTCCTGTCTTATCCTTAACCAGAGAAAGTGCATCTGGCAAAGATACCACTTCTTGACGTAAAATCTCTGGATAAACTTCACGCAATTCATCCAAGCACAACTCTTGTGATATATGGCACAACATTATCCGCATCTTCGCAGTTTATCAAAAACCATTGTACATCAATATGAATCACATCATATTTATTCAAATGTTTCTTAAAATCTTCTGATCGTCCTATTTCAAGATCAGAAAACATCTTTTCTGATTCTGCTCCCTTACTGTAATATGCTGCAAGCATATTCGCTGCATATGATTTTCCAAAACGTCTTGGGCGGCTATTACAAATATACGCATCTGTAGAATCCAGAACTTCATTCATACATGCGATCAATCCTGTTTTATCTACATAAATTCTGGAATTTAGTGCTGCTTGAAACGCACTATTATCTGGATTAACAAATCTGCCCATATTTTATACCTCTCCAATTCCTTTTACCTGTTTTTAATATTTCTCTATTTTACACACGTGTTCTTTTGTTTTCTTATCATAATTAATACCAATCAACAACAGATTATCCTGATATTCTTCCAAACTTTCAAAATACTTCTTATCTTTGATCTGCTCGATCGCACCTTCTGCGCTCTTATCCCATTTTAATTCAACTACCAATGCCGGTTTCTCTGCAAATTGTTTTTTCGGAATAAAGACCAAATCTGCAAATCCTTTTCCACCTGCCAGTTCTCTGTGAATGGTATAAAAATTCCTTGCTGCATATAATGCGAGTGAAATCGTATAACTCAATGCATTTTCATCATTATACTGGATATGTGATGTCTCAAAATGTGCCTGTTCAATGGCTTTCGATACCTGTTCTTCTCTGCCTTGCCAGATTGCATTTAATGTATCTGCAGAATCTTTAGTGCTTTTGAAACAGATCCCCAGTCTGATACTGAGACTGTATTGACCAT
>ENA-OQDD01000994-OQDD01000994.1-human-gut-metagenome-genome-assembly--contig:-NODE-994-length-9969-cov-1.638488_pt1 | contig 9969 bp, 10 predicted proteins | sample MGYA00242507_ERZ504598 | MGnify/ENA primary metagenome ERZ504598 (study PRJEB26092, sample SAMD00036318) | human gut metagenome | host: Homo sapiens | study: EMG produced TPA metagenomics assembly of the... | reverse complement strand
TCCTCATCAACGTGGGCCGCGGCACCACCGTGGACAGCGACGCCTCGTGGAGGCCCTGCGCAGCGACAAATTTTTGGCGCGGGCCTCGACGTCACCGACCCGGAGCCTCTGCCTGCCGACCACCCGCTGTGGGGTGAGCCGGGCGCTATCATCACGCCCCACAACTCCGGCAAGTTCAGCCTGCCCAAGACGCTGGACAACATCGTGGACATCTTCATCCACAACCTCAAGCGCTACGCTGAGGGCCTGCCGCTGGACAATCAGGTCAACCGCACCACCCGCTATGCCGCCGACCAGAACGGCGCCACCGCCTGCTGAGTACCCTGTAAAATACGATAGTGTGATAAAAAGCCCATCTGCACCGTGGTACAGATGGGCTTTTGGTTTAGAGATTCATCGTGCCAGCACCACCGAGAGGGTGACTTCCTTGGCGTCGGGCGAGAGGTCGAAGCTGCCGCCGTCCTGTGCGGTGAGGCAGATCGTGTAGACCTTCTTCGCGCTGAGACGGGCCGGGGCATCGTCGAAGTGCCAGTCGGACACCTCATGGTAGCGGCCATCCGTGCCGAGGGCGAAGAGTTTATAGTCGGCGGCATTTCCGGTCAAGCCGTTGATGCGGAAAGAAACAGTAGTCGCGGGGTGGAGGTTGTCGAGGGTGGCGGTGTGGAGCCAGCTTGCGGGGGTGCCGGCGCCGCCTGCGGCCTGGAACTCTGCCGCCGAAAGCACCCGGCGGGAGGTCTTGTCCAGATCGACCTTCCGGTAGGGCATCTCGGGCAGGAAGACGAAGCGGTCCTGCAGGCGGAGCAGCTCTTTGTAGCCGGTGGGGCAGTAGAGCTTGTTGCCGTCACGGCCCGCGTACATGCCGATGGCCATATTGTTGTAGCCGTAGAGGGAGGCGACGTCCACGGTGAGGACGGTCTTTCCGGTGTCGAAGTCCAGCACGATGTACTGCCACATGCCGCTGTCCACGTCCTGCACGAAGCCGTAGATATAGCCGGTGGCGGTGGAGAGCTTCATCATGGAGGTGTCGCTGAGGTCGTCGCGGCACCAGATGCTCTTCATGGTCCAGCCGTCGGCGGTGCGGATGGTGTCCACCCGTTCGACGCCGGGCATGATCATGCAGTTGCCCTTGAGCAGCCAGTTGCGGTCGTAGATGTTCTCGTAGCTCTGGATGGAAGAGTCACTGTCGGGCTTTGCGAGGTTGGGGCTGCCTGCGCCGAACCAGTTGCAGACGATGGTGCTGACCCGGCCATTGCCGTGGTCGTAGACGATGGCCGAATTTTCCACCGACACCGGCATGTTGGCGGGCAGCTCGTCGATGATCGGGTGGCTGGCGGCGACTTCGCCGGTGCGGATGTCCACAGCCATCAGGCTGACGGTCTCGAGGTTGTCGGTGAAGAAGACCAGCTCTTTGCTCAGAGAGGGCGAGCAGCCGCCGCCCCATGCCAGACCGCCGCCGGTGGTGGCAGCGCCTTCGCGGCTGTCTTTTGCGCCCACGCTGTCGTAGGGGGTGCGCCAGACGACTTCAACGCCGCCGTTGGCACGCAGCAGGTAGCAGGCAAGGTTCGTCAGGATGACCGCACCTCCCGGCAGGAGGCAATGCCGTTTTCAGCACCCTCGCCCGGAGCGGGAGCGTAGACATGGACTTCGTGGTCGAGGTCGGCGGTGCCGCCGGCAAGGATGGCGTCGATGGCATTGTGGGAGATGTAGCCCATCGCGCCTGCTGGCCGCGGCTGGGGTAGATGCGGAAGCCGCCGGTGACGAACCAGAGGTTGCCGTCGTAGTCGAAGACGATGGAGAGCAGATTCTGCTCGAGGCTGCGGCCAAGCACCCGCTCGGCGGCCTCTTTGATGTTGATGTCCAGTACCTTTTCAAAAACCGGCAGAGGCGTACCCTTCTCGTCGGTGGCACGAAGCATCAGCACATGGTTGTGGCTGGTGGGGCAGACGATGAGGTTGCGCCCGTCCACAAAGGAATAGGAGCTTTGGATGAGATAGCCGCCGCCGTCGTGCTTGGCGGGAGAGAAAAAGCCGATGGTGCGGACTTCTTCTGCGTCGAGGTCGCGGATGGCCAGACCGCCCAGGAACGGGCTGACGGGGTTATCGAAGTTGTCGAAGAAGATGGCCGGGGAGGCGTTGGGGTTCGTCTTTTCCATTGCCACGTTGACCTCGGGGCAGATGCCACGGGGAGGACGGCGTCGGTGGAGTCGGTGTTGTAGCAGTCGTGGTGGATGTTTGACTCGCTGCGGCCCATAAAGGGGTTGGCGTCCACGACTTTCGCCGTCAGAGGCTTCGGCGGCAGGGCGGTGTCTGCGCCGTGGAAAAGGTCGGACAGAAGGCAGTCTGCCCTGGCGGCAGGGGCCAGCTGGCAGGACAGCAGTGTGAGAGCGGAAGCGCTGAGGAAGTTGCGTCGGGTCATTTTCATGGTGGAGTCCTCCTTTTTTGATAACATGACCTCTCAGCCTCCCTCGATAGGGGAGGTGGCACGCCGCAGGCGTGACGGAGAGGTTAAAGGTTCAATAAAATATTCACCCGGAACAAACCGTTCTCGGTCTCGACGGTCATAGAACCGCCATATCTGGAAACGGCCGTCTGGATGGAGACGAGGCCGATGCCCATTCCGTCGTGTTTCGTGGAGTGGAGGATGCCCTGCTGGCGCTTGAGCACGCCGTCATAGCGGTTCTCCACCAGCAGGCCCAGCATGGCGGGGCTCAGCATTCGGGCCAGCACCTTCACCTGCCGCTGTTCGGGCGGCAGCTTCTGGCTGGCGTGGAGAGCATTTTCCAACAGGTTGCCCAGCATCATGCAGAAGTCAGCCTCCGGGATGGCCAGCTGGCGGGGCAGTTCCAGCCGCCAGTCCACCGGCACGCCGAGGCTGTGAGCCTCGTGGTCGTAGTGACCGGCCAGAGCGTCCACGGCAGGATTCGCGCAGAGGGTGGGGCGCTCCTCGCTCAGCTCGGATTCGTACTGGTGCAGGTAATTTTTCAGCTCATCCACCTGCCCGGCCTCGGTGAGTCCGGCGATGACGTGGAGGTGCTGGCGGAAGTCGTGGCGGAGATGCCGCGTCTGCTCCATATAGGTCCGCAGCTCGGTGTAGCGGCGGGATTCCACGGCAAGAAGCTGGTTTTCCCGGTCGAGCTGGGCGCTGCGGGTGTACTCCCGGGCCACCTGATACATCTCGTACAGCAGCAAAAAGATGCCCAGCAGAGAGATGGTGACGGCCAGAACAGAAATGATCATCAGACGGTTGATGAGCACGACGGCCGGGTCCAGCGGCATACAGAAGACGAGGAAAGCCGCGTAGATGGTGGGCAGCGGCCACGCCGACTGCCAGAAGGCTTCGCCCCGGTACTCCCGCAGCAGCCAGCGGCTCCACTGGACGGCGGTGAACCAGAAGATGATGCAGAGCACTGCCGAGAGTCCCAGCTTGAGCAGGGAGGTGGAGACGAGACAGGCCGGGGCGTCGTTGCCCACCTCAGCCCGGGCGTGAGCACGGTGGAAAGCAGGGTGCAGACCGCCGTCATGACGCCGGAGACGGCGAAGAGAAAGGCGGTCTGGCTCACGGAAACTTCTGGCCCCACCCGCCAGCGCAGCAGCCAGAACGCCGCCAGCAGGGTGGGCAGAAGCAGGATGTTGCTGTCCAGTTCGAAGATGGCGCAGAGGCCGCCGCTGCAAGGCAGATGGCCGTGACAAGAGTGGCTGCCAGCACAGCGGTGCGCCGGGTGCCTTCACATGCTCCCACAGGGCGCGAGGCAGAGGAATGCCCCGGTAGAAGACGGCGAGGTCCAGAAAATAGCGTCCAAATAAAGAAAAGTCCAAGGTCGGGCCTCCTCTCGGCGTCAAAGCTCCCGCCGCATATGGCGGAACTGATATTGTGTGAACTGAGCGAACAGGGTGTTCTTATCCTTCTGACGCACGGGCAGGCAGGTGCCGTCCAGCATCTCGAAACAGTCACAGTCCAGCCGGAGCACCTTGTCCATGTTCAGGATGACGCCCCGGTTGCAGACGAGGAAGTTCTCCTGCGCCCGCAGCAGCTGCTCCACCTGGGAGAAGGTGGAGACGGTCCGGCACTCGCCATCGTCGCTGACGATGCGGACGTAGTGGTTCTGGGCCATGGCGTACTGGATCTTCCGCAGGGGGAGATGTACCTGCTGCCGTGCGATGCGGACTTCCAGCTCCGGTTCGGCCCGGAAGAGCACCCGCCGCAGCTCGTCGGCCAGCTGGAAGAGCTTTTCTTCCCGGTAGGGCTTGAGCAGATAGTCGAAGGGGTGGACGGGGAAGGCGTCCCATACGTATTCCGGGGACGAAGTCACGAACACCAGCAGCAGGTCGGGGTCGGCCCGGCGCAGGATGCGCGCCGTCTCGATGCCGTTGGTGCCTTCCATGCAGATGTCGAGAAAAACGACCTGATAATTTTTTGAGGGGAACGCCGCCAGAAAGGCGTCGCCGCTCTCATAATGGTCACAGACCAATGGTTGCCCGCCGCCGAAAGCCAGCCGCAAAAGGCTCTCCAACCGCTGAGCGTCGGGCAGGCGGTCTTCTACGACCGCAAATCGAAGCTCCATCCTCAGTTCCTCCTTATGACCATATTATAACATAACCATCGGGGCTTAGACACAGCGATTCACGCAGAAAACGACCCCATTCACGCAGGTTTGACGGCCCTCAAAAAAGGACAATGGAAATTTGTGATGAGAGGATGAAGTTTTGTGTTGTTGAAAACTTTCGGCAGACATAGAAAAGCGCACCCCTTCTGCTTCTGTATGGAGAAGGGGTGCGCTTCGTTTATACTTCGAGTTCAGCGGGGTCGGACTGGTAGTCCTTATACTGGCTGGGATACAAAAATGAAAGAGAGTTCAGGCAAATGCTCTTATTTTGCCCATCTCTTTTCCACTTCTTTGCCAAAAAGTGAGATGAAGCACACAAAAGACAACGAAATGCCCGGCACAGAGTAAGCAAAATACTTTGTGCCGGGCGGAGATGAGAAAAAGTTTCTTAGTGGTTGGCGGCGCGGTAGATGGCGATCATGTCGTCGAGGCTGAGTTTTTGGCCGAGCCGAGGCGGAGCCGGAAGCCTCGAGCAGCGGCGGGCCATCTCGTCGATCTGCGCATCGGTGGGGTCGATGCCCAGCTCGTGGAAGCTGGCGGGCATCCCGATGCTGTGGTAGAAGTCCACCATGGCCTCGATGCCTTTCAGGGCGATCTCCTCGTCGGTGCCGTCGGCGGTCACGCCCATGACGTTCCGGGCAAAGCGGACGAAGCGGGGCAGGCAGTCCTTGTAGACATACCGCGCCCAGCTGGGCCAGAGGGCGGCGAGGCCCGCGCCGTGGGTCACGTCGAACATACCGCCCATCTCGTGCTCGAGTTTGTGGGACATAAAGTCGCCGCTGGCGATGCCGCAGCCGGTCAGGCCGTTGTGAGAGAGACTGCCCGCCCACATCACCTCGGCCCGGGCCTCGTAGTTGGCCGGGTCGGTGTGGAGGATGACCGCGTTCTTCATCACGGTGCGCAGCAGGGCCTCGGCCAGCGCGTCGGTCAGCTCCATGTTGCCGCCATTGGTGAAATAGCGCTCCATGGTGTGCATCATGATGTCGGCGCAGCCGGACTCGGTCTGATAGTCGGGCAGGGTCTTGGTGAGCTCGGGGTCCATGAGGGCGAACTTCGGGCGGCTGATGTCGTCGTTGTAGGCCCGCTTCTGGTGGGTGTCCACCCGGGTGATGACGCTGCTGTTGGATGTTTCACTGCCCGCCGCCGCGATGGTCAGGATGCTGGCCACCGGCAGGCACTTCCTGGCCGTGCGGGTGTGTTCGTACAGCTCCCAGACGTCCTTTTCCGGCTCGGCCAGGCCGTAGGCGATGGCCTTGGCCGTGTCGATGACGCTGCCGCCGCCCACGGCCAGCAGGAAGTCGATGCTGTTCTCTTTGCCGATGCGGATGCCTCGTAGACCTTGTCGAGGTGGGGGTTCGGCACGACGCCGCCCAGCGTCCAGCTGGAAATGCCGGCCTCGGCCAGCGACTTTTCAGCCCGGTCCAGCACACCGGAGCGGACGGCGCTCTTGCCGCCGTAGACGATGAGGACACGGGTGCCGCCGTATTCGCGCACCAGCGCGCCCACGCGCTGTTCGGTGCCTTTGCCGAAGATGACCCGGGTGGGGGAGTAGAACTCGAAATTGCTTGCCATAGTGGTTTGCCTCCTTGTAAGTGCTGCTTTCTGAGCAAAAGTATACACGAAATGGATTCAAAAATCTACAGGCCCTGCGCCTGCCGCCGCAAAATATCCGGGACAAAACAAAACCCACATCCTCCCGGCAGGAAAACGGAGGATGCAGGCTTCATTGGAAAACATCAGACAAAAAAACCTGCCGACTCGAGGCGGTTGCAAGCCCTCAGTCGGCAGGATGCTTACTTCTTCGGAGTCATAGCCTCTTGACCTCGATTTCTTCATTTTTCGGTCTGTACCGGACGTTTCATAGAAGATTCTCCTTTGAAACGGTGAAGAACGATCAGCAGGGGAATGAATTTCTTAGTACATTGGAATGACCCTTTTCTTAACTGTTGGAGTGCGGGATACGAATCACAGAGATGAATTTCATATTACCACATTCTTTCGAGTTAGATTTGCGAAGGGAGTGTCATTACTTAGTACATCGGAGTTTCTCCTTTGGAGTTATTCAAATAAGACGTTCCGTACAAAAGCTTTCTTCATTGGGATCACCTTCGGCGGATCTATTTGAACGCGAGGGATTTTATTTCACAGACTGTTCTGTTATTCGCTTTATTGATGCTCAAGAACGGCTCTTGTTGTTGTGTTTTTATACGGGGGAAGCATCCCGTTTGTGGTGAGCCTCTGTTTTGCTTCTCAGCGAACCCCGACAGTCTGTGCGTACTGTGCGGGTTCCATATCGACCATCGGTCTTCGCTCCTTTCTGCTTAAAGTCAGCGGGGTTAGCTCTCATTTGAGCTTCTGCTGTACTTCTCTGGTTTCTGGCTTTATTATACACGCGCGGGCGCGGTTTGTCTATTCGCAGAATGCACAATGAATTGGATATATTTTTTCAAGAAATGACAAAAAAACTGTATTGTTCATACAAACGCACGACTGAAACAGCCTCCCTGCGCAGTCTGGACGGCCCGCAGTGCCTTTTGTGGAAAACCTCTGCACAGGAACTGCCAGACTTCTTCCGTGCTATCTTCCGCCGCGGTGAGCAGAACGCCCGGTGAGCCTGTATCCTATATTATAAACAGGTAATATTACTTAATAAAGATAAGCTTTTAATTAAGAAAATTTCATGGATCGCACACTTGACGGCTATATGAATTTTATATACCCGATATACATGGAGTGTATAATTCTGCCGGAAGGGTTTCGTTTTACCTCAAAAATGAAACGAACCACTAAGGAATGACGAAGAATTTGGTCAAAATGGACAGTTTGGCTGTGCATTATTAAGCAAGATGCACAACGCCCCCGGCCAAGGTGTGAAATAAGATATAACAAAAAGTAGAATATCGACCAAAGGTCTTATCAAACGGCACCAATCGTGCTATGATACCAGACGCAAAAGGGCTGCGCTGAGCGCGGAAAGAGGGTGTGTTTCCATAAAAACAAACGCACCTTCTTTGATTTTTAGCACAGCTGCTTTAATAAAAGAAACGAAAGGAGATAGAGTGAAAACGAACGATACCTTTACGCTTCAGGATAAGACTCTGCTCAGAAAGGAGGCAAAGCGATGAACGCATTGACTGCGGCCCTGAAAGAGGAGCTGAATGTGGAGATGATCTCCCTCGGCGGCCTGCAGGTGCCGGAATCCGTGGTGGTCAGCTGGGGCATCATGCTGTTTCTGGTCATCGTCTCCATCCTGCTCACCCGGAACCTCAAGGTGGACCACATCTCCAGGCGGCAGGCCATCCTTGAGATGGTCGTCACCACCATCGACGGCTTCTTCACGGGCCTGCTGGGCGAGCAGGGCAGACGGTATGTGCCTTACCTCATGACGGTGGCTCTCTACATCGCCTGTGCGAACCTCATCGGCGTGTTCGGCATCAAGCCCCCACGAAGGATCTGAATGTCACCGCTGCGCTGGCGCTCATGAGTATCTGCCTCATCGAGTATTCCGGCATCCATGCCCGGGGCGGCAAGGGCTTCCTCAAGAGCCTCACCGCCCCCACCCCCATCATGACCCCCATGAACATCCTCGAGATCGCCATCCGCCCCACCAGCCTGTGTATGCGACTGTTCGGCAACGTGCTGGGCGCTTTCGTCATCATGGAGCTCATCAAGCTGGTGGTTCCGGTATTCGTGCCGGCCATCTTCAGCCTGTACTTTGATTTGTTCGATGGTCTCATCCAGACCTATGTCTTTGTCTTCCTCACCTCGCTGTTCATGAAAGAGAGCATTGGTGGAGAAGAGTAAACCTCTCAAAAGCCTCTCCCCTTGGGAGAGGTGTCATCGAAGATGACGGAGAGGGCAAGGATGCTGACAAAAAGCAGAAAACACAGCGATGACCTCGCTCTGACGAAGAATGTTCTTATCGCTGTATGGAAGCTCTGAGAAAGGCGGCTTGCCTCTCAGGCGCATTCGCGCCAGCTCCCCCAGAGGGGGAGCCTCAAGAAGAATATTGATTTATAAAGGAGAAATAATTATGAACGGACTCGTAGCTCTGGGCGCTGGCATCGCAGCGCTGACTGGTATCGGCGGCGGCATCGGCATCGGCATTGCCACCGGCAAGGCAACGGAGGCCATCAGCCGCCAGCCGAAGCTTCCGGTAAGATCCAGACCAACCTGCTGCTGGGTGCAGCTCTGGCCGAAGGTACTGCAATTTTCGGCTTCGTCGTTGCTCTGCTCATCATCCTGTTCCTGGGTTGATAACGGAGGCATGACGAATGCTGACTCTGAATCTGAACCTTCTGTATACAGTCGTCAACATTCTGGTTCTGTTTTTGCTGCTGCGCAAGTTCCTGTACAAGCCTGTCATGAACATCATCGCACAGCGCCAGAAGCAGGTGGATGACGCACTGAACGCCGCCGAGACCTCCAAGCAGGAGGCCGCTGCGGCCCTGAACGACGCGCAGGCAAAGCTGCGCAATGTGGACGCCGAGGCTGTTGCCCGCCGCACTGCCTACGAGCAGCAGGCCGAAAAGGACAAGCAGCAGCTGCTGGCTGACGCCCAGAAGCAGGCCGACGCCATCCTGGCCGAGGGCAAAGCTGCCGCCGAGGCCGAGCGCCAGCACAAGCTGCGTCAGGCTGACGCCCAGACCACTGCACTGGCCCGCGCCATGTGCGAGAAGCTGCTGGCCCGCAGCCTGAACGAGCAGGACGACGCCCGCCTGCTGGACGATCTGTTGGAGAAAGCGGGGCTGAAAATGGCAAGTGAATTCAGCACCGAGTTTTTCTCGGCCAACCGCATCGTCAAAGCTGACCTCCGTGCCGCCCGCACCCCCCGCGAGGAGGACCTGGAGCGCATCAAGAAAGAGGTCGGGAAGCTGTACGACGCCACCGAGGTCATCCTGAACGTCACGGTGGACGACAGCCTCCTCTCCGGCTATGTGCTGCAGATCGGCGACCGCGTCTTCGATAACTCCGGCCGCCACGCCATTGACCAGATGATGGCCGACAAGCCTCTCTGGCCACCCTCAGACCCGCATCGAGGACTACAAGCCCGCCGCCACCAGCGAAGAGGGCGGTGTGGTCATCTCCTCTGCCGACGGCATCGTGGAAGTGGAAGGCATGGACCGCGCCGTCTACGGCGAGATCGTCACCTTCGAGAATGGCGCCAAGGGCATGGTGGAGAGCGTCGAGCCGGGCCGTCTGGGCATCATGCTCTTCGACGGCGCTGAGACCGTCGGCGTCGGCACCATGGTCACCCGCAGCGGCAAGCGTGCCGGCATCCCGGTGGCGGACGGCTTCCTTGGCCGCGTCATCCGACCGCTGGGCCGAGCCCATCGACGGCAAAGGCCCCATCGAGGCCTGTCGGG
>ENA-OQDD01000992-OQDD01000992.1-human-gut-metagenome-genome-assembly--contig:-NODE-992-length-9981-cov-1.739091_pt1 | contig 9981 bp, 18 predicted proteins | sample MGYA00242507_ERZ504598 | MGnify/ENA primary metagenome ERZ504598 (study PRJEB26092, sample SAMD00036318) | human gut metagenome | host: Homo sapiens | study: EMG produced TPA metagenomics assembly of the... | reverse complement strand
CGTAAGTTGCCAGCTCAAAAGCCATCGAAATGGCGATGGGGAACATCGGGGGCATCCCGAAGAGCACCGAGCGGAGCAGCGGGGCCGCAAAGCCCACAGCCAGACCCCAGGGTCCGCCCAGCACGAAGCCGCAGAGCAGGATGGGGAAATGCATCGGGCAGAGCATATTGCCTACCTGCGGCAGATGGCCCGTCACCATGGGCAGCACGAAGGCCAGCGCCAGAAAGAGTGCGGCCAGCACGACATTGCGGGCCGGAGAAGAGTTTTTGGTTTTCATCTGTTTCCTCCTGTGACTGCGCCGCAGAAAAAAAGGGGCCTGCCAGTCGGCTTGCAAGCAACGGCAGACCCCTTCATGGCGTCTGTTTCAAAAATGCGGCGGCTGAAAATAGTGTAAGGCGGGCTTCGGCCCGCAGGCCCGGCTTCCTGCCGGAAATCGTGAAAATTATAGCAGAGTGCCGCAGGATTTGTCAAGACCGCTCCCGGACAGGCTGCAAATTGACCAAAAAAGAAAGCGTTTGGAGCAGTTTTTGACCGCCTGTGTACATTTTGCTGAAAGAAGCTTGACCTTTTTGCACAGAATAGATAATATAAACTTGAATTATAGCGCAATGGGGCGGCGGGAGCTGTGCCTTGCGCGGCTGTATACTTGCAACTTCTGAGGTTCATACGGGAGGACCATCATGACAAATGCAGAAAAGCTTACCCTTGCCAAGCACGCCTGTCACATCCGCATGGGCGTGATCGAGGGAACTCACAGCGCCAAGTGCGGCCATCCGGGCGGCAGTCTGGACATCGCGAGGTGCTGTCTTACCTCTACTTCGTGGATATGAACATCGACCCCAAGGAGCCGAAAAAACCGGACCGCGACCGCTTCGTGCTGTCCAAGGGCCATGCGCTCCGGCACTTTATGCCACGCTGGCCGAGCGCGGGTTCTTCCCGGTGGAAGACCTCAAGACCCTGCGCAAGATCGGCAGCTACCTGCAGGGCCACCCCAACATGAATGAGACTCCGGGCGTGGATATGTCCACCGGCAGTCTGGGTCAGGGCGTGTCTGCCGCCTGCGGCATGGCTCTGGGCGCAAAGCACAGCGGCAAGCCCATCAATGTCTACACCATCCTCGGTGACGGTGAGGTGGAAGAGGGCGAGTGCTGGGAGCTTTCATGTTTGCCGCCCATTATAAGCTCTCCAACCTCTGCGTCATGCTGGACCGCAACCACCTCCAGATCGACGGCACCACCGAGACGGTCATGAACAGCGCCCCGCTGGAAGAAAAGCTCAAGGCGTTCAACTTCAACGTCCTGACCATCAACGGCCACGACTACGACCAGATCGAGTCCGCCATCAAGCGTTCCACGCCGAGAACGACAAGCCCACCTGCATCATTCTGGACACCGTCAAGGGTACCGGCGTCTCCTTTATGACCAACTCTGTGGATTGGCACGGCAAAGGCCCCAACGACGAGGAGTACGCTGTGGCCATGCAGGAGCTGAACGCAGCCTACGCCGCGCTGGAACAGGAGGACAAGTAAGATGGCAGATGTAAAATGATCGCTACCCGCGAGAGCTACGGCAATACTCTGAAAGCACTGGCCGCTGAGGGCCACGACGACCTGGTGGTCCTGGACGCCGACCTCGCTGCCGCTACCAAGACCGGTATGTTCCGCAAGGCTCACCCGGACCGCCACTTTGACTGCGGCATCGCCGAGGCCAACATGATGGGCGTCGCCGCCGGCCTGTCCACCATGGGCTATGTTCCCTTCGTGTCCAGCTTTGCGATGTTCGCTGCGGGCCGTGCCTTTGAGCAGATCCGCAACTCCGTGGCCTACCCCCACCTGAACGTGAAGATCGGCGCTACCCACGGCGGTATCTCCGTCGGTGAGGACGGCGCTCCCACCAGTGCTGCGAGGACTTCGCCCTCATGCGCAGCCTGCCCGGCATGACCATCATCTGCCCCGCCGACGACGTGGAAGCACGCGCTGCTGTCCGCGCCGCCTACGAGATGCAGGCCCTGTCTACCTTCGCTTTGGCCGTCTGGCGGTTCCCGTGTTCCACGATGAGGCCAACTATCACTTCGAGATCGGCAAGGGCGAGCAGCTCACCGAGGGCAGTGATATTGCCATCGTGGCTACCGGCCTGATGGTCAACGAGGCCCGCAAGGCCGCCGAGACCCTGGCCGCCGAGGGCATCCACGCCCGGGTCATCAACATCCACACCATCAACCTCTGGATGAGGACATCATCCTCAAGGCTGCCAGGGAGTGCGGCAAGATCGTCACCGCCGAGGAGCACAATGTCATCGGCGGTCTGGGCGAGGCTGTCTGCTCCCTGCTCAGCGAGAAGCTGCCTACCCCTGTCCGCCGCGTCGGCGTGCAGGACAAGTTCGGCTGCTCCGGCCCTGCCTGGGACCTGCTGAAGGAGTACGGTCTGGACGCTGCCACCATCTGCAAGACCGCAAAGGAAATGCTGGGCAGGTAAGCTCTTTCTCTGAAATAACGAACGCCGCTGTGCATTGGCAGGTGTGCGTAAGACAGTATTGTGCTGAAATCAACAAAGCGGCACGAAACCGCATGGAGCTGATCGTGCCGGAGCTGGCGAAGCGAAACGGTGTGACCGAACAGCTGAAAGCCGAAAACCAAATGGAATGGGTACGGCAGACGAACGCTTGCACGGCGCAGGCAGAAGCTATCGTGAAGTTTGAATTGATTTATGATTGATACCGAGACCGCCCGAGCCAAACATATTCGGGCGGTCTTATCCTAACGGTAGATTTCTTCATAATTTTCTAGTATAATTTATTGAAAAAGCACGAGACAAATCGGAATTTGTTGAATTTAGCAAGGTATAAATTTCTATGAAATGAAACCTATAAAAATTGTACGGATATTGTAGGGTAAGAAAAGAAATCTTCCTCCTATACTAAAATAAACTGAACGAAAGGGGGAATCAAAATGAATATTATCAAGTCGTTTAACAATACGATTGATTATCTTGAAACAGTTCTTGATGATGAAATTGACGAAAAGAAAGTAACTCAGTTATCCGGATACTCTTATTCGATGTTCAGCCGCTTGTTTTCTATTCTAACCGAAACAACACTCTCAGACTATTTGAGGAGCAGAAGATTGACGGAAGCAGCCATGATATTAAGAGATACGGACGAAAAGATTATTGATGTTGCATTCAAATTCGGATATGAGTCATCAGATTCATTTGGAACAGCATTTAAACATTTTCATGGATTTACTCCTTCGGAGGTGAGAAATGGGAAACCATTCAAATTAGTTTCACGAGTGCAACTAGCACTCAGTGTCAGAGGAGGAAGAAGCATGAATATTACAATTCAAAAGAAACAAGCCTTTGCAGTCGCAGGGGTAAATGAACAAAGCATCAATCATCATTATGTCCAAGTGTCTGGGATAAGCTGTATGAAAAATATAGCCACGATGAACTTGCAAGTTTGGGAAGCGGTCAAAGTATGGGCGTTTGCATGATGTGGAAAATCCAAGCACAATAAATTATATGGCTGGTTATATCGTTAATGATGTAGACAAAGCCACAAGTATGGGCTTAGATGTTTTGGAAGTGGAAGAAGCAGAGTATGCAGTTGTAGAATTAGTAGGAAGTGTTCCGGAGTGCATTCATAACGGGTGGAAATATGCAATGGAAGTATTCTTCCCTGAGCATGGCTATGTTCACTCAGGAAAACCTGACTTTGAATATTACTATGAAGGTGATATGCACAGCAAAGACTACAAAATGGAACTTTGGATTCCGATAACTAAAGCTTAAAAACCGGCTTGTCGAGCTGGAAAATTCAAGTTTGTCGAAGAGAGAAGCAAACGAAAAATCCCTTTAGGAACGAAAGGACGCACTTCTATACTCTCTATCGAGAGTATAGAAGTGCGTCCTGCGGAGCTTCATTCTCCGTCAGCAGGAGAAAACTGCTTGACCGAGAATGGTTGCGTTACTTCGTTCCGTCAAGGTGGCTACACCCCCTTGCGCCGCTAAAGCGGCTATCCTCTGTGGACTTGTCGTCCGTAAACGGTTTTGGCAAACCGTTTACCGCCAGCAAGTTTGAAGATTAGACATAAACAAATCCTCCGTATGATCTGAACCATACGGAGGATTTACTGTTTTATGACCACCCGGATATTGCACGGCGGCGTTTTTGCATCTCACAGAGCTTTTATCAGCTTTTCCCTCTCGGCGTACACCTCGGCGAAAACTTTGCGCAGGGTGCATATCTCGGGGCGGGGGTCATCCCGCAGGGTCAGCAGGCGGGTGTCCGGGAGGGACAGATGCAGCGGGATGTGCCACCCGGCAGGGAAGGCCGGGTATATCATCGGGCAGAGGAACATCCCCCGCCCGGCCAGAAGCTCGGCGTAGACCGACTCGTAGTTTTCCACCATCCGCCAGACCGGTGTGGAATAGGGCATCCCCGGCCTGTACGTCGCCGGCAACATCCAGGGCAACCGCTTTGCCACCGAGTACCCCATCGGCCTGAAGGGCGTCAGCCACTCCATGGCCATGTACTACGGCTACGTCGCCGGCAAGAACGCCTGAAGGACATCTGAGCCTGAAATCGCAAAATAATTTCCAGAGCCCGGAGCAGAAAATGCCTGCCCCGGGCTTTTTATGTGACTTGCTCACGGAAAAACGCCGGAGTTTGGGGTATACTGTCCCTGTCAGATGAAAAAACACTCTTTATGGAGGGAAACGATATGGCAGTCATCACCATCACGAAAGAAAACTTTGAAGCCGAGGTGCTGAAGAGCGCTCAGCCCGTCCTGCTCGATTTCTGGGCCGCCTGGTGCGGCCCCTGCCGGATGCTGAGCCCCGTCGTGGACGAGGTGGCCGAGGAGCGCACCGACGTCAAGGTGGGCAAGGTCAATGTGGACGAGCAGCCCGAGCTGGCCGCCGAGTTCGGCGTCATGAGCATCCCCACCCTGCTGCTGTTCGAGAACGGTAAGCTGGTTCGTCAGGCCGTCGGCGCACGTCCCAAGAGCGGCGTGCTGGAACTGCTGGGCTGAGAATAAAACGGCGAGGAGCCGCTGCACGGAAAACGCTGTGCGGCGGCTCCTTTTTTGCGCTTCCATCATCTCAAAGCGGGCTTTCGTGAAATCATTTCGCCTTTCTGTACAAACGCACAGAAAAATCGTATCATAAAAATGAAACACGGTCACTTTCACACTTACAACTTTATCTTGATAAAGTAAAATAACCTTATCATAAGACAAAAGCGCCCGGGAAAAGGCGGGGCGCAGGGGCCGGAGCGGGCATCTTCCACCAGAAGCTGCTCACCATCCGGGAGCTAAAGGAATACTTAAACGAAAATGGCGTGGAAATGCGGCTCTGAGCCTTGCGTTTGCCCGCCGAATACGCTAAACTATAGCTGTCCCCCTGCGGGGAAGGAGAAACATTATGGACCTGAAATTTGACGAAAAGGGCCTCATCCCTGCCATCGTGCAGGACCACTACACCAAAGAGGTGCTGACCCTCGCCTACATGAACGCCGAGACGCTGGCGCTGACCATCGCGGAGGGCCGGACGGTGTTCTGGAGCCGCAGCCGTCAGGAGATCTGGCGCAAGGGCGAGACCAGCGGCAACGTCCAGCGTGTGGTGTCCATCACCGCCGACTGCGACGCCGATGCGCTGGTGGTGGAGGTCGTCAAGAGCGGCCCCGCCTGCCACACCGGTGCCGAGAGCTGCTTTTTCAACGAAGTGTATGTTTCCCCGGAGCTGAAGCAGTTCAGCTGGCAGGGGCTGTATGACCTCATCAAGGGCCGCAAGACCAGCCCCAAAGAGGGCAGCTACACCACCTATCTCTTCGAGAAGGGAAAAGAAAAGATCCTCAAGAAGGTGGGCGAAGAGTGTACTGAGGTCATCATCGCGGGCGAAAAGGAAGACAAGGCCGAGACGGTCTACGAGATCAGCGATCTGGCATACCATGTGCTGGTGCTGATGGTGCAGGCCGGCATCACGGTGGAGGACATCACCCGCGAGCTGGAAAAACGACACGTTATCGACCACAAGGTCAAACAGGAAAGGATGCAGTGATTCACTATGGCAGATTATAAGAAGTCCAGTGTCCATTGTCACTCGACGATGTGCGACGGCAAAAACACCTTGCAGGAGATGGCCTCCGCTGCGTGTGCGAAGGGGCTGACCACACTGGGCTTCACGGGCCATAGCTATACCCAGCGCGACCGTGAATACTGCATGAGCCCCAGCCGCACGGCCCAGTACAAGGCCACCATCGCCAAGCTCAAGACCGAGTACAAGGGCAAGGTGGACATCCTCTGCGGCATCGAGTGGGACCTGCTGAGCGAGGACAAGCGCACCGGCTACGACTACTGGATCGGCTCTGCGCACCACCTCTACGGCAAGAACACCGGCAAATACTACGAGATCGACTTCCGTCCCCAGGATCTCCACGACTGCATCTACGACGACTTCGACGGCGACCCGCTGGCCGCTGTGGAGGCATACTTCGCCGAGGTGGAGAAGGTGGCGGCCATGGGTCCCGACATCCTCGCCCACATCGACCTCATCAAGAAGCTGAACGCTGCCGGTGAGTTCTTCGACGAGGAGTCGCCCCGCTATAAGGCCGCTGCCTCAAGGCGCTGAATGCTGCCAAAGAGCACGGCTGCCTGCTGGAAGTGAACACCGGCGGCGTCTACCGCGGCTACCGCAAGGACTTCTACCCCGGCGCATGGCTGCTGGGCGAGTGGCAGAAGATGGGCGGCAAGGTCATCATCACCTCCGACGCCCACGATGTGGACAGCCTGACCTTCGGCTTCGACGAGGCTGCTGCCGCCGTCAAGGCCGCAGGCTTCAAGAGCGTGGAAGTGCTGACCATCAACGGCTTCGAGACGCAGGAGCTGTAAAATCAGATGAAATGCTTAAAGGGAGCTGTTGTGTGCAACAGCTCCCTTTTGTGGGCAAAAAAGGAGAAGCCTATGACCCAGTCCCCCGCGAAAAAATCATTCTTCAACCGGAACGTCGATTTGATGAACGGCCCCATCTTCAGGAGCCTGTTCGTCTTTATGCTGCCCATTCTGGTGTCGTGCCTCTTCCAGCAGCTCTATAATACCGTGGACACCATGATCGTCGGCAATGTGCTGGGCGATACCGCCTTGCCGCCATTGGCGCCTGCGGGGCCATCTACGAGCTTCTGGTTGGATTTGGCATCGGTATCGGCAACGGCCTCGCCATCGTCGCAGCGCGCGCCTACGGGGCCGGAGACGAGGACCAGCTCAAACAGACCGTGGCGGGTTCCATCGTCATCGGCATCATCGCGTCGGCGGTCATCACGCTGGCGGGTGCGGCGGGCCTGCATCCGCTGCTGGAGCTGCTGGACACCCCGGCGGAAATTTTAGAGGACGCCTACGGCTATATCATCATCATCGACCTCGGCGTCATCGTCATGTTTGCCTATAACCTCTGCGCCGGCCTGCTGCGGGCCATCGGCAACAGCTTCATGCCGCTGGTCTTCCTCATCCTCTCGTCGGTGCTCAACGTCATCCTCGACCTCTGGTTCATCGCCGTGCTGGGCATGGGCGTGGCCGGTGCCGGTGTGGCGACGGTCATCTCTCAGGCGTGTCGGTGGCGCTCTGCATCCTGTATGTCTTCCGCAGCGCCCGGCTGCTCCTGCCCGGGAAAAAGCACTTCCATGTGGAGAGCCGCCTCTATTGGGAGCTGTTCAGCCAGAGCATCTCCATGGGCCTCATGAGCAGCATCGTCTCGGCGGGCTCCGTCGTTTTGCAGTACGGCATCAACGGCTCGGTACGCTGGTCATCGCGGGCCACACCGCAGCCCGAAAGCTCTTCGCCTTCACGGATATGCCCCTGTCGGCGATGGCCTCTGCCTGCTCGACCTACGTCTCCCAGAACTACGGCGCGAACCATCCCGACCGCGTCCGCCGCGGAATGCGGGACATCTATCTCTACAGTGTCGTGGTGGCCGTGGCTGCTGTCCTGCTCATGGCGGCAGGTGCGTAGTGGATGGTAAAGCTGGTGTCCGGCTCTTCGGAGCCGGTGGTGCTGGAAAACGGCGCACGGTATCTGGTCTGGAACGCACCCTTCTACGCCGTGCTGGGAATGCTGCTCTCCACCCGCTACGCTCTGCAGAGCATGGGCGAGAAGGTGCTGCCCCTGCTGTCCAGCGTCATCGAGTTTCTGGGCAAGATCGTCTTCGTCCTGCCTCTTCATCCCCCGCTTTGAGTATAACGCGGTCATCCTCTGCGAGCCGGTCATCTGGTGCTTCATGACCATAGAGCTGCTGATAGCATACCGGCATGATCCCTTCGTGTTTCCGAAGAAAAAGTGAAGATAAGCAAAAGGCTCTGCCCGAAAAAGGGGCAGAGCCTTTTATAGTTCGTGTTTGTGAGCACGCTTTTCGGCGATTTTGTAAACGGCATCGTCGGCCCGGGCACCGATCACGATGATCAGCATGGACGTTTCGGTACGGACGAGCTTGTAGACGATGCGCAGCCCGGCATCACGAAGCTTGATCTTCAGCAGGCCGGAGAGGTCGGTGCCGCTTTTGCTGCCAAGCGGTTTGCCGTAACCGCCCTCGTAGATGGAAACGGGATTTTGCACGACCTTGTCCAGAGCTTTTGCGACTAGAAGCTTCTGATTTCCGGCGAGCTGTTCGAAGTCCTTTTGGGCCTCCGGCAGGAATTTCAGAGTCCAATTCATTCAAATTCGACCTCGTCCATGCTGTCAAGCGCAGCTTGGTAATGCCGTTCTGCCGATAGACCTCCTCGGCGGGAATGGCATTTGCGGGGTCGAAGCCCTGCATCCGCTGGGCGGCAAGGGCAGCAAGCTTTGCGTCGTTTACTTCGTCGATGAGGCGGAGATATTCTTCCGGCGAGAGAAGGACGCACTCAGGGGAATTGTTCTTCATGACGACCTTCGCGCCCTGACGGCGGACATCTTCAAAGACCTTTCCGGCCATGCCGCGGTTGAACAGAGAGATGGGGATGGTGCTGCGCAGCGCGCTCGAAATGTCTGCCATAATACATACCTCCAATCTTTTTCATCTTTAGTATATGCAAAGACAGCGAAAATGTCAAGAAAAATATCAGTTGATTCACTGCGATATAAATAGAACTCCCCGCCATGCAGCTGCACGGCGGGGAGAAAGAGGGAGGATAATTTCAGATTCAGAGGGCCGAATAGCCGAAGCTGTTCACCAGCGCGTCGATGGGCTGGCCGGCCTTGCACATGGGGCAGTCGCGGCTGTCGAAGCTGGCGTAGTCGGGCAGGCTGGAGGGGTCGAAGATGGAGGTGACCGGGATGCCCAGACACTCGTGGGTGGTGGCGAAGATGGCCGACAGGCCCGCCACGGTGCCGCCGTAGTAGTTGACCGCCTCGATGGCCGCCTGCGCGGTGTAGCCGGTGGTGATGGAGGCCGACAGGATGAGGACGTGCTTGCCCCTGACCATCGGGGCGAGATTGTCGCGGAGGATGATCTGGCTGCGCTGGTGTACTCGGGGGTGATGACGTAGATGGTCTGGTGGGCATTCATGTTGGCAAAGCCGTCTTTGGTCAGTTCGTTGGCCAGACAGGTGCCGATGACCTGTGTGCCGTCCAGACAGAGCACGGTGTCCACGATGGTGCTGTGCTGATAGGCAGCCACCAGCTCCTTGGCGACAGCCTTTGCCTCCGAGAGGCGGGCTTTCTGGGTGGTGACGTCGATGTAGTAGTTGATGTGGCTGTGGCTGGTGGCGAAGTGGCCCTTTGCCACGCGCAGGAACAGACTGCTCTTGTTGGTGGGAAGCTTTACCATATTGATCATAACTGCACACTCCTGTTCTTGTGAAATCAGGCAGGACGCCCATCCCGAAAAACAAAACCGCGCGGCGGCACATCTGTCCGGCCGCCTGCGCTCCCCGGTTGGGATGCCTCTTATTGTAGCAGGAAAAGCACCTTATGCACAAGACACAAACCACTAAAATCCTTGCTTGTGTTTGGCAGAAT
>ENA-OQDD01000991-OQDD01000991.1-human-gut-metagenome-genome-assembly--contig:-NODE-991-length-9991-cov-2.088301_pt1 | contig 9991 bp, 7 predicted proteins | sample MGYA00242507_ERZ504598 | MGnify/ENA primary metagenome ERZ504598 (study PRJEB26092, sample SAMD00036318) | human gut metagenome | host: Homo sapiens | study: EMG produced TPA metagenomics assembly of the... | reverse complement strand
AATTTTTAATTTTTTCTCAAACGGTTTACTTTTGGATATAAATCGTCTGTTCTGCCATTCCCATAATCTTAGCAACTTTCTCTTCCAGAATATCCCCATGTACTGAGTAAGAGGATTTCCAGTGTCTGATGCTCCGTTTCTTTCAATAGTTCATAGATTCGCTTATCACCTATGTGATCCAGAAGCTCCTTTACATCCCTTGCAAACAGCTCGCTGTCCTTTTCTTTTATGGAATCCATATCCTGCATCGTTTCATCCAGATGTTCCCGGTATCTGCGCTCTTCCAGAAAGTCTTCCCTGTCCATCTGGCGCAGCTTTTGGATCTTCTCTTCTTCCATTCCCAGTTCACGCAATTTCTTTTCTTCCTGTTCTTTCCAATAATTCCACTTTCGTTCTTCACTTGTCTTGTTATAAGCCATTTATCTTTCCTCCGATCTGATTTTTGATATAGAAATCAAATCGGAGCATGGCGGTGACCGGATAGGTACGTTATAATGTTCGAAAAATGTCGAAGAAAAAAATGCTGCAACCTCTTCGATTACAGCACTTTTTCCATCTTACGTGAATATTTCTTGTTGGTTCATAGGAGATTCCTTCTTTTCTCATAATGAATAAAAGACTCTTGTCATCCATTATTTATTATAATTTTTCTACTATTACAATAGCTTTTTTAACAAGTTTTCTTGTCTTGGAGTTTAAAAGAAAGCTACCAGTTTTTTTCCTCTGATAGCTTTCCATTCATTCTTATTCTGTTGGGAACATCGCTGCTTCCAACTTATTCATCTCTGTATCCAAAAGACCATATTTTCCTGAGTTATCTTTTTCCACGGATACGTTTACAGTAACAGCTTTTCCATATCTGTTCTTTTCAAGACTCTTCTGGACACTTTCTGTTAATACAGCTGCAAAGACTTCCGGATCATTTCCATCCAATCCCTGCTTTATTTTTTCATTGCTTACCTCTGTAGAGCTTTGTTGCAATGTCTGAAATACATTGGATGGTTCAACTTGTACACTTACTGTATAGACTCCATCCTCTTCTTTCACATCTTGTACTTTGTATTTTGCCAGTTTCTTTACTTCTGTCAGTTTTTCCGCATAATCAGCAATTCCTTTATCCGTAATGTTATCGGAATCATCAAATTGCTGTTGGATACTCTCATTAAAATCCTCTTCGATTTCTTTCTTGGCATCTTTTTCCGAGATTTCTAACAGATTCGCATAGTCCTTATATTCTCCATGATAGTGTGCATCAAGAGAACTTTGGACGTAGGATTTGGCATCAAAGTCTGGTTGTCTGGAGCAAGCTGATAACAATATACATACTATAATTCCTATACTTATGCACAAAACACAATTCTTCTTTTGCATATTCTCTCCTTCACGCTTTATTTATCTTCAATTTTTATCGAAAATAACATTTTTAAATACTGTTCTATTGACTCCTTTTGAACTTTTCTTTCAATATTATATGGAATGCACATAAAAAACTCCACATAACCATTATCAATAAAACTCAGCAATACTTCTCCATTTTCTGTTAAAAAATGTACATATTTTTTATTACATTTACTTTCAAATTTAATATTCGACATTTGCTTGTATATTTTTTTGTAATGATTTTTTATGCTTACTTCATCTGTACAATCAGTTCCATCACCTATCAAAAAAGAAATATACAACTTATCATAATCTTCATTTCTATATGTCATATAAGAATCTGTATGACCATCACCAATATTTTTATAATGCTCATTTGGAATCGAATAACTAATTATTTTCCCCTCTAATGTTTCAAATCTTTCTGTTTCATCAATTCTAATTTCACATGGTTCAAACATTTTTTTTATAAACAAGCCCAATTCATAATCCGACATTTCTATAAAATTAATATAATCTTTTTCTTCCGTTTTTCGCGAATATCCCCCTCTATTATTCCGTTCCCATCTTCTAATTTCTAATTCATCTCCATTTTGTTTCAAATCAATTCTTTGATAATTCTTGGAAAATGTTGGAAAACTTTTATATTTTGTTTGTTTCCAAAAATTGTTTAATTGAGATTCGTCTACTTTTGGGAAACTTTCTGCAATTTTTATTCCTTTTCTAATTGCACAGCCTATCTTATCTATTGTTTCTTCAGCCATAATTTCAATTGTAGGTTCGATAGAAATATAACATCCCATAAACCTTTCAATGGCATTAGGCACAATTAAGAAACCATATTTTTGATTATAATATACAGAAATCATATCCGTTTTCTCCTCTCTATTACTTAAGGGGAATAAAATATTCCCCTTAAGCTATTTACTTTGCTATTATTTTCCTACTGTAATAATGAGTTTAACACCTTTATCAATACCATGTTTTGTAGCATTATTAACTGCATTTATCTGAGCTTCGCTTAATGTTACATTTGGAACAACTACTTGTAATTGTCTACCCACTATTTCTTCCGCATTAACAAATTTACCATTAAATGTTTCTCCTATAAATCCTGAAACTTTATTAATGTCCTTGACAATTACCTTTTCCAATTTATTACCATTTTGATAAGTCTTTGCACCTAAGTCTCGGCTTTTAACACTAGTCACAACACCATTTTCTACTTTATCTATGGTCGGGAAATTGTGTCCCAAGTTATTTCCCATAGCTTTGTCAATAATATCTCCTCGCTCTAATGGTGGTTTTTCCCAAGTGCCTTCTGGCAATTTTGTTTCGGTTACTTCTGCAACTAATTTTTTAAACGATTTATCAATCCCATCATTATGGTACTTCCTGCACTCCTTACTACATTCAAAAGTTTCCCAGCCCCATAACTAAGGCCACCCATAACGCCACCTGTCACTGCTCCTGCAATACCACCGACTAACGTATCTTTTGCTACTTGTTTCAGACTATTTCCAGACAAACCTGAATTCACTGCACTATATGAAGCTCCACCAATAGCTCCAATAACTGCTCCTGAAACCATCGCCGTTCCTAAGCCACCCATTGCTGGCAATGCTGCCAGAACTGCTCCTGCAGCCAAACCGCCTGTTGCAGCAACTACAAGACCAGAAACTGTAACCGCAGTTATACCAATGGCTACTTTTTTCACCGCATTCCAGTCTACTTTTCCAAGCTTATCTGTAATACGATTTGTTGTCGTACACATATGTCGTACCACTTCTGAGCGGATTTCTGCCGTTCTTTCTGAAACATAGGATTTGAAAGATGTATAAGTTTTTCCAATTTTCTGTACCCCATTGCTTACAGAACGAATAAACTGACTTCCTCTGGATGTGATCTTTTGATATGTACTGCTACTGGTTACACGATTTTTCACAGATTGATATGTCTGTTTTGCATGTTTAGCTGCATTTTTGGCAGTTTTTGCTACCCCCTTCACTGTGTTAACAATAGTTTTTGCTGCTTTCTTAGCTGTATTTACTACTGTTTTGACTACCTTTTTCGCAGTATTAACGATTTTCTTGCCGACACTCTTGACTGCTTTCGCTGCTTTTTTAGCTGTACTCTTAATCCTGCTCCACAATGAATGTCCTGTCGGATCACTGTAATTCAGCGGATTATTGGTCGTATAATCGTAGCGGTTTCTGGTCAATGGATTTTCTGTCGTTCCAAGGTCACTATCTTCAGTTGTAAAGGTTCCGTTCTCTGCGTTATAGTATCTTGCCCGCAGATACTGAAGTCCTGTTTTTACATTTGTGGACTCCCCATTGTAACCGTAGTAATTGACACCGTCTGCTGTTCCTGATGTAAGGTTACCGTATGAATCATACTGATAACTGTTCGTCAGATTAGCTGTTTCGGTCAGGATTCCGGTCACGCTGTTTCTTCCGTCATATAAATAATAACTGCTTTCTTCCGATTTATCAACGCTTACCCGTTCTCCGATTCCACTTTCTCCATAAGTATAAGCCTGACGTACTTTCTCGTCTGCTCCATACTCTGCAAGGACTTCTGTATTCTCGCGATTGATATCGTTGATATACTCTGTCAGTGTGTATCCTTTGGCATTGGAACCGCCTTTTACCAGAGAGGCAAGCTGCTCTTTCGGGCTGTTTCCATCTTCGGTACGCTGGTTCGCCGGGATCAGGACTTCATCGCCATAGCAGTCTTCCCATTTATAGGTGTTATCAAGTTCGAATACCCGGTTGTTATCTCCATCGTACATGGCTGCCATCAGGACTGTTCCACCCTGTTTTACTACTGCCAAACGATTCTCTGCTGTGTATTCATAAGTAACCGGATCTGCACTGTTTGTCTTATCACATTCCTGGATCAGATTGCCATCTTTATCATAGCTGTAGGTTGTTCCCGGATCGCCCCAGATCTTTGCATTGGTGCGTTTGATGAGCTGGTTGGAATCGTTGTACTTATAGTTATATTTTGCTTTGCTGACACCATCCTCGATCTTCTCGTAAGAGGTCCGGTTTCCAATCTTGTCATAAGTATAATTATGGACTGTCTTTTTACCGCCCTCTGCTTTTTCTGTACAGCGTGTCAGTTCCCAGTTGTCATCGTATTCATAGGTACGTGTCGTCTGGATCTCTTTTTCCTGATGCTCACAGTCTGCTTTGTCTGTCTCTTTCTGTGTATCGCCCAGTTGTACCAGTCTTCCCAGCTTGGCGTCTTTCTTGTTCCAGCTTCCAGTTCCGTAGCTGTTTCTCCAACTACATATCCCTGATCATTGTACTTGTACTCATAAGTACTGATTACTTTGCCGCAGGAACCACAGGTATTCACAATCTTTGTGATATGATCTTCTGCATCGTAAGATACTTCCGTCTTTGTTCCATTACTTCTAGTAACTTCTGTCACACGGTTCAGTGCATCATGCTTGTAAGTGGTTACTTTTCTATTACGGTCTGTCAGTTTTACCAGATTATCATTTAAGTCGTATTCATAGCTGATCTTTGTCCCATCCGGGTATACGATTGCCTGCAGATTATCTGCGTCATCATAAACGTAGCTGACATCCTTTTTCGAACCGCTTGTCACTTTGGTGATTCTTCCAAGTGCATCGTATTCGTAGCTGCTCTTGCCTGTCTGATCCTTCATGGATACCCGTTCCCCGGCACTGTTATATGCGTAGGTCACGTCCTTTTCGGATGTCTCGCCTTTTGCGTCCTGATAAGATTTCTCCAACAGGTCATTCAGTTTGTCGTAATCATACGTGGTTTTCTTGCCGCTTGCCTGTGTATGTCCGGTCAGTCTGCCTTTTTCATCATAGTCGAATTTCTCCGTTCTTCCTGCCGGATCTTTGATGGATGTCAGGTTGCCTTCTAAGTCATAAGTATAATTCGTTGTCTTATTTGCTGCATTGGTGAAGGTCACCAGGTTATCCATGTTGTCGTAACCATAAGTTGTTACACCGCCAAGGGCATCAGTTACTTTGGTCAGGTTGTCATTCTTGTCATATTCCAGATGGCTCTTTAATCCGGTCTTATCTGTAACAACCTGAATATTCCCATGTGCATCGTAATCAAATCCCGTTGTGAATCCACGCTTGTCTGTAATAGAAGTTACCCTGCTGTCCTTATCATAGGTATAGGATTCCTTCTGCCCCAGTGCATCGGTCTCTTCTGTTACACGGTTGTCTTTATCGTAGACTGTCTTTGCAACATAGCCCATCGGATCTGTTACAGATGTAACATTATAATTCTTATCATATCCATAGCTGGTCTTTCTTCCACCCGGTTTGGTGATCTCAGTAATATTTCCTGCCGGGTCGTAAGTGTAAGCAGTTATCTTACCAAGCGGATCAGCTGCAGAAGTCATCTGACCTGCCAGGTCATAACTGTAGGTATTGCTCCGTCCAAGCGGATCTGTCTCCTTCACCAGATTGCCATACTTATCATAAGAAAAGCTGGTTGTTCCATCCAGTGCATTGGTAGAAGACTTCATCTTATGGAGCTTATCGTAAGTATAAGTAGTGGTACTCTTTAAGCTGTCGCTTTCTTTTACCACGTTGTCCACTTTATCATAAGAGAAATTTTTAGTATAACCCAGTGGACTGGTCATACTCTTCAGACGTCCGGCTTTATCATAACTATAGGTATACTCTCCACCATTCGCCTGTGTCATCTTTGTGACATTGTCATTCAGGTCAACACTGTACTGTGTCTCATTTCCCTTTGCATCCGTTACAGAAATGACATTGCCATGCTTGTCGTAATCATATTTGGTAACTGCTCCCTTTGGAGAAATCTGTTCCGTCATGTTACTCAGGCTGTCATATTTGTATTCGGTAATGAGTCCCATCGGATCTTTTGATTTGGTAAGATTTCCAATGGCATCATAACGGTATTCATTTGTTTCTTTTAACGGAGAAGTCTCACCGATCTTGCGGTCCAGTTCATCATACTGGTAGGTTGTCGTATTTCCATTTCCGTCTGTCTGGGATACGAGATTGTCATTTTTATCGTAAGCATACTTGGTAACCGTACCGTTTTCATCGACAGATTCCGTCACATTATCATTTCCGTCATACTTAAAGGTGCTGGATGCTCCCAGTGGATTTGTCTGAGAAATAACCCGGTCTTTCTTATCGTAAGCGTATTTATATGTGGCTTCCTCTTCTTCTGTCATGGATAACTGGTTGCCGACTTTATCGTAGGTAAAGGTTGTTTTATGACCTTCCGCATCCGTTACCGCTGTAATGCGGTCCATAACATCATATTCATAAGATGTGATACTTCCGTCTGCTTCAGTAAGTTTCAGGAGTCTGCCGTACTGATCGTACTTGTATGTTGCTGTCCTGCCAAGTTCATCGGTCTGTGTCAGTACATTTCCGGCACCATCATAAGTATAATCCATACTGTTTCCACCATTGTCGGAGGAATGGATCAGGTTGCCTGCTCCGTCATATTGATAGGTAATTACGAGTCCCTGTGCATCCGTACATTTTACAAGCTGTCCGATGGCATCGTACTCCATCAGCACCTTGTCCCCTGTCGGCAGTATTATGGATGTGTTATTTCCCTCTTTATCATACACATAACTATACGCATTGCCGAGGGCATCTGTCATCTTTGTGCTGTTGCCCTGTGAATCGTATTCGTAAGTGGTCTTTCCTTTCAGGGCATCCACCGTCTGTTCCAGATTGTCGGTGGAATCATATTTCATTGCTGTAATGTTGCCCTTTGCATCGCTTACCGATGTCATGTTTCCATTACCATCGTAAGTCATGGCACTGGTATTTCCATTTCATCGGTAGAGGATACCAGATTTCCATTTAAGTCATACTTCATGGATACGGTATATCCAAGGGCATCTTTGGATGTAGTCAGATTCCTGCCTTGTCGTAAGCATAAGTATCTGTTCTTCCCTCTTCATCGGTAGAAGATACCAGATTTCCTGCTTTATCATAAGTATATGTGGTAGTTCCACCTTCTGGGTTGGTTTCACTTAAGCGATTTCCTGTATTATCGTAGGTATAAGTCCAGGTTCTTCCACTGTCATCTGATTTTGATACCAGATTGTCTGCCGCATCATAAGCGTAAGTGGTAACTGCACCTAATTCATCTGTCTCTTTAGCGAGTCTTCCGCAGTTATCATATTCCTTGGAATGGCTGCTTCCATCTCCATAAGTAATCTTGGTTTCATTTCCTAATGCGTCATATTCATATTTGGTTATATTACCAACTGCATCTTTGGACTGAAGCACCTGTCCAAGAGAATCAAACTTGGATACGGTTGCATTTCCATTTCCATCGGTATATTTTTTCAGATTTCCTGCTTTGTCATATTCATAGAGCTTTGTTCCAAAATCTTTATTACTCTCTTCTATGACACGTCCCATGCTGTCATACTTATAAGTAATTGTATTTCCTTTTGCATCGGTTGCTTTGACCTGCTGATAATTCTTATCATAAACGTAGCTGATCTGATTTCCTTTCGGATCTGTACCACTGGTCATGTTGTACATCTTATCATAAGTATAAGTGGTGGTATTCCCCAGTGCGTCAGTACTTGCTGTAATATTTCCCACACCATCCAGCGTATAAGCGGTCACACCGCCATCGGCTGCTGTCTTGGAAGTCAGATTGCCATTCGCATCGTAACTGTTCGAGGTTACATTTCCAAGTGGATCTGTCATGGTAACTGCACGATTCATCGCGTCATACGTGAATCCCCATGCTGCTCCATTTCCATCCACATATCCGGTCATGTTCGGTCCGTCATACGAATACGTTGTTGTGACACCTCTGCCGTCTGTCTGGGATACCATACGATGTTTGTCATCGTAAGTATAGGTAATGGCTGTTCCATCCGGTTTTGTAGATGTGACCATATTTCCATTACCGTCATAACTGTAAGTAACCGTTGCTCCGTTATATCCAGTTGCACTGGTCAGCTTATTCTGCTCATTATAAGTATAAGAGGCTGTCTTTCCATCCTCTCTTGTCTCCGTTGCTACATTGCCAAATGTATCATAAGTGTAAGTTTTTGTTCCGGCTGCTGTCGTTTCGGAAGCAAGCTGATTCTCTGCATTATAAGTCTTTTCACAGGTTGTTCCATCCGGATATTCAATGGATGTTGTGCGGTACTGATCATCATAATGATAAACGGTCTTATTTCCTTCGTTATCCGTTGTTGTAGTAGAACTCTTTCCGTACTTGAAGTTGCCGTTCCTTTTTCTGCATCAGTCTGCTCTACAACTCTTCCTTCTTTATCGTAAGTATTCTTTACAACCGTATTGCCATTCTCATCTTTCCAGCTTGTCATACGGCTGTCATCATCATATTTGTACTCTTTTGTTGTTCCATTCGGATCTGTTACAGATATCAGATTTCCCTGCTCATCATATTTGTAAGAAACTTTTCCACCATCTGGAAGAGACAGTTCCTTGATATGCCCGAATTTATCCTGTTTTACCCCGAATGTTTTTCCGGATGGTGTTGTAATCTTACTCAGATTATAATCATCGTCATAATCTAATACTGTCTTAAATCCATTCACATCCGTTACATAACGTAAAATTCCATATTTATCAAATGACCAGACGCTCTGATCCGCATCTGTCAGTTCCCATCCGATGTAGTCATGGTCTGTATCTTTATAGCTGACTGCTTTTAAATCATATACATAACCATCCGGAGTAGTGTAGCTTCCATCTTCATTCTTATCAAAGATCAGATAACTTCCGTCCCCTCTCATATACAGAAGACTTCCGTCCTCCATTTGAGAAAGTGACTGGTCATAGTTAAAGCTCCATCCACGTCCGAACATGGAATGCTGGTCTGTTCCTTTGGAATTGTAGCTTCTTGTAATGGAGAATTCTCCATTCAGTTCATTCATCGTCGCATCGGACTGATCCATGTAGAAGTTACCAGTATTTAAGTTGACTGGTTCAAATCCAAATTCACAGTGATCAGGCCTCTTCCCATCAATGCTCCGTCAATCCGCATCTTATCCTGATCGGTAAGCGGTGCAGGACTATATGGAACATTTGTCTGTGGGTTACGGATAAAGATCGTGTTATTTGCGACTACCAGTGCGTCCATAACCTGATTGTCTTTCATAATGTTCTTAAGCGGAACACCATAATATTTTGCAATCTTCGGGAATGTATCAAACTGCTTCACTTCATAGATCACAAAGCTGTCACTGGTCACTTCTTTTCCTGTTTCCAGCTTTCCATCAATCTCTTTCGATGCTTTTGCTTTGATCTTATAAAGCTTGTCCTTCGTCAGCCCTGAATACAGTGCACTCTGCCAGTTGGAATCTTTGCTGTAATACTTATTCGCCTCCGGGAACTGCTTATTGTATTCAGTACTGTCTGGATAGGAATACAATGGTTTTGCATCTGTTTCGTGATGTTCTTCATTTTCCTCATCTGGAAGCAGATAATATTCTACTGTAGATTTGCTCTTTGCAATTCCGTCTGCAAATACGGCATCAAACTTCAGCTTTCCATTTGTATTCTTTTCTGTCATCGGGCGAAGCAGGATCGTTGTTTCATCCAGTGACATATCTCGCAGATATG
>ENA-OQDD01000989-OQDD01000989.1-human-gut-metagenome-genome-assembly--contig:-NODE-989-length-10016-cov-2.975124_pt1 | contig 10016 bp, 6 predicted proteins | sample MGYA00242507_ERZ504598 | MGnify/ENA primary metagenome ERZ504598 (study PRJEB26092, sample SAMD00036318) | human gut metagenome | host: Homo sapiens | study: EMG produced TPA metagenomics assembly of... | reverse complement strand
CATCCAAAGTTTCCGGACTAAATCAAGTAATAAGGCAGTTGTCACTGCCAAACTGTCAAATCCACCTACGGCACTTCACAGACATACTATACGATTCTGGCAGTCCCAAAGAAAGCCGGTACAGCCACTGTTTCTTTTAAATGTCAGGGAAAAACATATAAAATAAAAGTAACTGTAAAAAAATATGTAAATCCTGTTAAATCAGTAAAGATTGGTGCAACTACTGTATCAGGTTCCAGGTTTAAATCTTCTTCCGAAACAAGTCTCAGCTATGCAAAGTTTGCCGAAAAAAAAGTAAAAACAACGGTTACTCTTGCAAAAGGATGGAAACTTGGTGAACTGTACATATATAGTGGAAATAATCCTGCGAATGGCAGTATGAAACCTGCAATTGAATATATGCAAAGAGGATGGATGCGCAGTGAATCTGTAGCAAACGGCGGCAAGATTCCGGTAGCCGGAGGTAAAGGTTTCAGAATCATGTTTACTGCAGTTAATTCTAAAATCGGTATCAGAGAATATATGACTATCATGCTTAAGTAAACGCTCAGGATTTCATTGGGAATACAGAAGAAAAATGAAAAGAAAGCATCTTCACTTTGATAAATAAAGTATAAAACAGGGCAGTCTCATCGGCATAATTTTTGCCGGGAGGCTGCCTGAGTATTTTGTCTTATTTCACTTCTACTAATTCAATCTTGAAGTTAAGTTCCTTTCCTGCCATTTCGTGGTTTGCATCAAATGTAATGTTTTTCTCATCTTTAGCTGTCACTTTAACAGGAAATGGCTGACCGAACTGATTTGACAGGTATACCTGCTGGCCAACTGTCAAGTCTTCGGAACCTGGGAGCTGGGCGATTTCCATAGTGAAGATGGCGTTTGGATCTGCCATACCGTATGCCTCTTCCGGCATAAGGTGAACATCAATGATCTGTCCAACTTCCATGTCAGCTACAGCTGCATCAAACCCTCTGATCATCTGCCTGCACCGCAGATGAATTCCAGCGGTTCGCCACGGTCGTAAGAAGAATCAAACTGTGTTCCGTCATTGAAAGTTCCTCTGTAATGTGTGCGACAGGTTTTTCCTACATTGCGTCCTGTAAGCGGAGGCTGTGATCCGCCACATCCACCGCATCCGCCACCACAGCTGTCTCCACAGGAGTGTCCCTCCTCATGACTGCCACAGGAATGACCTTCTTCATGATGGTGATGGTCGCAGTTAGCTCCGGAAGACACTAATTCGCCTTTTAAATAGCTTTCAACTGCCTGATCAGTATTTCCCTGGGCTCCGGCGCATAATTCGATTCCTGCCTCTGTGAGAGCTGCCTGAGCACCACCGCCGATACCACCGCAGATCAGAACATTTACACCCTGCTCAGCAAGCAGACCTGCAAGTGCACCATGTCCTGTACCGTTAGAACCGATCACTTCACTGGAAACTACTTTGTTGTCTTCCACTTCATAAACTTTAAAAGACTCTGTTTTTCCAAAATGCTGAAAAATCTCTCCATTATCATATGTTACTGCAATTTTCATTTGAAAAATCCTCCAAATTATTTTTTATACCCATTCAGTCCAGTATAAACTGTCTGCGACTCAAAAGCAAGGCTATTTGATCAGGTAATTCTCAATTCCATTTGCAATTCCCCGTACCATTTTTTCTGATAAGAACTCTGCTGCATACGGCGGTCTTCGGAAGGATTACTCATATATCCCATCTCGATAATCGTTGTCGGAACTTTGCTCCAGTTATTTCCGGTCATAGAGTCTGTTTCCCAGACGTATTCTTTTCTGCATCCTGTAGCTGACACATATGCATTGAGCACAGCCTCAGAAAGAGCTTTGTTTTTTCTGTACATAGATGAAATATAAGGACTGTTTCTGGTTGTACAGATAGTCAGTGCTCCACTGATAGAGGAATTATCACTTCCATTGGCATGGATACGGATATACGCATCCGCGTTTGCCTTATTTGCCACTTTTGCGCGGTCAATACAGCTGAGAGCTACTTTACTGTTGGTTCTGGTCATTACTACCTTAAAACCTCTTTTCTGAAGAAGGGTTCTTAGCTGAAGACCAATGCTCAGGTTAAGCTTATATCTCCACACCTGTAGCAACACCCTGGGTTCCGGAAGTATCTTTCTCTTTCAGCTGGCTGGAACCAGGCCCAAGAGGTTCATAACCGCTGGCAACGACAGCAGAATGCCCCGGATCCAGTACAACAACAGGAGTCCAGACACCTTTACTGTTGATCTTTCGTCCATTTACAGTCTGATTGATACGCATTCTTCCGGTCTGTTTGCCAAAATACCTGAAACGATTATGAATACGGTGCCACCCTGTAAGCATAGCACCGTCTGCGGCAAAACAATAATAATACTTGCCGATTTTGTGCAGGTCTGTCAGCTTTTTACCATTCTTATAATAGTATTTTTTTCCATCGAAGGTTTTCCACCCGGTGAAAGTACTGCTGACAGATGCTGCCTGGACATCTGTAAAATCTACAGCAGGTAAAGCTGTGACCAGGAGAAGAATGCACAAGAGCCAGATAAAACATGATTTTCTTTTCTTCATACGTGACTTCCTTTCATATAGAGATGTTTTGAGTAATGGTTTTCTGTATGTTGATTATATCATGTAATTGTCTGGGAGTGTGGCAAAAAGCACATAAAAAGAAAGACTCCGGTCGCAATGACCGGAGCCTTTCTTTTTAGGAATCTGTATTAATTACCCAAATGGATTATTTAACTTTAGCTGTTTTCAGGTTTGACCATGGCTGAATACTTTCTTTCCATCAATAGAACTTCTATTGAATGCATGCATTCCGACTGTCCATGTTCCAGCTGGTACATTCTTGAATGTAGCTGTTACTGTGCTCTCTTTGAGATTCAGTACTTTGTGAGCACCATAATTGTATGGACGTAACTCACCATTGTCTTTCTTGGAGGATGTTCCAAGAACTACATCGTAACCTGTTGCATTAGCAGATAATTCATATGTTACTTTAACTGTAGATCCGCTTACTTTTACACTCTTGATAACTGGTGCATCTGGTGTAATTGCTGTTACAGAGAACTGGAATCCGTTGGACCATTCTCCGAATACTTTCTTACCGTTTGCATCACGTGTCCAAGCATGGCAGTATGCATAATATGTGCCCTGATCTGCATATTTGAATGCTGTAGATGTCTTAGCCTGGTTTTTGTTTACAGCTGTATAATTTTTACTTGTAATGCAGTCTTTGTCTGTAGAGATTACATAGTCATAACCAGAAGCTCCGTCTACTTCATCAGAAAGGATTACAGTAGCTTTATTGCCAACAACTTTAACATTGCTGATCATTGGAGCACCAACTTTTCTGCCGCCGATTTCAACATTTACAGAACCTGTATAGTTCTTTCCGCCATCAATTACTGATACAGTAGCTGTTCCATCGCCATTATCTTTTACAGTGAAGTTTTCTTTCTCTTCGATAACATTACCGTTTGTTACTGTTGCTTTCAGATTCTTATCTACAACTACAGTACAATCTTTAAGATCTTTCTTATCAATTCCCCATACGAAAGCTGAGGTTCCGTATACATTATTGAATGAATATCCACCCATCGGAATTACTTCAACCTGATATGGTTTAGTTGTTGTTGCATCTACAAATTTATCTGGTGTAGTTTTTCCATCAATGGAACTAAGTACAAGTTTATAATCGGTACCTTCTACTAAAGTTTTACCATTAACTGTAACACTTACCTGAGGTGTAACTGGTTTTCCACCAGCATACGCACCATTGGCTACAGTGATATTTCTTGCTGTGAAATAAGCAGCTTCAATATCGAAGTGTGCTAAATCAACGATATTTTTCTGAAGAACAGATTTTTCATTGGTCAAAGCATCATACTGATATAAAACACCATTTTCAACAGTATATGTGATATTATCACGAGCAGAATCACCGAAGTGAATTACACCTCGCAGATCTTTTAATGTTAAGGTATTTGCTTCATAATTTCCTTTGGCTACAACTGCAACAAAACCAGTTCCTGCATTTATGTTATTGATATATTTAATTTCATAATCTGTATCTTTGGTAGCTTTAATGCCAGTACCTGGTGTAAAAATTTCACTTCCAAATTTCTGAGCTTCACCATCATATGTAAAGTTAGTAATATCAGCATATTTGTAGGTTGGATCAATATCTACCTTTGTTTTATCTGACTTATAAAGCTTTAATGTACCTGTCAGTTCTTTTCCCTGAATGTTAAATTTCTGTGTTTTAGTTCCTGTAAAGTTACTGTTAGTTGTTTTTGGAGAAATTGTAACACTTCCCATTTCTTTGCCGGCACTTATATTATCACCATAGGATACATAAGTAACATCAAAGTATTTGGTAACATCAACTTTTCCTAACATTACTTTGCTTACTAATGGTTTTACCTGTCTTCCAGAATATTTAAAAGTATTTGCCTTTCCAGCTACAGCTACAGCTTTTGTACCATTTGCGGCTAAAGTAACAGAAACATCTTCAGCTTTTGCAGGAGTGATCTCAAATGTAGCAGATGCAGTTGTTCCATCATCGTATTCACTTCCCTTGGTCGGTACAACAATTACGGTTGCTGTTCCTGCATTAATGTTGTCTTTGTATTTCAAAGTATAATCAATACCTTTATCCAGAGTAACAGTTCCATCTTTTACAACAACATTTGCAGAAATCTCTTCCCCTGTAAATGTGTAGGAAGATTTTTCAACTGTAATACTTACATTGCTGATAGATTTTTTTCAATCTTTGAATATGCAATGAGTTCGTCAGTACCAGTTGCTTTTGTATAATTTCCGTCCTTTGCAAGAGTTGCTACTGCAAATACATAATCACCTGGTACATTTGTACCTGCTGCTGCCTTGATTTTTGCAGTTGTGTTAAGAGAATTAGGATTGGATGTTTTTACATAATAGTATTTAACAGTGTAATCTTTATCATAAGTAAGCGCTAATTTTTTATCCGCATTACTATCTAATGCTGTTTCAAATTTTAATCCCATTGCATCTTTATACAGAGATGCATCATAATTATTTGCAGAGTTTACAGTAACTTTAGATTTCGCTGTAAAATCACCGGCATTAACAGTATCAGTTACAGTATCTGGCTTAATTTTGAAGTATACTTCTTTTACACTGCCAGCATAAGAGTCTTTTCCTGTGATAATTACCTTGGCATATCCGGCATTTACATTATTTTCATAAGAAACAGAATACTCAGATGTTGTTAATTTGTGGCTTTGATTATTCTCATCAAGGAATGTCACTTCAATAGCTTTGATTTTTTTGGAATCTAAAGTATAAGCCTCCCCAGTATACGGAACTTCTGCAGTTGTAGCTGTCTTTGATGTTACAAGCTGTGCATTAACTCCATTATCAAATGTTGCCCATACAGTTCCAATAGATCTGTTTACAAGAGTAATTGGAAGCGTAATACTTCCTTCTACATTTGTTGAGTCAGAAGAATAACTGATTGTAACAGCACCTTCTACAACACCTTTCTTATCTGCATTAGCGGCATCAAAAACAACTTTATTTACCTGAATAACAACATTATTACCCAGAGAATCTAAAGTAAAGGATTTTCCATCTTTTCCTGTCAGTTTAATATCTGCTGGATTAATAGATGCAGTAGGTTTTCCTTTGAAATCACTAATACTGTATTCTTTTGTAATCGTTCCAGTGCATTCGCTCAGGTTACGTTTAACAATTGCATATGTATTTTCAGTTTTTACTTCAGTAAGTGTAGCAGTTGTATCAAAGTTTTTCAGAATCTTCTTAGCCGCATCTGTATCAGCAAAGTTCAACCATGCGTCAGATTTAACGGAATATCCTGTTCCGACTGCTATATCAGTTCCCTTTACAGAAAATGTTGAGTTAAGTGCTTCTGTAATATCAACTTTTTTCTGTGTATCAGCATTAACTTCTACTTCAAGTTTAACATCACTCTTGCCGAAGCTCTGTACAGTGCCAGTATAACCAAGAGAAGTTGTTACTAAAGATGGTTTCAGATTATCTTTAGTAATTGCTAATGGAGTAATTGTATAAACAGCTTTGGCTGTTTTTCCTGTGAATCCATATGCTGGAGATGAAGGGTCATCTGTGCCATCAATTGTTCCATAAACAGTAATTTCTTTATCTGTTACATTTGTAAAATCGTTACCTTCTACTTCATAATGCCAGTTAATCTGATCATTAGTAATAGTCTGATCTGCTCCTGCTAATACATATTCATATGTAGTGGTAGGAGTTGGCTTATTTTCTTCGCCATTGTATACAACAGTACCTGTTGTTATATAATAACCTTTTGAATCAGTTGTTGTGCCTGTTGGTGTAAATTCCTTACCAAAAGTAAGTGGCTTACCACTTGTGTTTTTAGCCAATACAGCAGTCAAATCATAAGCTTTAACAACACCACCTGTGAGAACCACACTAAATATAGTTGAATAAGTTGTTGTAGCTCCTCCGAGCTGATAAATTCTTAAAGATATAGTTTTACCGTAATCTTCTTTAACTGGAGTATATGATAATTCAGAAAGCTCATCAACATATCCTGTGGCATTCTTTCCAGATGCTTCTACTCCGTCGGCCATCCAAGTATAATAAAAACCTTCAACAGCTACACCTTTATTTGTAATACTTCCAGATGCTACTGTAATAGCATTTTTTCCCCATGAGCCAACTTCACTAAGCTTCAGATTTGAAACAGTATAGTTTTCTTTATTAATTTCTGTACCATCATCAACTTCCTGTGCTACTGGAGCATCTGTTGTATCGTCAACAGCAGGAGTTTCTGCTGTATCATCTGAAAACTCAGTTGCATCAGTAGTTTCTTCGGGAGTTGGAGCTTCTGTAGCAACTGATACATCTGTACCATCACTGAACTCAGCAGCCCATACCGGCACATTAGAAGTAGCAAGCATTGCAACAACAAGTGACATACTTAATGTCTTTTTTGCCATGCCCTTCTTTGTGTTTTTAATCTTTGTCATGATTATAGTTCCCCTTTGGGTGGTGGACAGGTTGATTTTTGATTAAAAAGCACATTCTCTGATTAGAAATTCATTCATGACCCTGAAAAAATGATTATTTATAACTGCCTTTTTTACGCATCAGAGCGATATTTTTGTATTTATATGCTCTTTTACAGCCGACAGAATGAGAAAAAAGAATAATCAAACAATCCGACTCTGTACTTTTCAGATTTTTAATAATTTTTATAGTTCCTTTCGTGGAAACAAGGTAATAATTATGCTATATTGATAACAGAAATAAATCAACGGGAGGTGCTGGATACGGCGGAAAAAAATAAGATCAAACCGGATACCATACTGAAGAACTTCTGGAGAGACAACAGACATTTTGCGGATTTGTTCAATGCAGTATTTTTTAACGGGGAACAGGTGCTGAAGCCGCAGGATCTTACAGAAGCAGATACGGATGTTTCCTCCATGCTGAAATTTAATGGTCATGCGGAAACAGTACAGAAGATCCTGGATGTTGTAAAGAAGACGGCATATGGTGTGGACTTTGTTCTCTGGGGACTGGAAAATCAGGCAAAGATCCACTATGCGATGCCGCTGCGCCATATGGTCGGAGATGCGTTTTCTTACATGAAAGAATATGATGAGATTGCAGCAGTAAATAAGAAAAACGGGGATTTCCATTCAGCGGATGAATTCCTGTCAGGTTTTAAGAAGACCGATCGGCTGCATCCGGTAATTAGTCTGTGTGTATACTATGGAGAAAGTAAATGGGATGGTCCGTTTTCCCTGAAGGATATGTTGGAGATTCCCGAAAAAATAGAACCACTGGTATCGGATTACCGTATGAACCTGGTCCAGGTAAGATCAAGTGGGGAACTGTGTTTCAGTGATCCGGATGTAAACATGGTGTTTGATATGAGCCGTCTGATCTATGCCAGGGATTATGCGAAGATCAAAGAAGTCTATAGTGACCATGATATCCCGGCAGATCTGGGCGTTGTGATAGGTGCTATTACAGAATCACAGAAGCTGATCAATCATGCTTTGGAATTGGAGCAGAGAGGAGGGAAGATCAATATGTGTAATGCATTAGAAGAGTTAAGGCAGGAAGGTGTCGAAGAAGGTCGACAGGAAGGCAGATTAGAAGGTCGACAGGAGGGCCGTCAGGAAGGCAGATGGGAAGGTATCCTTGAAGGCATTCGTGCGACTGTAAGGACCTGCAGGAATTTTAATATCAGTGAAGCAGATACAGTCAGAAATATCATGAATGAATTTTCCCTGTCGCAGGAAGAGGCTGTCAATTATGTAAAAAAATACTGGTAAATGGAAAACTCTATCAGGAAGAGCCTTAACAATGCGTAAAAAGTTTTCAGCCATATCAGAGAGATATGGCTGAAGATGTTTTTTCTTCGTTTCCGAAGATGTGAAAGCGAGAAGAACTACCGGCCGGAGTCTGCTTTTGCCTGTTGTATCTGCCACGTTCTATATGCAAAATACCGCATATAAAGGCACGATTCGATAAGCTTCTTTTTGCCTGAAGTCTTCGGCAGAGATTAAATACATTTGCGTGGGTGCAGGAGAGAGAGAAGATTTATTCAGCTGCATAAGGTTCCTGCATTTCTGATGTGGGGTGGTGCGGTAGTCTATGGCAATAAAATGACTGTTTTTGGACAGTAAAAAGGGAACTTCCGCCTGGTTGCCGCTGGACCAGTAGGAGAGGGCATAGCCATTCCGGATAAAGTGCTGTGCCAGAAAGGTTTCGATACAGGCTGTACCGGCGGTGGTTTCTTCTCCTGACAGAAGCTGGAAGGCAGGGATTTTTAGTATGCATGAGCATAATCCGGTGTCAACAGGATACAGATGTAAGGAGGTTTCCGAAGGTTTGCTGCAGACAGCTGTCTGGCAGGGAATGGCAAGTCCGGCGCTGATCAGCCACTGCAGGGTTCATGATAGACTTTGGCAGTAGCACCTTTTGCAATGCGGGTGTACTGGAATTTACGGCTGGTTCTGCCGAGCTGTGCAGGAATCGAGAGCCAGGCATTGCGGCAGTGGCGGGCGGTTCCTTTTGGAGCCAGAGCAGTAATATCGCTGAGAAAAAGATTAAGGAGCTTTTGCTGGGTGTCAGGTACCAGCAGGAGCTTCTTTTCTTTTTTGTATTCCATAATGGCAGCAGGCATTCCGCCGATGATCAGATAGAGACGGAACTGTGACAGGGCTTTTTCGTGGAGTTTCTTTCCCATTGGGCTGAAATCGGAGAATGATTGCGGATTTCTCTTGTAAGGGCAAACTCAGCATTGGCCCACAGAAATTCTTCAAAATCCAGTGGATACAGAGTCAGGATATCAAAGTCGTGGACGGAGAAAGAATCAGAGTTAACCACACCTTTATAGATAGAGGCAATGTGATATTGTGGAAAGTCCAGGGCAATAGAGGTAAGAAGTGTGGAAATCTGAGGAATGCACTGGATATTGTCAAGAATCAGAAGGGAAGAGGCAGGGCGCAGTGGTTTTCCTGCACAGGTTTCCAGAAAAAGCAGTACTTCCTGTGGATCATGTGGAACAGACAGATAGTCTGCAGCAGAGCGGTCTGTTTCCAGATTGATGTAGAGTGTATGTTCGTATTGCTTATTTCCGAAGTCCATAAGCAGCCAGGTCTTGCCTGTCTGGCGAAGCCCCTGGAGGATTAAAGGTTTGCGGCCGGGATTTTTTTTCCAGTATATCAGGGAATCGGTACATTTTCTTCTCATATGGGAAATCTCCTTTTAGTCGGTGACACAGGTATAGAGTGAACGGTAACGGTACAGGACAGTTATAAATGATCAGCAGAGGAACGAGTTGATTGTAGAGGAATGTTTATGACATCATTATACAATGAAACTGTCGGAAAAATCTATACATAAAGATAGAAAAAAGTCGATTTACACATTTTTGAATATTTGTTATCGTAATTGTATAGACAAAATGTAATCGCTCAGGTTTTCTGAACGGTAACAACATTGCC
>ENA-OQDD01000988-OQDD01000988.1-human-gut-metagenome-genome-assembly--contig:-NODE-988-length-10024-cov-2.400323_pt1 | contig 10024 bp, 11 predicted proteins | sample MGYA00242507_ERZ504598 | MGnify/ENA primary metagenome ERZ504598 (study PRJEB26092, sample SAMD00036318) | human gut metagenome | host: Homo sapiens | study: EMG produced TPA metagenomics assembly of... | reverse complement strand
CTTTGAAAAAACTCATCACAGACGCAGTGATGGATGGAATTGTTGGAGCATTGAACATAGAAACAAACAACAACTGATGATGGTGATAAAACAAATTTTGAAGACAGTGATGAAGATTATCTCATCTACATTAAGTAAGAATTGTAAAAATTTACATTACCTTATACCTACGCTCGATATAAAATCGAGCAAAAGGGGTCTTAGGGGACTCCCTAACAAGATGCAAATTGTTTACAATTTGCGTATCTTGCTAATTAAGAAATAGGAATGTGTTTCTTATGGTCGTAAAACGTCCATGAGCCTGCAGCCCCAGTGTTTATGCGGCTTTCCGGGATTTTCATAAAAAACGCATTTTTCTCCACAAAAAGCCCATGGTCATAAAACGTCCATGGATATTTTTGTCATGGTCGTAAAACGTCCATGGGCTTTTTTTAATTGATTTGTCTCGAAAATTTTTATCACCGAGTACAGAAAAGAGGAAAGTATTGATGGAAAAAGAAAATAAAAAAGCAACTGCCTCTGAGAAACTGACGAAGGTAGTTGCCATTCGAATTTCTCAAACTGATTATGATATTTTTTTTAGAAAAAGCAAAAATGGAAAATCCGGAATCCACAAAAATAAATATTTCAAAATACTTATGCAGCGTTTTACACGATTCCACAATTTCAAATTTTCATTTTTAAAAAGAATTTTCGTCAAGTCGAACAGGTCTTACTCAATAATTGACAGCAAACTTTTGCAGATCGAAAAAAATTCGGCAGGATCTTTTTATCCGGAAGAAATGTTGGAAAAAATCTCTGAATGTAAACGGCAGCTTGAAAAATTAGAGTTTGATTTTCAAAAATTGGAAGAGGAGATTTCAAAATGGCAATCACCAAACTGAGTCATGTCAAAGAACGGAAATCCGGAAATCCTAACGCAGGACTCTATAATTGCATTGATTATATTTTGAATCCTGACAAAACAGAAGAGCGTTATATCGGAGGAAACGCGGGTTCCACTACACAGGAAGTATATAACCGGATGATGGCAACAAAACAAGAATTTCGCAAATTGGATGGCCGACAATGTTATCACTTCATTATTAGTTTCGCACCAGGCGAAACGGATGCTATCACCTGCTTCAATATTGCTCAGGATTTTTGTGAAAAATATCTCGCCGGAAAATATGAATACGTTTTTTCTGTCCATACAGATCACGCGCATATGCACGCTCACATAGTTTTTAATTCTGTCAGTTTAGTAGACGGAGTAAAGTATCATTATTCAGATGGACAGTGGAAGAGTAACATTCAACCGATAACGGATCAGCTTTGCGAAAAATATGGACTGAAAAATTGACTTACGTTCCAGGAAAAGAAAAGGCGATTGATTATGGAACATGGAGGGAAAAGAAAGATCCATCCGGAAGTCAACGATTACGTGAAGCTATTGACATGGCAATAGCGCAATCTGATTCCTACGATGATTTTCTTTCTATAATGAGGAAGTCATATCAAGTAAAAATTGGGTTTTCACAAAAATGGAATTCTGAATATCTTTCATTTAAAGATTTTAAAACTCCGGCCGGACGATACCGTAGAAATTACGTTCTTGGAAAATCATACACTGTCGCAAGTATTCAAAAGCGCATTTCATTAAATAAGATGGAAATTCCAGAATCATTAAAACGACTGCCACCACATATTCGAGGTTTTGAATCTTCCATCGGCTCTGGTTTTCGTTCAGCAAATGGTTTATACCTTACGCAGCATCAAAAACGTTATATGATTCCATACTGGAGGTTAAAAAATTCCGAACGCACAGTTACTAGTGGCACAGGGAACATTCGAGAATATTCAAAAGAGGCTGATAGAAATTTGCGTGACCTGCAAACCGTGCAAGATAATAAAATTCGAACCGTTCAGGATTTGTCCTCCCGCTTGGATGAATTGAATCAAATGACCGATTCCATTCGAAGAGAACTTCGTGCAATACAGTCTAGCCGTGAAGATTCAGAAACAGAGAATGTCATTTCCGAATATCTTTCCATTCAAAGTGCATTTGCGAATGCCGCTGTTCCTATTGAAATGGAAGGGAAATTTGAAAACCGATTGGATGAGATCGAAGAAAACTATCCGATCGAAGAATTGATACACCAAAAAGAATCTAATAGTAAAAAAGAAAAACAACTACAGAAAGAAATCAAAAATTTGCAACAGGCATCCAGACGTTTATCAAAATTAAAAAAGATCCAAAAGAGATAAAGAGGAGTAGTGAAAATGGCTTTCCAAAAATATTCTGAAGAAAAACGTAATGAAATTTTAGATTCTCAACAGGAAAAAAATGCGCGTGGAAAAATAAGTTTATTACTGAATTTGGGATTTCCCAAAGATTGGATTGAAAAAATGCTTCCTTATATAAATGAGGATACTACATCATGGCAATTACGCATGATCAGTCTTTTCGATCAAGATCCGGAAGATCTCGTAGCCATGTTGGAAGATTCCGTAAAAAATTCTTCTGTAGAAATTTTTCAGTCTATTCGGAAGAAATATTATATTGAAAAAAAAAGCAGTGCAGATATTGAACAGATTCAAAAATCAATGGAGCAATACGTTCCATTGATTCATAACCAACTAGACGCTTACAACGAAATGTCCGCTTTGTTGCAGCAGCAATTTGCCGTCCAGCAAGAGAAAGATGATCTACATAAATCTAAAGGTGACCTGCAAGAAAGAATAAATGCTATGCAGAAGGAGCATGAAAAAATTTCCATTGAGAAGGAAGATATTTTTCATCAGCTGCAGGATTCAGAGAAAGAAAAAATTTCCATTCAGCAACAACTCGTTGATGCGACTGAATCGCTGCAGAAATCTCAGGGAACTGCAGCTTCTTATGAAAAACAAATTGCTATTCTAAATAATAGAATTGATGAACTTGAAAAGCAGTTGGAAGTATATCAAGCTAAAGAAAATGAAATTGCCCAGGAAGAAGAGAAGCAGCTTGAACAGATTCCCGTTAAACGTCGAATAAGCTGGTCATCTTTTTTTCATGACTCTAAAATAAAACGCAAAGAAGAACTAGATATTCAAGAACAGGCTGAACGTGAGAGACTTGCAAAGGAATACATTTATGATCCATCCCATTCTGAAGAACAGGCTGCGCTTTTTCTCGATGCAGCAGGAACAGAAGAGTGGACCTTAGAAGATCTTCGAACACTTGCTGCACAATCAGATATTGACAGCATGAAAATATTACAGCGTAAAATAGAACAGCTGCATAAAGCTTCACAGAAAAAAAAATAATAAATAGCTTTCTTCCACATTTACAGTTGTTGTTTTATTTTGAGGAAAATGATAAAATTAATATAGTTCCATTACTACGGAGGTGATTTAAAAATGTCAGTATCATATTTTAATACAAACGAATATGAATTAATGAATAAAGATAATATTGTTGCAACTGTAAGCTGTACAAGAGATGAATTTAATGACTTATATTTTGAAATTCATCATATATTTTCACAATTACCAATTGGTTTCAAAACATTTAAAGACTGGATCGAAAATCGTAGAGCACCTAGCAATCGCCAGCACATTGAAAAATTGCTTAAGCGTTGCAACTGTTATGATTTAGAAGGCTTCCTTCAAGTTACACATGCTGCAACTTTAAATGATACGTTTTGGGTTCGTCTAGCAAAGAGTCATCTTTCCTGGAATAATGTTTCGTTATTCCAAAATCCTTTCGATGACGTTGTTGCTCGGATAGCCTTTGAAGGTGGTTTATATGGTGAACATTTTTCAACAGCTTCCCCTGAATTTTCTACTGATGGAACTTTTGCAAAGTGTTGGACTCGTTTAGACAATCAAATTTTCCTCATGAAAAGAGGGTCTGAAGGTGGTGCGAATGCTGGGTTTGAGCCATACAGTGAGATGTATGCTTCACAACTAGCCGCTGTATTTTGTCCAGACTCCGTTCCATACGATGTTGTAAATTACCATGAAAAAAAAGCCTCTAAATGTCCGCTTTTTACAAATGAGCAATATGGTTTCGCTCCAACTTATAAATGCATCGGAGTAGAAGCCGGTATTGCCCAAACCCTGCAATACTTTTCTTCTATTGGTAGCGAAAACGCTTTTCGTAGAATGCTAGTTTTAGATGCCCTTATAGTCAACACTGACCGTCACAAAGGAAATTATGGAATATTATTTCAAACTGATACTCTTCAACCGATAAAAATGGCACCTGTATTCGATCACAATCAAAGTTTATTACCATACGCAATGGAAGATGATTTTCGTGATCTCGATTCCTATTTGAGCGAAAAAATTCCACGAATCGGTACAGACTTTTCAGAAACTGCAGCCATGGTAATGACTCCAGATATAAGATCAGATCTAAGAAATTTACAGGACTTTGAATTTTCTGATTCATCAAACGGTTTACCAAAATGGAGAGTAACTGAATTAAACAAATTAATAGTCCATCAATCAAGATCTATCCTTAAATCAAAAAAAATATATATGTCTCCCGATCAACCTAAAAAGAAAAATATTAAAAAATCAACTCCTCGTCTATGAAAAAATCCGTGTCAATAATTGACACGGATTTTAAAGTTAATGTGATTATGATAGCTCTCTATTCATTATAGTTTACGTGGTTTCTTTCTTGATGTAGTCTTGAGATTTGGTTTGGAAGTATTGCAGTTTTCATTAAGTAATTGTTTTATCTCTGGCCGTGGAGTATTGGAAACTATCGAAAGTCGTTTTAAATACGTTGCTGCATTCAAATAAAGTACATCATTTTGTTTTGAAGAAGCTCCCGTATAAAGTACCAAACGGCTTTTCACCTTTCCAAAATTTTCATCTATATATTCCAAAAAATCAGTGTTTCTTAAATGCTTTGTTTGATCTATTACGATCTGATTAGAGTATTTTACTTCAAACAGATAGCTTTCTCCTTTTTGCTTATCAACCAGTATCATATCAGCTTCAACATGCTGGTTGTTGTTTCTCAAGGTGATGCTTAATTGTGATACGTAATAACGATCCAGATCAATCTTTTGGAATGTTTTATATGTTTCCGCAAGAATTATATTTTCAAGTAAAATTCCTTTTACGAAATGATCTGCTCTTAAAATAAATAAATTTCTGTCAGCTATACCACAAGTATCCTTCCACATAGAATCATCCGCCAAATTTTTGATCAAAGCAGTTGAATGGGCATATATCATACCTGGTTGCATAAAAATTTCTAAATCTTCAGAACGTTCCCCACTATTCAATGAAATATATGATGGAATTTCGAGAAATAGTTCGAGTTCCAACAAGTAATTCTTTAGTTCATCCAGATGTCGCTTACTTAAAGACGTTTGCATTTCATCCAAATCCTTAATTCCCAAAGCATTCTTGGTTGCCTGATTGGCTTCTTCCGTGTTAATTAGTGACACATAAGATGGTTCTTGAATATTATGGATCGTAGAATACAGCGGGGCACTTTTAAAACACTTGTTAACTGCTTTGACCGTAGTGTAATAGCTGAACTTATTAATCATTTTATTCAAAACAGATTTCAATTCATTCTGTTCGTACAACTCAGTTATTGCAGCTCCATACCTTCTTGCATCTTCGCTTTTCTCCAATGAATGTAAAATATTTCCAACAATAGCGGTATTTTGATATTCTTCGCTGGCCTGCAATGTTTTATATGGACTTTTTGTTAATGTTCCTCCGTATTCAATATATTCATCTACGGAATCATTTTCGATAAGTTTTGAAAACTCCGCAAAAGGAATATAGGATGTATGTATCATTTGAATCCTATCATATAAAATATCGGATTGCGCAAGCATAATTCCCAATGAGTCCGTTCCAGCGATAACGATTTTAGCTCCTTTTGCTGCAAAATAATCTGAAAAAGTATTTCCATATTTTTGAAAGTCTGTAACTTCCGTTATTTCATCTAGGAAAAAGTTGCGAACGCCTTTATCGTATAAATCTTCCATTGCCTGCCGCAATTCAAGCATATCACATTCCCGTAGGCAAAGAATATATACTGTTTTTTCTTTGTCTTTATCCGATAGTTCTGATATATACTGATACATCATTACTGTTTTTCCGGTTCTTCGTAGGCCATATAAAGCACAAATCTTTCCAGGATATTCATGCTGCATGAAACCTTTCAATTGATTATAACAATCCCTTTTCCGAACATATGAAGTGGCGATTTGGTTTCCCATAATAATATTAATATTTTTTCATACATAAATTGCGCCTCCATTTCTTCATTGACTTATTTTATATTCTCGGAACAAGCGGTCAAGCGTACATCTACTTATTTTCAATTCTTTTGCAATCTGCGTTTTCGTTGCCTGTCGGGTCATATAACGATTATAGTATTCTTCGATTCCAGGAACAACGATTTTGTTTCTTCCTTTGTAGCGTCCTTCTTTTTGGCAATGGCTATTCCTTCCCGCTGCCGTTCCAGAATCATTTCTCGCTCAAACTCTGCAATGGCTGCCATCATGGTGAGCTGCAAACGTCCTGTCGGTGTCGATGTATCAAAGTTTTCTTTGAGACTTACGAACTTTGCTCCAGTATTCTCGATTCTTTTCACGATACTTAAGAGATCATATGCAGTCCGGCCGAGTCTGGAAAATTCTTCCACATATACGACATCATCTTCACGAATGAACCCCAGCATTTCCTGAAGTTTAGGTCTTTTCATCGTTTTACCGGATGCCTTCTCAATAAACCACTTATCAATATTATATTTTCCCAGTGCCTCTCGTTGCCTGGCTTCATTTTGTTCAACCGTTGATACTCTTACATAAGCAATATTCTTACCTTTACTCATTTTTTCCTCTTTGTACAAATAACTTCTTAGATATGGTCTACATTTTGTTCAATAATTGAATCTCTGACTTTATTTTAACATTTTATTGTCCATTTGACAATGTATAAAAACGTACACCCTATTTAGATATTTTTATTGTGACATCACATCTTCCCTTACAGCTTTTTCAAGAAGCTGACGAACATATTCAGGACAGCTGCTCTTACCGGATTCCCAGTTTTCCAAAGTTCGCACAGGAATATTATACTGCCTGGAGAATTCAGCTCTTGATTCAGAAAGCATTTCTCTTATTTCCATTTTTTCTTCCTCATTTGATATTACATATACTTTGCCATTGTGCTCCGCCAAAAGAATCCGTCATACAACCACTCAAGATCGTTTTTAAAAGTTGGCACATCGTGATGGTCTAATTCGGCAACGAATTTTACGTATTCATAGCTATAACCGTTTTTTTGTAATACGTCAGCAGCGAGTTTATAGCTGTACAAAAAGTCTGCTTTATCAGCAACAGGATCTTCATCATCCCAACTCCACTCATCTTTTTCTTTCTCTTCATCTGTCATGGTGTCGTTTGCCTTTTTGTAAAAGAGAGAGAAAGCATATTTTTCTTCAGCCGGCAGATCTTCCATTTGCATCAAATGAGCCTTTCCCCAGGCATCATCAAAAATTTTTTTAAACTTTGACTTGAGTGGCATAGGAGTTTTATGCTTATACTGATTTATCGTGTCATCAATAATGAGCGCTAAATCCATATCAATGGGAAGTTGTTCTGTAACCAGATATACGCTTTTTTCATCGCAAACAATATAGAAGGTATCATTTTCAGTTTTTAACTATGCTCAGCAAGAAGTCCCCGACTTCTAAAGTGGGGGATGAATTGCGTCCGTCATAAAATATTGAAATACAGGATAAGAAGCGTTATAATAAAATCAGTCGAAGAAAAAAAGAAAGGCTGAACATATATGGAATTAGACAATAATGCACATTCGGTATTTTTGCTGTATTACCATCTTGTCCTTGTTGTCAAATACCGCAGGCAGGTCTTTGATGAAACGGTTTCCGAACGTTCAAAGGAAATCTTTGTGTATATTGCACCGAAGTATAACATTATGTTGCAGGAATGGAATTATGATAAAGATCATGTCCAGATTTTATTTCGGGCGCACCCAAATTCAGAAATCAGCAAATTCATAAATGCATATAAAAGTGCAAGCAGCAGACTCCTGAAAAAAGAATTTCCGCAGATACGGCAGAAACTGTGGAAAGAATGTTTCTGGAGCCAGAGTTTCTGCCTGCTTACAACAGGCGGCGCACCAATAGAAGTCATCAGAAAATATATTGAGTCACAGGGAGAAAAAAGCCGCAAAAGGGGCAGGTCTTATGGCAAACAAAGCATATAAATTCAGGATATATCCGAACAGGGAACAAAAAACACTGTTTGCCAAAACGTTTGGCTGTGTACGGTTCATCTATAATAAAATGCTGGATGATAAAATCAAATATTACGAGAAAACGAAAAAGAAACGGAACAATACCCCGGCGCAGTACAAAAAAGAATTTCCGTGGCTGAAAGAGGTTGACAGTCTAGCCCTTGCAAATGCACAGATGAATCTGCAAAAGGCATATAATAACTTCTTCCGGGATCCGAAAGTTGGATTTCCGAAATTCAAATCCAGACATAAAACCCGCGCTTCTTATACAACGAATAACCAGAAGGGCACGGTAGCCCTTGAAAATGGGCACCTGAAGCTTCCAAAAGCAGGGTATGTGAAGGTCAAACAGCACAGAGCGATACCGGAAGATTACCGGATCAAATCGGTCACCATCAGTCAAAATCCGGGCGGGGACTATTATGCAAGCGTTCTGTTCGAGTACGAAAACCAAGTACAAAAACAGCCCATGCATCAATTTCTTGGTTTGGATTTTCCATGCAGGAACTGTACAGGGACAGTGAAGGCAGAGAACCGGAATATCCGGGATATTACAGAAAAGCGGAACAGAAATTAAAGAGAGAACAACGAAAGCTCTCAAAAATGCAGAAAGGTTCCAAAAACCGTGGAAAGCAGCGGATCCGGGTTGCCAGAATGCATGAGAAAGTAGCGGCCCAGCGCAGAGATTTTTTACACAAACAATCGCGAAAGATTGCAGATGCGTATGATTGCGTCTGTATAGAAGATCTCGATATGAAAGCAATGTCACAGGCGCTGCACTTTGGCAAATCCGTTTTGGATAACGGCTGGGGGATATTTGTGAATTTCCTGAAGTACAAAATGGAAGAACAGGGAAAACAGCTGGTGAAAGTAGGCCGTTTCTTTGCAAGCAGCCAGCTGTGCAGTGTATGCGGGTATAAGAATACCGAAACGAAGGATCTGCGAATCCGTGCATGGATCTGTCCGAAATGCGGTACACACCATGACAGGGATGTCAATGCTGCAGTCAATATCCGGAATGAGGGTATGCGTCTTATGTACAGCCTGCAGTGACAGGAATATAGAAAAAACCGTGGGGCACACGGGGATAGCTCGCTTATGCTTGACACAGTGGTGTCATCGAACGAGAACCGACGGTTCGCTTTTTGCGAAAGGAAGCCCCCGCCTCTGTAGGCGGGGGAGGATGTCAGTTCGCCCGGCGCGAACGTTATTCTTAAAGGTGAAGTCCTAAGTGCGCCTGTTAGCGGGAAGCACATAGCCAACAAGGCAAGGGTGTCCATTGTGAGATGGAATCTGAAGGAAGCCTGAGGCAAACCATTGGTCCGACGGACAGAAATCATGTATAAGGCTTACAGTTCGGATAAGACTGCTGAACAAGTTGAAGTCCAATAGCTAACAGAGGACTGGTAGTAGACATGGCGGATAGGTGATGAGAAAGATAGCGTATTTTAACCGGGGAGATCCTATGAGTGGTTTCATCAGCCATAGTAACAACGAATCATAGGAAGTCAGCAGATGTCATAGTAGCGAAGAAGTCCGGGAAACCGGATGGAGCAAAGGACAGAACAGTTAATCATCTGGAGTACGTCCTAATTGAGAGTTTTAGACGAAACACATGCCGAGAGGAGTACCACAAGTACTAAGTGGTCGGAACTCACGAAAAGGAAAGGAAACAGTGCATGGAGGAACAAGGAATATTTATAGAACGCATTCTGTCAAATGAAAACATGAATCGTGCCTACAAACAGGTGAAAAG
>ENA-OQDD01000987-OQDD01000987.1-human-gut-metagenome-genome-assembly--contig:-NODE-987-length-10027-cov-2.524040_pt1 | contig 10027 bp, 13 predicted proteins | sample MGYA00242507_ERZ504598 | MGnify/ENA primary metagenome ERZ504598 (study PRJEB26092, sample SAMD00036318) | human gut metagenome | host: Homo sapiens | study: EMG produced TPA metagenomics assembly of... | reverse complement strand
TCCAGGTTCATGGCAGGAACATCGTCGGTCAACCTATCATACGCATACGCTCACCAGTTCCCAGTTCACCAAATCCTTTGATTTCATAATAGGTACCCCCGGGCACCCATGTGCATCGTGTACCTGGCTCATATAATAGGTATCATCCACCCGCACCATCGACATATCCGGTACATCGGCATAAATCAGCGGATTGACGGCAGTCTGTTGTGCCGGCAATCCTAAGGCATAGCCGACCAAGTTGCATAAAAGTAAAAAAAATCTCCGTATGTTCATTTCTCTGTTTGAATATTTGCCCCAAATCAGCACAGCGACCGGATATATTGATACGACACTCTGCATCATGCCAGTCCCGGACTGTTTCGGGAGATTCATTGTATAACACAAAATTACTTCTGCTTCCCTCTAAACAGATGCGGGATGAATTCATTCAGGCACCGGCGCCAAGTCAGCCATTCGTGTGCCGTTCCTTGCGATTCGTAGAAGTCCACACGGATATTCATGTCACGGAGGCTCTCGACCAATTGTTTGGTGCCCATGTTCTCTTCCGTGCCGCAACCCAAGAAGAGATAATGCACCTTTTTGTTGAAACTGTCTGCATCGGCAAACACACCATTGAAAGCATCCTTTACATCCAGTCCGAAGATGGCTCCACTGAAGCCGCCTATGTATGAAAACTTGTCAAGGTTGGTCAGCGTGATGTCAAAAGTCTGCTTTCCTCCCCATGACAGTCCGGCCATAGCACGGTGTTCCCGGTCTGTATAAGTACGGAAAGTTTCGTCTATCATGGGAATAAGGTCATTTATCATCAGCGTAGCAAACGCAGAGCCATACAGATTACGTTCCGCATCCACATCCTTTCCAGGACGAGGACGGAAACCTACTTCAATATCCCCACTTTCCATCACCACAATCATAGGCACACACTTTCCTTCCGCTATCTGATTATCAAGTATGTTATACATAAAGCCTTGAGTGATCCAGCCCGTCTCGTCCTCTCCCATACCATGCTGCAGATAAAGTACCGGATAGCGTTTCTTGGTGTTCTTTTCATATTCGGCCGGGGTGTAGACTACGCAACGACGGAAACGTACTGGCTTTCGGCATAGTAAGTGCAGGTACGCACTTGCCCATGAGGCACATTCTGCACACGATAATAATCACCCTCTTTTCCTTCGGGCACTTCAATGCCGCTTGCCATACGCTGCATCCGAAGAAAGTGCAACTCATCGGGTCTATGACCGAGAAACCGTCCACAAGCAAGAAGTAATAGTGGAAACCTACCACTAACGGATCGGTCTTTACTGTCCACCAGCCGTTTTCATCCTTGTTCATTTCATATTTTTTACCGCATATATCTATCTGCAAGCGTTTTACGTCCGGCGAATAGAGACGGAAATAAGCCCGGTTCTCCTTGTCTAAGCGTGGGAAATCACAACCGTGCATATTGGAAGAGGCAGCGACCGTATTTTTCAGCACCTCTTCTGCGGTCAAGTCTGGGTCTTGGGCAAAAGCTACCACATTCAGCAGCAGCAAACCAGACAATATCAATCCTAAAGAAAGAGAATTTTCATAACAGTTCTATTATTTATGTCATTAATTACCTTTGGTTTGTTCTACATACTGCATAGTCCCGTCTTCATTGTAATGCAACTCGTCCACGCAGACTGAACGACGGCCTATCGCACCTGCACGCCGTCCAATGTGAGTGCGGCATTGTGGTGGAAGAGGTACCACTTCCCTTTGAATTCCACGATGGCCGGATGGATGGTGAAACTGTTCTCCGCCATGCCGGTCAGTTCGCCCCGGTACGTCCAAGGCCCTTCCATACCGGAAGCCGTGGCATAAGCGATATTTTCCCGTCCCTCTCCCATCGAGCATAAGTGAGATAATAGATGCCATTCCGTACATGCAGCCACGGACCTTCCACGTATTTAGGCAAATCCACCACTCCGATGTCGTCTTCCAACTCCGTCATATTCGGTTTCAGCCTCGCCAAAATGCAAGTTCCATTTCCCCGGCAAAGCTATGCCAGCCTCGTTTTTAATCAACACCCATAGAACAGACATTGCCAAATGCCATATAAGAGTGAATTAGAAGGAACAATTATCACACCATTGTAACATGTGAAAAGTACAACATAATTATACGCTAAGTTACATGTATAAACAGAATAGGCATCATATTGTCTCTGTCTCCTCCTGTTGGCAATTTCGTTCTTTTCGGATAAAGTTCAAAATTAAGTAAATGTAATGATTATAATATGCATCAATTATTGCTATAATAGGTTTCAAATGTTGCTACGAAACAAACTGGACCATCGTAAAGGATATTTGATACCGTTATAACGGTGTATTGTGTGCCATTGCTTTAAGAGATAGAACCTGAGAAGCCTTGGGCTTCATGTTCCATCTTGTTGTCCGTTATATTGCAAATGATAGGGATGAACTTGGGGATTATTATTCTGGCTGCACCTTTTGTCGTATCTGTATGGATTATAATGGGAATACAGAAATTGGCAAGCCTTAGAACTGTAAAATAAACAATACCCATACAGCAGATTCTGTTAATTCTTGATATACGTAATCCAAATCTTTATTGCTGTAAGTATCAATGATATTACTGAAATTACAATGGCAATCGAGGATGTAAATTAAACTGTGTCAGCAAGGAATAAAGTATTAACTTTGCTAACACAGTTTTTTTATGAAAGAAGAATTTGATTTCGAGAGTATCAAGAACAAGGCCATTGAACAGCTGAAAGCCGGCAAGCCTTTGTTGGGTAAGGACGGCGCCTTTGCCCCACTATTGGAAAGTATATTGAATGCAGCCCTGGAAGGAGAGATGGATGCACATTTGACAGAAGAAGAACGCCAGATGGGTAACCGTCGTAACGGAAAGATGCAAAAGCAGGTTCAGACTCCCTTGGGCGAAGTAACCGTTTCCACTCCCCGTGACCGTAATTCGAGTTTTGATCCCCAGTTTATCAAGAAGCGTGAGACTATTCTGGCAGAAGGTGTTGCTGACCGTATAATTGGCTTGTATGCAATGGGAAACAGCACAAGGGAAATCAGTGACTGGATGGAAGAAAATCTTGGGAATCGTGTTTCGGCCGACACAATCAGTTCCATCACAGACCGTGTACTTCCGGAGATAAAAGCATGGAAATCACGGATGCTTGATTCTGTTTATCCTATAGTCTGGATGGATGCCATTCATTACAAAGTAACGGATGAACGTGGCTGCGCGGTAACCCGTGCAATCTATAATGTACTGAGCATTGACAGGGAGGGACACAAGGAGTTACTTGGAATGTATATATCAAGGAATGAGGGAGCAAACTTCTGGCTCAGCGTGTTGACAGACCTTCAGAACCGTGGAGTTGAGGATATTCTCATTGCCTGTATAGACGGTCTGAAGGGGTTTCCTGAAGCCATTCAAAGCGTTTATCCTAATACAGCCGTACAGCTTTGTGTAGTACATCAGATACGTAACTCCATCAAGTATGTAGGATCCAAGAATCAGAAGGAGTTCTTAAGGGATTTGAAATGTGTCTATCAGGCAGTCAATAAGGAATCCGCAGAAAATGAGCTCCTCAAGCTGGATGAAAAATGGGGTGAACAGTATCCTGTCGTTATCAGATCCTGGCAGGACAACTGGGATAAGCTGTCCGAATACTTCCAGTATACTCCGGTCATCCGTAAGCTTATCTATACCACAAATACCGTTGAGGGGTATCACCGTCAGATCCGCAAGGTAACAAAAAACAAGGGCGTGTTCCCATCGGATACAGCCCTTGAGAAACTTGTTTATCTTGCATACCGCAATATACGTAAGAAATGGACCATGCCACTGGCCAATTGGGCTACCATCTCGCAACAACTGGCTATAAAGTTTGGAAACCGGTTTAAATTATTGTAATTTTACGCTCGTCGGGACGGGTGGTCCCGCCCCTTGGCGCAGGCCGTTCCCCGACCGATGAGTTTTCTAGAGATAAATAATGCGTGACACAGTTTATTTTACACTACCGTAATAAACATTCTTTTTTCATTGTTTATATATTTGGTTAACTGGGCTGGCACTCCGATGTGAATCGGGGTGTCAGTGTTATATGTGTATTCAGCTACTCCAATTAACAAGTAAGGCAAGTATCGTAAAGCCTTGCGCTTTATGATTCTTGCCTTGCTATTAGTAAATTAAATAAGATTTATTTGTTAAGCAACCACTCTGTAGCAGGAACAACATTTATGGTGTAACCATCCTCCTCAATTGTTTCTTGTTCTTCAAATGTTACAAGCGTAAGATTATTGCACTTTAGTTTCTTGGCTGCATTCTTCAAACCTCTAATCTCTCTATTGCGTGTCTTTTCAGTAGAGATATCGTATGATACCTGTATCAACTCTTGTACATTGCCATCTTTTGCTATAACAAAATCAACTTGCGAAGATGTTTCCTTATAGTAGAAAACATCACAAAAGAGTGGCTTATAGCGACGCATCAGCTCAATGCATACTATATTCTCCAACTTCCAGCCGAGATTTTCCAATGAGAAATTATCTTCGCGTTCTGTGACAAATGCAGTATCCACTACATAAACCTTTTCGTTTCTTACACGATCTTTACTTTTATATGAGAAACGATTTACTCCTACCAATAGAAAAGCCTCTTTAAGGTAGGAATAATAGTTCTCAGCCGTATGATTTGATACTCCGAATAATTCTCCTACCGTTTTTGCGACAAATTCCTGACAATAATTATCGGCAAGATAAGCTGCGATTCTTCGTAATGCTTCCACATTGCGAACTTTGAAACGTTTTGCTATATCATTCTTGATGATGGCATCCAATAATCCGTTAATGTAACCTCTACGATTACTCTCATTGAACAATTCTGGGAATCCACCTTGTAGAAGATATTCATGTAGGGTACTTTTGCGAATACCCTTCGCTTTTGTTGATAGCGAAGTGGTATCTATATTTTCATTGCACAATACTCGGAGTATGAGAAAGGATAGAGTTCTACCTTATTATTTCTTCCTGTCAGATGTGTACTTAATTCCTTACTGAGTAATTTAGAATTAGAACCTGTAATAAATAGATGCATTTTCTGGCGAAGCAATCGATTGACAAACAATGGCCAGCCTTCTATATTCTGTATCTCATCAAGGAACAGATATTTGAACTCTCCATAAGTCATATATAATGCTTCAAGTAAATGGTCTAAATCACTTGCCTTCATATCCTCCATTCGGTCATCATCAAAGTTTACATAGGCAAAGTCAATCCCCTTTTGCTTAAGGAACATTTCGCATAATGTTGATTTTCCACATCGTCTGACACCTATCACAACCTGAGCTCGATTGCTCTTTAAGTCAAGTTGTGATTCTTCAGGACGTGGGCACAACTCCGAGTAATCATTCGCTAGCAACTCCTCACGCTGGTCTGCTACTATTGATAGTAATGTCTGAGTATTCATAATTCATATTATTTTACTGCAAAAATAATTCTATTTCCATAAAACAGCAAATTTTCCACAATCTATTTCCATAAATAATGCGATTTATTTATTTCTATTTCCATAAATAGTGCAAATTATTATTTTCTATTTCCATAAATTCACTCTTCGGTACAAAATCCATTATAATTTGGCACATCATTTATAACTCCTCACGACCTCTTTTCACCCCAAAATCCACCCTTCAAAACGCCCCAACTATGACATCTGATGACACGTTATGACGTGTATAGACCGATTTGAAAATCAATGGATTAAGTGCTATATATCGCAGTCGAAATCACTTTTTGTATAACTAAAAAACATTTCGACGTATGAAGAAAAAAGTATTATTCGCAGCAGCATTTATGCTCGCAACAGTAGGTGCTTACGCACAGGGTAACGGTATCGCAGGTATCACCGAGGCTACCAACATGGTAACATCGTATTTTGATCCGGGTACCAAGTTGATTTACGCAGTGGGAGCCGTAGTCGGTCTTATTGGCGGCGTGAAGGTCTATTCGAAGTTCTCTTCTGGCGACCCGACACCTCGAAGACCGCAGCCTCTTGGTTCGGTGCCTGTATCTTCCTCATTGTAGCCGCCACTATCTTACGTTCATTCTTCCTCTAATATGGCGGTCTATCAAATCAACAAAGGGATTGGTCGTAGCCCCGAGTTCAAGGGGCTACGCAGCCAATACCTCTTCATCTTCGCCGGCGGTCTGCTCGCCATACTCATTGCCTTTATGGTGCTGTATATGGCAGGCGTAAACCAATGGATATGTATCGCACTGGGAGTCATCTCCGCTTCGATACTTGTTTGGGCGACCTTCCACCTGAATGCCAAGTATGGCGAGTGGGGTTTGATGAAGATACAGGCTGCAAAGAACCATCCCCGCTACATCATCAGCCGCATACGATTCTTGCGATTGATTATTCCTAACCTCAAAAACAGAAAGTCATGAGAAATGTAATGAAAGCAGCTACCCTCGAAAGCAAGTTCCCGATTCTTTCGGTTGAGCACGACTGCATCATCAGCAAGGATGCCGACATCACGGTCTGCTATCGTGTGGAGCTTCCCGAACTCTTCACCGTCACACAGGCGGAGTATGAGGCGATACACTCGGCATGGGCGAAGGCGGTCAAGGTCTTGCCGAACTATAGTATCGTGCATAAGCAGGACTTCTTCATTGAGGAGAGCTACACACCCGAGTTGCAGAAGGAAGACCTCAGTTTCCTCAGCCGCTCCTTTGAGCGTCACTTCAACGAGCGTCCTTACCTGAAGCATACTTGTTATCTGTTCCTCACCAAGACCACCAAGGAGCATAGCCGCACGACCAGCAGCTTCAATGCCCTTACCCGTGGCTTCATCATCCCGAAGGAGATGCAGGACAAGGAGGTGGTGAGCAGATTCCTGGAGTGTTGCGAGCAGTTCGAGCGTATCATCAACGACAGCGGATTCATCACGCTTACCCGTCTTACGGGCGATGAGATTACAGGTACGGAGTCAACTGCGGGCATCATCGAGAAGTATTTCTCGCTCTCGCAGGAGGATACCACCTGCTTGCAGGACATCACCCTCGGAGCTGGCGAGATGAAGATTGGCGACAACTACCTCTGCCTGCACACGCTCTCCGATCCCGAAGACCTGCCGACAAGCGTGGCTACCGACAGCCGTTACGAGCGTCTCTCGACAGACCGTAGCGATTGCCGTCTCTCGTTTGCCGCACCTATCGGGGTGTTGCTCACCTGCAACCACATCGTGAACCAGTACCTCTTTATCGATGACTCTGCGGAGATGCTGCGTAAGTTCGAGCAGACAGCACGCAATATGCACTCGCTATCACGCTACAGTCGCTCTAACCAGATTAACCGCGAGTGGATTGAGGAGTACCTGAACGAGGCACACAGCCAGGGGCTGACGGCTATCCGTGCCCACTGCAATGTCTTCGCGTGGAGCGATGACAGGGAACGCCTTAAGCGTGTGAAGAACGATGTAGCAGTCAGCTCGCCTTGATGGAGCCAAGCCCCGACACAATACGGTGGATACACCCACCTTGTTCTGGGCGGCTATACCAGGCAATGCAGGCGACTTTCCTACCGAGGAGTCCTTCTACACCTTTATCGAGCAGGCACTATGCCTCTTCATCGAGGAGACCACAGGACAGGATTCACTCTCTCCGTTCGGTATGCGTATGGTGGACCGCTTGACGGGCAAGCCTATCCATCTGGATATTTCGGATTTGCCGATGAAGCGTGGTATCATCACCAACCGCAACAAGTTCATCCTCGGTCCTTCGGGCAGTGGAAAGTCCTTCTTCACCAACCATATGGTAAGGCAGTACTACGAGCAAGGTACGCATGTGCTGCTTGTCGATACGGGTAACTCTTATCAGGGGTTGTGTAACCTTATCAATGCCCGTACAGGTGGCGAGGATGGTATCTACTTCACCTATGAGGAGAGTGATCCGATAGCCTTCAATCCTTCTATGTCGAGGACGGTGTGTTCGACATTGAGAAGAAGGAGTCCATTAAGACGCTTATCCTACGCTGTGGAAAGGGATGATGAGCTCCGACGAGAGCCGAGGAGGTGGCACTCTCCAATGCTGTTAACCTCTTCTTGGAGCGTATCCGTACCGACAAGAGCATCAAGCCCTCGTTCAATACCTTCTACGAGTTTATCCGTGACGAGTATCAGGATATTCTCAAGGAGAAGCGTACACGCGAGAAGGACTTCGATGTGTGGGGATTCCTCAATGTCTTGGAACCATATTACAAGGGTGGCGAGTATGATTTCCTCCTTAACTCTGACAAGCAGCTGGACCTCTTGAACAAGAGGTTTATCGTCTTCGAGTTGGATAACATCAAGGACAACAAGGTACTCTTCCCGATAGTGACCATCATCATTATGGAGACCTTCATCAACAAGATGCGTAGGCTGAAGGCATCCGCAAGATGATACTCTTGGAGGAGGCTTGGAAAGCCATCAGCAAGGAGGGCATGGCCGAGTACCTGAAGTACCTCTTCAAGACCGTGCGTAAGTTCTTCGGTGAGGCAGTTGTGGTAACGCAGGAGGTCGAGGACATCATATCTTCCTCTATCGTCAAGGGTACCATCATCAACAACAGCGACTGCAAGATTCTCCTCGACCAGCGTAAGTATGTGAACAAGTTCGATGAGATACAGGGTTTGCTCGGACTCACCGACAAGGAGCGTGCACAGATTCTCTCCATCAACCTCTCCAATGCTCCCGGCAGGAAGTACAAGGAGGTGTGGATAGGTCTTGGCGGAGCACAGTCGCAGTCTATGCCACGGAGGTATCCCCTGAAGAGTACTACTGCTACACCACCGAGGAGACCGAGAAGCTGGAGTTGCAGCGGCTTACCGAGAAATTGGGCGGAAATATCGAACTCGCCATCAAGCAGCTTGCCGAGAGCAAGCGAAGCAAGTAACCCTTTTTATTCACCCTTTAATTCGTAACAGTATGAGATTGAAAATTTTTATGCTCTGTCTGGTGGCTCTCTTTGTCAGCCAGACATCGAGGGCGCAGTGGGTGGTGACAGACCCTGGCAACCTCGCACAAGGCATCATCAATGCCACGAAGAACATCGTGCATACATCCTCTACGGCAAGTACGATGATTCAGAACTTCCAGGAGACAGTAAAGATCTATAAGCAGGGAAAGGAGTACTACGATGCTCTGAAGAAGGTGAAGAACCTTGTCCGCGATGCACGCAAGGTACAGCAGACCATCCTGCTTGTAGGCGACATTACCGACATCTATGTGAACAGCTTCGAGCGTATGCTCAACGACCCCTACTTCACGGTGGAGGAACTCAGTGCCATTGCTCTGGGATATACCAAACTGCTCGAAGAGAGTGCCCACCTGTTGAATGACCTTAAATCGGTGGTTAATGAGAACGGGCTCTCGATGAGCGACAAGGACCGTATGGATATCATCGACAAGTGTTACAGCGAGATGCTCCAATACCGCGGCTGGTGCAGTACTACACCAACAAGAACATCGGGGTGTCCTATCTCAGAGCGAAAAAACAGAACGATGTTGACCGTGTGATGTCCCTCTACGGCTCGCCGAGTGAACGCTATTGGTAAACCTGAAACCCTACGACTATGGTACTATTAGCAGTAAACTTTGACAATCTGCATCAGATACTCCAGAATCTGTATGTGGATATGATGCCCCTCTGTTCGCAGATGACGGGTGTCGCCAAAGGACTTGCCGGATTGGGTGCTCTCTTCTATGTCGCCTATCGTGTCTGGCAGTCGTTGGCACGAGCCGAGCCTATAGATGTCTTTCCGCTCCTGCGTCCCTTTGCTCTCGGACTGTGTATCATGTTCTTCCCGACATTGGTGTTGGGTACGCTCAACAGCGTAATGTCGCCCATAGTTGTAGCTAACACTTGAAAAGGGACCCGGGTAGCATTTGAAACGTGTACCACCCGATAGGTTTTGCAAAGTTAATTAAATTTGTTTATTTATCATATCTTGTGTTTCTTTCATTCTGTACGATTTT
>ENA-OQDD01000986-OQDD01000986.1-human-gut-metagenome-genome-assembly--contig:-NODE-986-length-10033-cov-1.314153_pt1 | contig 10033 bp, 10 predicted proteins | sample MGYA00242507_ERZ504598 | MGnify/ENA primary metagenome ERZ504598 (study PRJEB26092, sample SAMD00036318) | human gut metagenome | host: Homo sapiens | study: EMG produced TPA metagenomics assembly of... | reverse complement strand
AGCCGCCGCTGTATAACCAAAATCAATGCTCTGGTCAATCGTCAGATCTTTCTGCGGATCCAGTCCGTTTTATCGGAGAATATATTCAAATACCATTTCCGGCATGCCACCTTTACGCCCGCCAAGAACTTTCTTATCTTTCAGATCTTCCCATTTAAAATCCGGCATTTCTTCTCTTGCTACAAGAAAATTCCCGGCTCGCTGAGTCAGCTGGGCAAAGTTTACAACAGCATCCGTAGCCCCCTCCTGATAGGCATAGACAGATGCTTCCGCTCCCATAAATCCGATATCTGCCTCACCGGATATTACGGCAGTCATTGTCTTATCCGCTCCAAAACCGGTCACAAGTGTCAGATCCAGCCCCTCATCTTTAAAATATCCCTCTTCGATTGCCACATACTGTGGTGCATAAAAGATTGAATGTGCCACTTCATTCAGTGTAACCTTTGTAAGCTTCTCTTCCGTGCTGCCTTTCTTCGCAGCAAATACTCCCATTGGCAGTGCAGTCACCGCCAGAACAACTGCTGCCGCCAGTGAGATCCATTTTTTATTTTTCATGCAGATTCTCCTTTACCGACTTCTTCTGTTAGAGTATGCAGAGACTAAAAGATTGTGAAGGCATTCATAATTTGTTATAATTTTCTGAAAGGAATTACAGCCCGCCATTTACCATAAAAATTCCGAAGGTAATATTACTCAGACGAAAGGCACTTATATGAAAAAAAAATCTTACAGACAATTACGAAAAACAGATATATATCGGAAGAGACTTGTTTTTGAAATATGATCAGGATATGCTGATAAAGAAATATAAATTAAAAAATGACCACACACATCTGTACCTGAATTATATCGGAACAGAATATCGGGTCAGCCGCTCAGATGGTTCCATCGAATATATGCCGAAGGCATCTGGAAACTCTGCAAAGAATATACAATTGTTATGACGATCTACGACCTGCTCTGCTACTCAGAAGATAAAACGCTGCCTCCACTTACAGGACAGTGGCAGCCTGTAACCAGATTTATTCCCACCGGCAGCAGTCCGTCCGGAGATGTTTTACTCCTAATATGAAGCAGCATTCTCCGGCAAAGTAAATGCCGTCAGCCAGGCCTGCCTCTGTCTGGGAGGGAAATTACAGAAACAACTGGCCGGGGCTGATCTGACTTTTGAAATGCCTGTTATGGGAGATTTCTCTGTCCTGTTCCAGTTCTGGGACGCTGATGAGGAATTCTCTGCAAAAATCTTATTGTTGTGGGATAAGGTATCCTTATCGTATCTTCATTTTGAAACAACCTTTTATCTCCAGGGAGATTTACTGGAAGCGATATTGCAGAAAATCAATGCCTAATCTTCTCGTAATATCCCTGGTAAACCGTTGCCTCTATTGATCTATATCATCCAGTACCTTCTCACAATTGAATACTCCTATATGATGCCGCACATTCTCATAAGTGCCCTGCACCATCGCGCCTCATTCAGGTTAAACATATCTGTCATTCTCCGTCAATCTTGCCATGTTTCGACAAAAGCTTTATAATAGAAACTACCTGTATCAAATCATAATTTTAGGAGGTAACAGCATGAAATTCAATCCATTCTGTATGTGCTGTGCTGTCGGCAAACAGGAACAGAATATCCGTTCCTTTCAGGACATGGACAAAAAGGTAGAATATATGAAGAAAGTCATGGACCGTATGGCAAATATTGCAGAAGAAGACTGTGCCCCCAGCGTTTCTGTCGAATTAAAAAAAATGTTCCGTGATTTCTGGGAACAGCCTGTGGAAGACTATACTTCTGTCAAAAAAGAATACAATCGGCTTATGCTGGATATGGAAGCTTCTCTTGAAGAGACCATCCGGAATTCTGAAGATCCGCTGGAAACTGCACTTCTTTATGCCCGTATTGGCAACTATATTGATTTTGCAGCTCTGTCAAATGTAAATTCCGATACAGTTCTGTCTCTTCTCAAAGAAGACAACAAAGAACCTCTTAATGCGCAGGAATACCTGCATTTTCGAAAGGACTTAAGCGCTGCCTCCCGCCTTGTCTATCTGACTGATAACTGCGGAGAAATCGTTCTTGACAAACTGGTTATCATACTTCTTAAAGAACTCTGTCCGGAACTCGATATCACCGTGATCGTCAGAGGTTTTCCTGTAATCAATGATGCGACAATGGAAGATGCACAGGATATAGGGCTTACCGAACTGACCACCGTAATCGGAAATGGAAATGAAGTCGGCGGCACCTGGCTTCCCCATATCAGCAGCGAAGCCCGTGAGGCACTTGAATCTGCTGATCTGATCATTGCCAAAGGACAGGGCAACTACGAAACGCTTCATGATTGTGGACTCAATATTTACTACCTGTTCCTGTGTAAATGTAAATGGTTCCAGTATCAGTTTAACGCAAAACCTCTGCAGGGTATGTTCATAAACGAGCGCCGTATTTGACAGTTTGACAAAGCTTCCCGGGCTTTTCGTCAATCTGTCAAGAAACCTCCGAAATCTTTGTATGGTTCTTCTCTTTATTCCTGACTGCAAATTCAGTATACTGATAACAGTTCAAAACAAGAGCAAAAAACTTACATAATATTTTGGAGGGAAAAATAATGGCAAGTTTATCTTTACAGCACATTAATAAGACATATCCAAACGGTTTTGAAGCCGTTAAAGATTTTAACCTTGAGATTGAAGACAAAGAATTCATCATCTTCGTAGGACCTTCCGGATGTGGTAAATCTACTACACTTCGTATGGTAGCCGGACTGGAAGAAATCACCAGCGGTACCTTAAAGATTGGTGACAAAGTTATGAACGATGTAGAGCCAAAAGACCGTGATATCGCAATGGTATTCCAGAACTACGCTCTGTATCCTCATATGACCGTATATGATAACATGGCATTCGGACTGAAGCTTCGTAAGTTCCGAAAGATCAGATTGATAAAGCAGTTCGTGAAGCTGCAAGAATCCTTGACCTTGAGAAACTTCTTGATCGTAAACCGAAAGCTCTTTCCGGTGGACAGAGACAGCGTGTTGCTATGGGACGTGCTATCGTTCGTAATCCTAAGGTATTCCTTATGGATGAGCCGCTCTCCAACCTGGATGCAAAACTTCGTGTACAGATGCGTATCGAGATCTCCAAGATTCATCAGAGACTGGGTGCAACAATCATCTATGTAACACATGACCAGACAGAGGCTATGACACTTGGTACCAGAATCGTTGTTATGAAAGACGGAGTTGTTCAGCAGGTAGATACTCCTCAGAATCTGTATCAGAAACCAGGCAACCTGTTCGTAGCTGGATTCATGGGATCTCCGCAGATGAACTTCCTGGATGCAGAAATCAAAGAAAAAGGTTCCGATCTTGTTGCAGTAATCGGCAAAGACGAACTTGTTATCCCGGCTGCCAAAGCAAAAGCTCTTAAAGATGGCGGCTATGTTGGAAAAACAGTTGTTATGGGTATCCGTCCGGAAGATGTTGCAGACAGAGCTGACGGTTCCATGTCTTCTACTGTTAAAGTATACGAGCTTCTTGGTGCAGAAGTATTCCTGTACTTCGATGTAAACGGAACTCAGATTACAGCTCGTGTTGATCCTGGCACAAAAGCAAAAACAGGTGATCCGGTTAAATTTGATTTCAACATGGAGAAAACTCATTTCTTCGACAAAGATACCGAACTGGTTATCACAAACTAAGATTCAATCAAAATATCAGACCCGGGGCAATTTACCCCGGGTCTTTTTTTCAGAAAACTATTTTCGGAAAGGATGGTTCAATGTCAGTACAGAGAACACTACAAAAATATATGGATGACTGGAAACGCATCAGTCATTTCGATTTCTGTCTTCTTCAGGAAGATAATTCCATTTTGGTCACCACCTGTGACCGCCGCCTTCCAGCAGAATCCAAACTGGAAGAATTCCGAAACAGCACTGCTCTTTGTCTGTCAAATGCCACCTGCTGTCTCTACAAAATAACAGAAAAAAATGAACAGCTTCTTCTCATTGTGTGGGGAAGCGAAGATTCTGTTTCCACGATTGGCGAACTGGCTGTCTGCCAGATTGAGAGTATCCTGGAAAGTTATGCCGAAAAAAATGACAAAAATGCCTTTATGCAGAAACTGCTCCTTGGAGATTATACAGATGTAGAGGCCTTTAACCGGCACGCAAACTTCATATTTCTTCCAGTGCAAGGAGAGCTGTCTTTCTCGTTGAAACCCGTCAGTCCAAGGATGAACACGCCTTGGCTACCATCAAAAATATATTTTCTGCACGCACGCATGATTTCATCACTTCTATCGATAATCGTGGCATTATCATCGTCCGTGAACTGACATCTGCAGAAACATGTACGATCTGGAAAATATTGCACATATGCTTGTAGATATGTTGGGCACAGAAGCCATGACACAGCCTGGGTTGCTTACAGCAACACGGCAAATGACCTGAAAGATCTTTCCAATGCATACAAAGAAGCACGCACCGCTCTTGAGATTGGTAAAATTTTCTATGCCGAACGCAATGTCTTCGGATATCGCACTCTCGGTATTGGACGACTGCTCTACCAGCTTCCGGTTTCCATCTGTGAAATGTTCATCCAGGAAATTTTCGGAGATGAATCACTGGATTCCATCGACGGAGAGACACTGGCGATCATCCGTACTTTCTTTGAGAATAATCTGAATCTGTCGGAAACATCCAGACAGTTGTATGTGCATAGGAATACGCTTGTGTATCGTTTTGAAAAGATACAGAAACGGTTTGGACTTGATCTCCGTACCTTCGAAGATGCTATGACCTTTAAGCTTGCCATGCTTGTGTCCCGGTATCTGCGATATCAGAACAGAACCTGAGGGGGAGTCGTTTTTATTTCAGGAGCATCAGGTGTTCAGGTGGAAGATAGAGATATTTCGGCAGGTTCTTATCATGCTCGTCCGTTAAAACTTTTTTCGGGCGCATCCACCAGAGAACTGCCCCGTCTTCCATTCCCGGACTTTTCACCAGATACTGATGTTCAAAGGTTGTCTCCACATACTCTGCCGCTTCAAATACCAGGCAGTTTTCTCCCGCCTTCTCTGACGGACGAATCCAGTGACCGCGGATTGCGATATGTGTCATATCCAGTTCCACCTTCTGCTCTGTACGAAGAGATATTCCCCAGTCCAGAGCAAATACCTGATATTCTCCCATACGTTCAATTCTCGAACTGTTTTTGCAGCCGGTCAGTCTTGCTGCTTCCAGAAGCTGTGGCTGTTCAAATAATTTTCTTGTATCACCAAATATCAGTGTCTTGCCATCTTTTAGAAGCATCAACTCATTGCAAAATCTGAAGGCCTCATCTCGACTATGTGTGACCATCAGCATATCTCCCTGATACTGTTTTAGAAATTCCTGCATATCTTTTTGCAGTACATCCTTCAAATATCCATCCAGTGCAGAAAAAGGTTCATCCAGAAGGATCGCTTCCGGCTCACCGATCATCATTCTTGCCAGAGCAACTCTCTGCTGCTGTCCACCGGAAAGTTGTGATGGATAACGGTTTTCCAGTACCTCCAACTGATATCTTTTCATAAAATCTCTGGCTTTTTCTTCTCTTTGTCCCTTCTCACCACGATAACCGCACAGAATATTATCTTTTACTGTCATTGTCGGAAACAATGCATAATTCTGAAACAGGTACCCAATCCGACGCTCCTGCGGCTTCAGAATTGATTTTCTTTTCTGAGTCAAAACTGTTCTTCCATTGATTACGATTTTGCCTCTGTCCGGCGTCTCAATTCCTGCGATACAACGAAGTGTCATACTCTTTCCACTTCCAGATGCACCGAGGATTCCAGTTGCTGATGTATTGCTCTCAAACACTGACTTGAGAGAAAAGCCTTTAAAATTCTTTTCTATATTTACCTGTATTGCCATCAGATCCACCTTCTACTCTTCATGCCCCGCCCTGAGACAATATTGATCAGTGCCACGATCACAAACGAGATCACTACGATTACCACAACCCAGAACCCGGCTATATCATAATTTCCAGCCGAAGTTTCTGCTGCAATTGCAACGGACACTGTACGAGTCTTACCAAGAATGTTCCTGCAAGCATGGAAGTCGCTCCATACTCACCAATTGCTCTTGCAAATGCCAGAACAGTTCCGGATGCAATTCCCGGCGCAGCGCCGGAACGATCACTTTCCAGAAATTCTGCGATCACTCATTCCCAGTGTCTGTCCTGCATAGATCAGATTCACATCCACCTGTTCAAAAGCAGCCCTTGCATTTCGGTACATCAGTGGAAATGCAATCACTGCAGCAGCGATCACGCAGCCTTTCCATGTCTGTACCACTTTAAAATCAAAATTCTCCATGAGAAATTTTCCGAAAGGTCTCCTGAGACTGAAGATCAACAGCAAAAAGAAACCAGCAACTGTCGGCGGAAGCACCAGTGGCATAGTCAGGATTCCATCCCATATTGCTCTCGATATCGGCTTCATCTTCATAATCTTACGTGCACAGAAAATTCCCAGAAAAAAGGCAATTGTCGTAGCCACTGCTCCAGTCTTTAAAGAAATCCACAATGGACTCCAGTTTATTTCCTGTAAAAATTCCATTCTTTTCTTTCCTTTTGTATGTACAAAAAGGGGCTGACATATATGCCGCCCCTTTTATATGTAATCGATAATTATTTAGCTTCTTCTGCAGTATCTATTTCTTCGGTTTTGTCTTCCTTTGCATCTTCTGCAGTTTCTTCTTTCTTATCATCTGCTTTATATGCGGCAAACCCATACTCTTCAAATACTTTCATGGCATCATCCGTCTGCAGGTACTCAAGAAATGCATCTGCAGCAGCTGCTTCTTCGTCAGATGCCTCTGCGTCTACAGTAAGTCCCACCGGATAAAGAACCGGTGTTTCCAGAGAACCTTCCGGAGCTTCTGCGATAACATCTACTTTGTCTGCAACGGATGCAGCATCTGTCGCATAAACGATACCGATTTCGTTACTTCCCTCGCTGACAGATGCAAGCACATCTGTTACATTCTTGCCTTCATTGATCTCCATCTTGTTAACATCGTCTTCGATGCCAAGGTTTTTGAAGATTTCACGGGAATACTGTCCAACCGGTACATTCTCGCCCGCAAGCGCAATGTTCTTCGCATCTGTGATATTTTCGAAACCTGTAACTTTTTGTTTCTGCCATCCTTTGGTTTGATCAGAACAACTTTGTTCTCCAGGAGATCTACCACAGAGTCTTTCTTGGCCAGTTCCTCATCTACCAGCGCTGTGCATCCATCTGTTTGGTTGCTGCTGAAAAGAAGATATCACATCTGGAACCTTCTTCGATCTGTGTCTGTAATGTACCTGAACTGTCTGCATTGAAAAGAATATTAACATCCGGATACTCTTCATTAAAATCTTTCTGGATCTCATCCATTGCATTTGCAAGGCTTGCTGCAATAAATACATACAGATCACCACTTGCATCCTCTGTTGTTGCAGCCTGTACACTTCCTGCACTCATTCCTGCTGCCATAACGCCAGCCAGCATTACAGTTAATATTTTTTTCTTCATGAATATATCTCCCTTCTTTTCTCTCAAATGTTGTTCAATATTCATGCTAATATTTTAACTGTAATAAAAATTCAAATCAATTTAACAGCTGCAATTTGCAATAGAAATTTTTTATAGAACCTCAAAATATTTTAGTAGTTCCAGTCATCACTGCCACTGTCATAGGAATCTGAATCATTTCCCTCATCAACATAATCATCGCTTCCGTCATCATAGTCGTCACTGTCATCATAGCTGCTGCCATCATCATAACCACTGTTATCCGAAGAACTACTGTCATCACTACTGTCATCACTGCTGTCGTCACTGCTGTTGTCATAGCTACTACTGTCCGAAGAGCCACTGTCATAACTACTGTCATCGCTGCTGTCATCACTCTGTAAGTTTCTGTATCACTGTCATCGGATTCATCAGAGGATGCTGTCTGCTGTGAGTTGCCCTTTGTATCTTTTTCAGACTTGTCTGCAAGACTTGTGTATGTAAGATATGCTGTGGAGCTTTCTTCATCATAAGCAAGAGATGCTTTTTCCATATCACTGAGATCAATGCTGTAAATCTGGTAAACATCTCCTTTTGCAGTAACGATCTTCATATCATATACAGTTGTAGTTGTTGTATCTGTTGATTCATCTGTACTATCTGAAGAAACAGCTGTGTCATCCGGAGTATAGAACATCTGTACCTGTTCAGATGCTTTTACAGAAGCTTCTGCCGGAATCAGGTTCTTGCCCCAGTCATCCCCACCTGAAGTCATCAGATAGATTTCTCTGATATCATCCTCCAGCTTATTGGTCATATAAATATATTTCGCCTGAGAAGTTTTAACTCCAATCACTTTCGGAGCCGGTGTGGATGTCGGTACCGGTGTTACTGTTACCGGAACTTCTGTCGGTGTCGGTGTTGCTGCCGGAGTCGGTGTCACTTCAACAACCGGTTTTGAAGAACCACATCCTGTAAAGGTAAGTATCATTGTCATGCCAAGTACGAGCATTATATGTTTTGCTTTCATTATTTACCATCCTCTCCGGTCTGAAGACCGTTCTATTTCATTTTTTATTTTCTATAGTTCTTTTTATTATCCATGTATGCTCTTAAAAGTCAAATCAGTGTTCATAAGTCAATATTCCGCGAGGTGTTTTGTCATATATATGACAAAATCCCGAGACATACAGGTCAAAATGCCATCACCGTAGGTGATTTAAAATGCATTTTGGCCAAGTGCTGTGAACGGAATGAACAGCAACGAAATCAGGCTGCCATAACAATATTTTACAGCAGCCTGGTCAGAATTTGATTCATTTCTATATTCAATTATCCAAGGAAATTTTTTCCTACAAAATAGCCCAGCACAAGAACACCAAGTACGATACGATACCAGCCAAAAGCCTTGAAATCATGTTTCTTAATATATCCCATCAGGAATTTGATGGCGATAATAGAAACAAAAAATGCAACCACAACGCCGGTGACCAGTGTAAGAACCTCTGCCGGAGTGAATGTGAAGCCGAATTTTACCAGTTTCAGCAGACTCGCTCCGAACATAACCGGAATTGCCAGAAAAAAGGTAAATTCTGCTGCAACCGTTCTTGAAGTACCAACAAGGATACCTCCAATAATCGTGGAACCGGAACGGGATGTTCCCGGAATAACAGATAATACCTGAAAAATACCAATCTTGAATGCCGTGGCAAAACTCAGATCTTCAAGAGATGTACAGATTGGTTTTCTTCGTTTATTGTAATTTTCTACAATGATAAAAATCACACCATAAACGATAAGTGCAATTGCAACAACCACATAGTTGTTAAATTTCTCTTCGATAAAATCATTGAATGGAAGCGCGATCACGATAGTCGGGATGCATGCCACTATAATCTTAAACCACAGGATCCATTTATCTTTATCACAGAATTTCTCCACAAAAGTCAGCACAATGCGAGAAAACGGATTCTTACGTGCAATCTGTGCCTTTTTCTTCTTGGGTATCTGTCGTATGTAAAATGGCCACAACTTACTCCAATACAGGACAACAACCGCAAGGATCGCCCCCAGCTGAATGACTACCAGAAAAAAATCCTTAAATTCTGTGGTCATATCCATCTTGATAAACTCATCTACAAGGATCATATGACCGGTACTGCTGATTGGAAGCCACTCAGTAATACCCTCTACGATGCCGAGGATCACAACTTTTATAAACTCCAAAACACTCATGTTTCTTTTCCTCTCTGTTTTATTTTTCATGTATCAGTATATTACAGTTTCGGTGGTTCGTAAACCTTTCCATACATTTTAATTCAAAGTTTAAGCTTTGGTTAACTTTTCTTTTCTGCAACATACAAGACGGAGAAACTTCTGCGGCTTCTCCGGTCAGTAAATCATTTTTATTCGATTATCTGCTTGCGATCGTTGCAATATCATCAGTGTCAGATTGTGAAGATCTGTATCTCAAGACTGG
>ENA-OQDD01000985-OQDD01000985.1-human-gut-metagenome-genome-assembly--contig:-NODE-985-length-10047-cov-1.610988_pt1 | contig 10047 bp, 10 predicted proteins | sample MGYA00242507_ERZ504598 | MGnify/ENA primary metagenome ERZ504598 (study PRJEB26092, sample SAMD00036318) | human gut metagenome | host: Homo sapiens | study: EMG produced TPA metagenomics assembly of... | reverse complement strand
GTCTCGTGGTATGTAGATGGTTCGACTAATAACAACCGTTCAGGTCATGGTTGGTCTTTGTATTACAGCTTGGCACAGGTAAATCGGGGTGCTTTGCGTTACGGACGTTTCAGCCCTACGCTTGATTTGGTCGATTTGTTCGAAGATTATACCGATGATGGTACAGGTAAGAGTGCTCCTATCAAGACTCGTGCAGATGGCAATGAAGCCAATGTACCTAATGTTCAGTTGGAAGGTAATGTGAAGTCTACCGATCCTTACATTCAATATAGCAGCTTGTCTGAACCTTTCTTGAATAAGGATGCACGTCTGCAAGCCAGTGTCATCATTCCCGGATCAAGCTATGCCAGTGTACCTATCTTGATGCAAGGTGGTTTGGTAGAAACTTCAGGAAAAGTCGTTGTTTATAACAACTCTTCTGCTCAGGGTAAAGATGGAAAGACTTACTTTGCTTTTGGTGCCGAAGGTACAAGTGGCTACTCTGGTTTCGGTAACATTGGTAACTCAGAAAATGGTAACTATACTACTACCGGTTTCTCGGTACGTAAGTATATGGAAGAAGAAAAATTCTCTTCTTTGTCCAGCCGTGATAACTCCATTACTACTCCGTTTATCGACATTCGTTTGGCAGAAATCTATTTGAACTATGCCGAGGCTGTAGTTGAAAGTGGTAAGGGCGATCAGAACAAGGCTGCTACCTTGCTGAATGCTCTCCGTCATCGTGCTGCTCATAAGGATAACATTCCTCTTACTTTGGAGAATGTATTGAAAGAGCGTCGTGTAGAATTGGCATTTGAAGGTAAACGTTTCTGGGATATGGTTCGTCTCGCGACAACCACGTGTACTATAATGGTGGTATGCGTTCGCTCTCGTTCCGATGATTGACTTGCGTACCGACACGCCTTCGTACATCTTTGTACGTGCAAACTTCCACGGAGATGAAAAACAGAACGGTCGTACCTTTGCTCCTCAGTCATACTATCGTGCTATTCCTGGAACAGCATCAAATGGCTTAGTTCAGAACCCTGGTTATTAATACTAAATTCTTAGAAGATTATGAAAAAAATATTGTTAATGATCTCATGCTGTTTGTTTGCATTGACATCTTGTGAAATTGATAACTATGAATCTCCCAATGCCTCTATTCATGGCTCTATTATTGATGAGAAGACAGGTGAGCTGGTTGGAATGGACGTTCAAGACGGAGGCGAACTGAAAGTTGTGGAGTTAGGTTTTGCCAACCCGCAGACTCAAAGCTGGAAAATTATGAATACGGGCGAATACCGCAACAATTTGGTTTTTGCCGCTACCTATGACATCCGTATGGAGAATAATAACTGCTATGCTTTCAAACAAGAAGGCGTGGTAGTGAAGAAGGGTGATAATACCTTGGATTTCAAGGTAACTCCTTACATCCGTATCAAGAACCCGAGAATTGAGAAGAATGGTAACCAGATTGTTGCTACTTTCTCATTGGAAGGTGGAAAGGGAAATGAAAAACTTTCGGATCTCCAATTGTTTGCTTTCTCTGATATGTGGGTAGGTAATATCGTGAAGTTCGGATTGAGCGGCGGCACAGACAAAATTGCATTTGATGAGCCTATAGCAATTGACCCGGCTAAGACTTATACGCTGACTATTGATGTGGCTGCTAACCAAAGTGCATTTAAATATACAGGAAAGAATTATTTCTTCCGTATTGGCGCCAAGGCAAGTATTCCTGATGTAGGTACAATACGTTATAATTACAGTCCGTTGGTTGAAATACCGTTTTAAACAAAAACTGTAACGATATAAACCTTATATTTGTGACATAATATACTTCTTGTTCTAAGAAGAATGTATATTTAACTGACAAAGGCGTCTGTCCTTGGAAGAACAGAACGCCTTTATTGTATAATTATCTTAATAACAAATTATTATGAAAAGACTGACAACCAATCTTTTAATGCTTTTGTTGGGAATGCTCAGTATGCAACTTTATGCAGTGGAATTGAACTCCATCTACCCAATGAAACCGAATGATCCGGAAGCATTCTATTTCACTCCCGAGAACTATCCGATAAAGGCGGATGGAAAAATGGACGTGTCGGACGCTTTGCAGGCAGCCATTAATCAAGTGAAGAAAGAAAAGAATTTCGGTATTCTTTTTAATACCTGAAGGCAAGTATAAAATCAGTAAGACTATTTATATTCCTACAGCCATTCGTTTGATTGGTTATGGAAAGAACCGTCCTGAATTTATTTTGGCTAAAAACTCTCCGGGATTTCAAGAAGAAGTACCAAGCGATAAGGGAAAAGCAAAATATATGTTCTGGTTTACAGGAGGTATGGTTAAAGAAGGTGAGAAACCGCGTGATGCAGGTGCCAGTACGTTCTATAGTGCTATGTCTAATATTAACCTGCGCATAGAAGACGGTAATCCGCATGCAGTGGCATTGCTACTCACTTTGCACAGCATAGTTTTATCAATTATGTTGCAGTATATATCGGTAAGGGTAAAGCCGGTCTGTTCGATGTAGGTAATGAATTGGAAAACGTAGCTTTCTATGGAGGTGATTATGGTATCTATACGACAAAAGCTTCTCCGGGTTGGCCGGTAATGATGGTTGATTCTTATTTTGAGGGACAACGCATTGCAGCGCTTCGTTGCCAAGAGTCTGGTTTGGCAATGGTAAATCTGTATGCTAAGAATGTACCGGCTGTATTCGACATCGACCCTAATTATTGCGACAAGCTCTTTTTGGAAAACAGCTACTTTGAAAATGTAAGTGGTCCGGCTGTGGTAATTACCAATGAGAACAACAGCAATAATCAAATTACTTTCCGTAATGTATATTGTAAGAATGTGCCGGTTTTGGCTAAGTACACACGTAGCAATACAGATACAAAAGTTGCTCATAAAATCTATAAAGTGAAATCATACGACCACGGTCTGCAAATGGATAACCTGCTTGATATGCCGGAATATGAAACATTGGTTGAAGTTGAGCCGATACAGAAGATGCCGGTAGCTCAACGAATGGATATTCCTGCACTGCCTGCTATGCAACGTGGTGAATCTTCGCGAACTTGGTGCAAGGGTGATGGAGAAACAGATGATACAAAGGCTATTCAAGAGGCTATTGATAAATACGATAACATCTATGTGCCTCAGGGCTGGTATCGCATTACTGAAACATTGAAGATGAAGCCCAATACCAAGTTGATTGGCTTGCATCCTTTTGGAACACAATTCAGATTGAACGAAAGTACTGCTGCATTTAGCGGCTTTGGTGGTCCGAAGGCAATGGTTGAATCGTCCGAAGGTGGTGCTAATATGCTGGTAGGTATCGGTATCAATACCGGTGGTTACAACTATCGTGCAGTAGGCGTGAAGTGGATGCAAATGCCGATTCTTATATGAACGATGTGAAATTTGTAGGTGGACACGGTGGCTTGTGGAAACCGAAACCCGGTGTGGCTGAACCAAGAGGCTGGTGGGAAAGACCGGTTCGCATCAGCTCTCCCGATAATCCGGTAGCGGCTTCGGGCATGGACCTTGCTTGGGACAACCAGTATTGGAGTCTGTGGGTGACCAACAACGGTGGCGGCACCTTTAAAGACATCTGGACAGCAAGCACATATGCCACCAATGGTTTCTATGCCAACAATACTTCTACTCCGGGGCGTATCTATGCCATGTCCATCGAGCATCATGTAAGAAATGAAGTACGTTTCAACAAGGTGTCCAACTGGAAGGTGTATTGCATGCAAACCGAGGAAGAGAGCCGCGAAAGTACCGATTGCCAACCGATAGAGATGGACGACTGCAAAGATGTGACCTTTGCAAACTTGTATATGTTCCGCGTTATCCGTGTCAATGAACCGTATCACAGTTCTGTACGTATCCGCAATTGCGAGAACATCGCATTTCTGAACCTGCATAACTATTCTCAGATTAAATATACGAATAACATTGCAGTGTTCGATGTCAATAAAGACATTGACATCCGCCCGTGGGAACTTTCTCGCTTGATTGTAACCGGAAAAGAACCTCATCAGCAACCGTTAGGCAATGAAATAGGTAAGGTGAACCAATTGGCTTCCGATTTGGAATTTGCCGAAGGCATTGCGCGCGACAGTAAAGGTAACATTTACTTCTGCGACCATCGGATGCGTCGTATCTTTAAGTGGTCGGTAGAGACAAACAGCTTGTCGCTGCTGGCAGATTTCCCGTGGAAACCCTCCAACCTGGCTTTTGATTCAGAAGATAATCTATTGGTATTGTTCAGATATGATGCGCAGCCGGGATATCTGATTAATGGTAAGCCGGAGGAAATGCCGGTAATGCCTGATACAAAAGGTACTTCTTTCAGCGGATATGGTAATTCCGCATATACAATGAGAGTCTACTCCATTGACCCGGAAAATCCGGAAGAGACCATCAAACTGTTGCCGCGTGTTCCGATGGGTCAAGTGAAGAACGTGTATAAGGCTCTTTATCCTTCTAACCGTTGGAGAGACTTCCACGATTTCAATGCGGTGTCGGTCTATGTTCCTGAAATGTGCTTCCTGGCACCGGATGGAAAAACTATCATTCCTCATTATTTCGACTTGTCACGTAGTTCTTCCCTGCTGGAAGCCTATCCGGGAAAGCCTTTCTATACCTCTGATGAATATGACCGCAGAATGGTGAAGATGGATGTGGCCAATGACGGCACGCTCTCCAACTTGAGCTATTTTGTGGAGCAGGGCGAATTTGGTTCTGCTGTAGATAAGGAAGGGAACTTGTATGTGGCTGACGGAGAAATATATGTATTTGATAAGGATGGCAAGAAGAAAGGGATGATTCGTGTTCCCGAACGTCCGTCCACATTACAGTTTGGCGGTAAGGATGGCAATACATTGTTTGTCACAGGCCGTTCCAAGTTCTTTGGTGTACGTATTAAATAAGGAAAATCCATATTAAAACAATCTGTGTAATGAGAAATTATCAAATAATGAGATACCTGCTGATAGTCTGTTGGATTATCGGTAATATGCCGTCCGGGTGGGCGGCAGAGGGTGGTTCCACCTATACGCAAAGACCGGACGATCCGGAAGCATTCTACTTTACCCCGGAGAATTACGGCTTCAAGGCTGATGGAAAGTCTGACGTGACCGATGCACTTCAAGAGGCAATCAATCAGGTGAAGCGCGAAAAGAACTTGGGATACTGTTTCTGCCGGAAGGAAATTATCGTATTAGCAAGACGATTCAATTCCCTCATCCATTCGGCTGATTGGTTATGGGAAGAAACGGGCCGGTGATTTATTTGGGAGCCGATACACCCCGGTTTCCAGACTACTCAAAATTATATGATATGGTTTACGGGAGGGCTGGCACAAGAGGCAGGAAGCTTCGGATGCCGGTGCAGGTACTTTCTATAGTGCGGTGTCCAATGTGGATTTCCGTATAGACAAAGGTAATCCTCAAGCCGTCGCCATTCGTGCGCATTTTGCCCAGCATGGATTTATCAATCATTGCGACATTCGGATTGGTTCGGGGAAAGCCGGCATGTATGATGTTGGCAATGAACTGGAAGACGTCAGGTTTTATGGCGGTGAATATGGGATAATTTCCTCCAGGACTTCTCCGGGATGGCCTATGATGATGGTCGATACTTACTTTGAGGGGCAGAGAAAGGCGGCTGTCTATTCAAAAGAGGTGGGGTTTGCCATCGTCAATATGCATGTGAAGAATACGCCGTTGCCTTTGAAATGGCAGAGAATCTGGCAGACCGTCTTCATGTGGAGAATTCGTTGTGGGAGAATATTTCGGAAGCCGGTGTCAGGGTGAGCGTAGAGGGAAATACTTTTTCGCAATTGAATCTGGTGAATGTGGATTGCAGGAATGTTCCCGTACTGGTGGGCTATGCTCAAAGTGGAAAGAAAGTGGCCGGAAAAGCAAAAATGTACAGAGTCAAGGAGTTTACTTACGGTCTGGTGTATCAGGATTTGAATGATGCTTCTTCTTTCAGGGAAATATGTGAAATAGAGCCGGTGGCAAAACTGCCGGTTACACTTGGCAAGGACCTTCCGGTTCTTCCGGCAATGGAGACATGGGTCAATATCCGAGACTTAGGGGCAAAAGGTGATGGCGAGACTGATGATACGGAAGTTTTTGAGAAAGCTGTCTCTTTGCATAAAAACATCTATGTGCCCCAGGGTTGGTATCGCCTGACGAGAACGTTGAAGCTGTCTCCCGGTACTAAGCTGATTGGGCTGCATCCTTTTGGGACTCAATTTCTGTTGAAGGAAAGCGAGCCTGCATTCAGTGGTTTCGGCATGCCTGTGCCTTTGGTTGAATCTTCCGAAGGCGGCGACGACGTGCTGAATGGCATAGGTATTAATACCGGTGCGTATAATTACCGTGCTGTCGGCTGTAAATGGATGGCGGGTGAGCGTTCGTACTTGAATGATGTGAAGTTTGTAGGCGGGCACGGCACCTTGCGCAAACTGGCTCCGAATGTTTCCGGACAGTCGTCTTACCGCAGGGCGAGCGTCGAATTAGTTCCCCGTCTTCTCCGGTCATGGAGACCGGTAAGGATATGGCTTGGGACAACCAGTATTGGAGTTTGTGGATTACAAACAATGGCGGCGGGACAATTAAGGATGTTTGGACAGCCAGTACGTATGCTGCCAGTGGGCTTTATATTAGCGAAACGAAGACTCCGGGACGTATTTATGCCATGTCTTTGGAGCATCATGTCCGTACTGAAGCCCGTTTCCATAATGTGGCCAACTGGAAAATTTATGCTTTCCAGTTTGAGGAAGAAGGTCGTGAAGGGCCTGATTGTTATATGGCAGAAATGTCCAATTGTCAAAATATCGAAATGGTAAATGTGTGGATGTATCGCGTGATCCGTGCCTTTATGCCGAAGAGGATAGGTTTCCGCATATGGGATTGCAAGAATATCACTTTCCGTAATATGCACAATTATACGCAGATATTGCCAGTCATAGAGTTTCCTATATATGATATGAATAAGAAGTTGCCCGTTTATTCGTGGGACTTTGCCCGTCTCACTGTTTCGGGTAGCGAGAAGAGCCTTCGCCCTTCCTGCACGGTCATGGACAAGCCTGTGAAGCTGGCTACCGGTTTTGAACTGGCCTCCGGAGCTACTACCGACAGTAAAGGAAATATCTACTTCTGTGAAAACCGTCTGAAGAAAATCTATAAATGGTCGGCAGACACGGAGCAGATTACTTTGATAGCCGATTATCCCTGGAAACCTTTTACATTGGCCACTGATACGCAAGACAATCTGCTGGTTATTTTCCGCTATGACCCTCAGCCGGGTTATCTGGTGAACGGCAAGCAGGAAACGGTAGTGCGCTTGCCGGATGATAATCCGATGTACAGTGGTTGGGGTAACAGTGGCTGGAGTGCTTGGGGGTATTCTTTTAATCCGGATAACGTGGATGCTACGATGAACCTATGCCACGTGTCGTTACAGCCGGTATGAAGAATATACAGAAAGTCATTCACCCTTCCAGTCGTTGGAGAGGTGACTTTGACAAGGTGGTTGCCAGTATGCCTGAGTATAGTTTTGTCGCTCCGGATGGCGTGACAATTATTCCGGATACCTATGATTTGGGACGTTCTTGTGCTTTGACTGTTACAGTTCCCGGTCAGTCAGAACCGGTTTATATTGTAAATGAGATGAATAAAACGACAGTACAACTTTCCGTTGGTGGGGATGGCCGTTTGACAGAACAAGGAATAATATGTCCTTATGGCCAATACAGTAATGTGACCGATGCTGACGGAAATGTCTATGTTGCTGATGGTGAAATATTTGTCTATGACAAATATGGTAAAGAGCAGAGACGTATTCAGATAGAAGAACGCCCGATTTCCTTGGCAATTGGTGGAAGGCAGAAGGATATGCTTTTTGTTACCACCTCAAGTTCTTTCTATGGAATTAAGATACGTTAGGTATTGTATAGGTAAAAAAGAATTAGCCCCTGCGGTCGTTTTATATCGCAGGGGCTAATTTATTATAAGAAGGTCTCTTTTCCTTATAGGCTGATTGTTTGGAATATTATTTTTCCAGCAGCTCTTTCAGAAAAGAATCCAGTTCCTCATCCAATCCTTTCAGTAGCTCTTCATTGACCAATAGAGTATCATCATCCATCAGCAACAGTTCTGCTATTGTTTCTTTATCATCATCCACCAGTACAAAAGAGAATGGTTTCAGGATAGTCAGCTTGTCGAACTTTCCTTCATTTTTCATGTTGCAGAGCAGTGAGGACAAGATACGCTCTACATTTTCGTAGAAATCATCCCCCTCGTATGTCATCCATTCTTCAATGGAAGTATTGGCAAGCTCTTCATCTTCATCATCAAAGATAGACAGTTCGCCCGAATTCTGATTCGGTTGCAGATGAATGTCTGTAACGATAGTCTGTTCGCAACCGCAGGTGTATTTGCCGATTGCTTTTTAAGAGTGTCCTCCAAGAGTGCTAATGACGATTGACTGAGCTTCATAATAACTTTCTTTTCTTAATGGTTGTTCAAAGGTATAAAAAAAACGGTTATCTCTGCATCATTGACTAAAAATCATCATCAAATCTGTTCATTTGCATGTTCAGGCGTGCCATTCCCTCTTTTCGTTTCTCCAATTCGTCTACATACATGCTGATAAAGATATAATAGGAGATGGTTCCATCATGTATTTCGCCTGTCTCTTTTTGTCTGTCTTGCTTTTCTCACGGGCAAGGGTTTGCGCTTTTAATGCCCATTCCAAGGCAGTATCTATGCTGTCTTGCATTTCGTAGCCCAAAGCGGTGTTATAGGCTGCATACATTTTCTGTTTTCCTTTTTTCTGTTTCGTAGGTCTGCTTCCAGAGCTCTACTGCTTTACTCCAATTTTCTTCTTTGGCATATACGGCTGCGTCACGCATATTTACAGAACCACCACTGAAGAGATAGCGGTTACTGGTTTTCCAATAGGGGAGTAGATGTCTTACCGGAACCGTTCCTGCAAATTCAGATGCTTGCTTCACCATGTCTTCTTCGCTGATGAGGCGGGAACGTACTGACGCTTCACCATTTCCTGCCTCTTCCCAGAAAATACTGTCATTGCTGTTGACGGTCACCATAGGACCTTTGCGGTTAGGTAAATATATTCTGACGGTAGGATATACCTTTACATCCACTGTGCCGAGGAACCACACCCCAGTCGCATATAACTTATCTTGCGATTGGAACGCATTTGTATGTTTTCCAGGGCTATCAGGAAATCTACGTCCAAATTCTGTGTAAGTTCCAGTACTTCATCTCTCGATAATGTGCTTTCGCGGGGATTGATGTCTTTACTCCGGAGCAGAGTCGCATATCACAACCTCTTCAAAGTAGTTTTCGTTGGCAAGGGCCTCTGCAAGGGATTCGGTTGTTATTGCGGCGTCTCCATTGTAGTAGTTGGTGAGGCGTGCCACCTCATTCTCGCTTTTTTTCTGTTCTTCCTCAGTGATGATGAGTTTGTTGTCCGGTACGTTTGGCATGTTGTTGACAACAGCCACACGTTTCAGTGTTGCCGGGAAACTGACTTCTGCCGGAAGCATATAATCAATGGACAGTTGTTCTACACTCTGGCAGCTGCCTAACAGCAGAGAACCCATCAATAACAGACAATAGTGATATTTGGTCATAGTCTTTGGTTTTGTTCTTTGGAGCAAAAGTACTCTTTTAGCTGAATATTCAAAAGCTGGAACGAATAAAAAATGTGATAATGTGGCAGGAGAAAAAGTGATAGGGTGATAAAAGATACCTGACGGTATCATCTTATCACCCTATCGCCTTATCATTTTATAGCTTTGATTTATGCATTCCTTCCGTGGCAGTTTTTGTATTTCTTACCGCTTCCGCAAGGACAAGGATCATTGCGTCCTACGGTCTTCTCGGCACGGATAGGTTCGCGTCTTGGTTGTTCACGTGTATCTTGTGCCGCAGCGGCCTGCTGGTTCGGGTCATTCAAATCAACCTTCTGTTCGCGATACTTGCTCATATCCTGGCGTTGTT
>ENA-OQDD01000983-OQDD01000983.1-human-gut-metagenome-genome-assembly--contig:-NODE-983-length-10075-cov-1.691094_pt1 | contig 10075 bp, 16 predicted proteins | sample MGYA00242507_ERZ504598 | MGnify/ENA primary metagenome ERZ504598 (study PRJEB26092, sample SAMD00036318) | human gut metagenome | host: Homo sapiens | study: EMG produced TPA metagenomics assembly of... | reverse complement strand
AACAGAGATATTCATATCGTTTCAATGCGGCTTCGGTAGAGGCGTTTCAATCACGCGTATCCCTTTATAAGGGCGAGTGGCAGGCGGCTTGGGATGCTGCTGAGGCAGTGCTTGCCGTGAAGTCTGTATTGGTAGATTTGAATGATGCCGCTGCAACTCTTCCTAACAGTTATAATTCCGTGGAAAATATTACTCCACTGGAGACGCCTCTGAGCAGTACAATCAATGGGGCTGCTCTGGCTACTCCGGTTTTTCTCTCCCTTTATGCTGAGAACGACCTTCGGCTGGACAAATATTTTGCTGAAACGGATGAAAAAGGTTTCCGGAAGAATAAGAAGGCGGGAAGCAATAACTACTTGTGTACTTTCCGTGTGGGTGAAATATATCTGACGGCTGCTGAGGCTGCTGCCCGACTTGGAGAACTGTCTCAAGCACGTACTCGCCTGCTGGAACTGATGCGGAAACGTTATGCACCGGAGGCCTACGAAGCGAAATCCGTTGTTGTCAATGCCATGGATAAGGAAGCGTTGGTACAGGAAATATTAGATGAACGTGCCCGTGAACTTGCTTTTGAAGGACATCGCTGGTTTGACCTTCGTCGTTCCACCCGTCCGCGTTTGGAGAAAGTGCTTGATGGTACGCGTTATGTACTCGAAGAGAATGATGCCCGCTATACATTGGCCATTCCGAAAGAAGCCATAGAAGCCAATCCGGGATTGCTGAACTGATAAAGATAAAACTCCCCGATTCTGTATTGACGAGAATCGGGGAGTTTTGTCTTTATGTGGATTGGATATGTATTTTTTACGTACCTTTGCACCGTTTTTTGTAATAGACAGTATAAGATGATACAGAATCAGAGACCTCCTATCCGTAGAATTGCTTTTCCTATTCTTATAGCATTGAGTATTTCGCATTGTTTGAACGATATGCTGCAATCGGTTATTTCGGCAGTATACCCTTTGTTCAAGGAGGATTTATCCTTGAGTTTTGCCCAGATTGGTCTGATTACGTTAGTGTATCAGATGTCGCGTCCGTGTTTCAGCCTCTAATGGGATTGTTCTTTGATAAGCGCCCCATTGCCTGGTCATTGCCGATAGGTATGGGCTTTACTTTGGTCGGTATCATGAATCTGGCTTTTGCTACTAATCTGTATTGGTTGCTGGCTTCGGTATTCATTGTGGGTATCGGTTCGTCTGTACTCCATCCGGAGGCGTCACGTATTGCTTTTCTGGCTTCCGGCGGAAAACGCGGACTGGCGCAGTCTCTATTTCAGGTGGGCGGGAATTTGGGAGGCTCGCTTGGACCGTTACTGGTGGCTTTGCTGGTAGCTCCTTACGGGAGGAGATACATTGCCTTTTTTACGGTTTTTGCCTTGATTGCCATCGTGGTGATGATTCCTATATGTCGTTGGTTCCGTTCCTACTTGAATCATATCAAGAAACGCCCGATGCTTGTGGCAGGAAAGATAGAACGTCCCCTTTCTTCAAGAATGACGGTGTTTGCCATAAGTATTCTGCTGATACTTATCTTCTCCAAATATATCTATATGGCAAGTTTGACGAGCTACTATACATTCTATCTGATCCATAAATTTGGTGTTACTGTTCAGGATTCATCAGCTCTTCTTGTTTGTCTTCCTGGTAGCTACTGCCATCGGAACATTGGTGGGAGGTCCCGTAGGTGATAGGATAGGACGTAAGTATGTTATCTGGGCTTCCATTCTTGGAACGGCTCCATTCAGTATGATGATGCCTCACGTAGGGCTTGCATGGACAGTAGTGCTGAGCTTCTGTGTCGGTCTGATGCTTTCTTCCGCTTTTCCTGCCATATTGCTGTACGCCCAGGAATTGCTACCCAATAAGCTGGGTTTGATTTCCGGGTTGTTTTTTGGTTTCGCTTTTGGAATTGCCGGTATCGCTTCGGCTGTATTGGGAGGTATGGCAGATAAGTATGGTATAGAGGCTGTTTATAATGTATGTGCCTTTATGCCTTTACTGGGGTTGGTGGCTTGCTTTCTGCCTAATTTGAAAAAGAGATAGAGATTTTTTATTCCCATTGTCAGCCATACGGAGAGAACGAAAGGTGCGGTCAATGTAATAATTCCCCAATTCATTCCCACAATTTGCAATACAACAGAGAGTAAAACGGAACATGCAGCCCATATACAGCTCATCCAGCTTTTACCTCCTAAAGCAAGGGCACACAATACGCCATTATATCCCATCAGACCCATATTCAAAGCTTCGGAATCCACTCCCAATAATGTGGCTAGGAGGAGGGGGAGAAGTGCTCCCAATATGGTATATACTGCTGCATTCCGGGAATTCACGAGAATGCCTGCAAGGAAAAATAGTCCGGTCATCATGTTTCCTTGAAACATCACCTGGCCTATGCCCATACTGAAACATTGTAAGTAATTTATGGAGGAAGAAGCGGGTGTTTCTGTATCAGAGACGAGTAGCATGTCAGGCATCAGCCAACTGCACAATCCCAGCAGCATCCATACAGAAAGGATAAAAGGGGTAGTGAATCCGGGCAACACGCGTTGCATGTTGAAAAACCGTGCAATGTAGGTAGATGCACACGAGGCAATAGCATCAGCATCAAGGAACTTACAGTCAGAAGCATAAAGACCCCTACGGCTATTCCTACCAGTGTACCGTTAAAACCATATAATCCATTTTTTATATCATCACAGTCATATCCTGAGATACGGGCTGTCAACGTACTTATTATGTTGCCACTTACAGCCAATAGGCCCATTTGCCATGAATTCAAAAAGATTCCAATCAACATCAATAATCCGGACAATGCATTGTTTTGGAACATGACTTGCCCTATGCCACGTCCTAAAATAAGTAATGACTTGCGTGTAAAAGCTTCTTTCATGAGTTGTCGAATGAAAATGGACTATATGTAAATTTATAGCTCGTTAATGCGTACAAAAAAAACGATTAGACTAATCTAACCGTTTTAATTTTCGTGGAGCGTATGAGACTCGAACTCATCACCTCGACACTGCCAGTGTCGCGCTCTAGCCAGATGAGCTAACGCCCCGTTGCCAACGTTTGCAGGCTTGCTTTCGTTTTTGATGGTGCAAATATAATGCATTATTCTGAAATAATTGCTATGTTTGCGAAAGAATTTGAAAAAATAAGTTATGCTGATATATAATACCACTTATCATGTAGAGGAAGGAGAAGACAAAAACTTCCTGATATGGATGCAGGAACACTATCTTCCCGAGGTAGAAAAGAACGGAACATTGTATGCTCCACGTATAGCCCGTATCTTGAGTCATATTGAAGAAGGAAGCATCTGCTATTCTGTTCAGTTTGAGGTGGAAAACTCTGCCAAACTGCATCGTTGGCATCAAGAGCAAGGAGTGAAACTGAACGAGGAATTACTGAATATCTTTAAAGATAAAGTGATTGGCTTTCCTACATTGATGGAGGTAATAGTGTGATACAACCGGTCAAAGAGAAAATTATATTGGGTATAGACCTGGTACACCATTATGGGGTATGGAGTATTGCGTGTGGCAGGTGTCAAGCCGGAAATGATAGCCATGGGAATTATCGACCTCCGCAAATTTGGAGACCACTATCTGAAGTTACGCCATATTCATGAACGGGTACTGAGTATCATAGAGAGTTATTTGCCTGACGAGCTCGCTATTGAGGCCCCTTTCTTCGGAAAGAATGTACAGTCCATGTTGAAGTTGGGGCGTGCGCAAGGCGTAGCAATGGCAGCTGCTTTGAGCAGGGATATTCCCATTACGGAATATGCTCCTTTAAAAATAAAGATGGCCATCACCGGAAACGGACAAGCATCCAAGGAACAGGTGGCAGACATGTTGCAGCGTATGCTGCATTTTCCTAAAGAGGATATGCCTACTTTTATGGATGCAACGGACGGGCTTGCTGCTGCCTATTGTCACTTTCTGCAGATGGGGCGTCCCACGGTGGAGAAAGGCTATCATGGCTGGAAAGACTTTATTGCCAAAAATCCGGATAAGGTGAAGAAGTGATAAGAATTGAAATGTAGAATCTAAAAATAATATCATGAAATTGAATGAACTTGCTATCATTGGAGTGGCTGCAACGACGGTTGTAAGCTGCACTCCCGCGAAGACGGAGTATGCTTCGTACGAACTTTACCCTGTCCGTTCGGGTAGTCTGACAGAGATGGAATATACACCTGCTGCCACGCAATTCACATTGTGGGCACCTACGGCAGATGAAGTTCGCCTGATGTTGTTCGAAGCAGGAGACGGAGGCATGCCTATGAAACTATTTCAATGGAACCCTCTGAAGAAGGAACTTGGAAAACTAAAGTTGAAAAGGACTTGATGGGTAAATTCTACACATTCAATGTGAAAATCAATGATAAGTGGCTGGGGGACACTCCGGGTATCAATGCCAAAGCTGTAGGGGTGAATGGAAAACGTGCCGCCATCATCGACATGAATCCACGGACCTGAAGGATGGGCAGATGATAAACGTCCGGCATTGGCCTCTCCTGCCGATGTGATTCTTTATGAAATGCACCATCGTGATATGTCCATCGACCGTCGTCGGGCATTGAGCATAAAGGAAAGTTCCTGGCACTGACAGAACAAGGAACGGTAAGTCCCGACAAGCTGGCAACCGGCATTGACCATCTGAAAGAATTGGGGGTGACACATGTACATCTCCTTCCGTCTTATGACTATGCCTCCGTTGATGAGACAAAGCTGGACGAGAACAAGTATAATTGGGATATGATCCGCAGAATTACAATGTGCCTGATGGCTCTTATTCTACCGACCCTACAAACCGGATGTTCGTATCCGGGAATTCAAGCAGATGGTGCAGGCTTTGCACAAAGCAGGTATCCGTGTTGTTCTGGATGTGGTGTATAACCATACTTTCAATACATCCGACAGTAATTTTGAACGTACAGTGCCGGGATACTTTTACCGTCAGCGACCGGACGGAACGTATGCAGACGGTTCGGCTTGTGGCAATGAAACTGCCAGCAACCGTCCGATGATGCGTAAATACATGATAGAGTCTGTATTACATTGGATTAATGAATATCACATTGACGGATTCCGTTTTGACCTGATGGGTATTCATGACATCGAGACAATGAACGAAATCCGTAAGGCGGCAACGTCTGTAGATCCGACTATATTTATATATGGTGAAGGATGGGCGGCATCGGCTCCACAGATGGCGGAAGATTCTCTGGCAATGAAAGCCAATACTTATAAGATGCCGGGTGTTGCTGCTTTCTCTGACGAAATGCGTGATGCTTTGCGCGGTCCGTTCAATGATAATCATCAAGGTGCTTTCCTTGCCGGATTGCCGGGAGGAGAGGAGAGCATAAAGTTTGGTATTGTAGGAGCCATCAGGCATCCGCAAGTAAATAATGACTCTGTGAATTATAGTAAGGCTCCGTGGCGGAACAACCTACACAGATGATCAGCTATGTTTCCTGCCATGATGATATGTGCTTGGTGGATAGGCTGAAAGCAAGTATCCCGGGTATTACTCCCGTAGAATTGGCAAAGCTTGACAAACTGGCGCAAACAGCCGTATTCACTTCCCAAGGTGTACCGTTTATTTATGCCGGTGAGGAAGTGATGCGTGACAAGAAGGGAGTACACAATAGTTTTGAGAGTCCCGATTCCATCAATGCGATTGATTGGAGACGAAAGGCGGAGCATGCAGATGTATTTGCTTATTATAAAGGTTGATACAGCTTCGTAAGAAGCATCCGGCTTTCCGTATGGGTGATGCGGATTTGGTGCGTAAGCATTTGGAATTTCTACCGGTTGACGGCAGCAATGTGGTGGTTTACCGTCTGAAAGAAAATGCCAACGGTGATGCATGGGGAGATATTATACTAGTCTTGAATGCCCGTAAGGAGCCTGCCAAACTTACCGTACCCGAAGGTAAATATACAGTGGTCTGCAAGGATGGCTTTATCAATGAACAAGGTTTGGGCACACTGTACGGCCCCGAAGTTGTTGTTCCGGCCCAATCGGCACTGATTATGTATAAATGATGATTGGATGATGCAACAACATACAATACACATAGCGGGGGGCGTAGTACGCAACCCGCTTGTTCGTTTGACAGAGCCTGCCACCCTTGATTTCCTGGCAGGAGAACACATTGCCATTGTAGGACCGAACGGAGCCGGAAAGAGCCTCCTGGTGGATATGCTGACGGAAAAGTATCCTTTGCGTGATGGTGAGCTTACCTATGATTTCTCTCCCTCCCTCACGAAAACTGCCTATGACAATATCAGATACATTGCCTTCCGTGATACTTACGGTTCTGCCGATGCCAATTATTACTATCAACAGCGTTGGAATGCCCACGACCAGGAGGATGCTCCGCTAGTACGCGAAGTGCTGGGAGAGGTAAAAGACGATGTCTTGAGGCGGCAGCTATTTGAACTTTTCAGCATAGAGCCGATGCTTGACAAGAAAATCATTCTTCTCAGCAGTGGGGAGCTGCGCAGGTTTCAGTTGACTAAAGCTTTACTGACTGTTCCCCGAATTCTTATCATGGACAATCCTTTCATAGGGCTGGATGCGCTACCCGTGAACTGCTTTTTAATTTGCTGGAGCGGCTTACCCGGCTGGGCGAGTTGCAGATTGTCCTTGTGCTTTCCATGTTGGATGACATACCTTCATTTATTACACATGTTGTGCCGGTAGAGGACATGAAGGTGGGCGAAAAGATGGAACGTGAGGAGTATGTGCAGGCATTCTGTGCGGGCAATCAGATGCGTATTCAGGAAGAGGCCGGAGCGTTGGAGGAATTGCAGCGGCGTATTCTCGATTTGCCCTACGAACATGCGAATTTCACTTCGGACGAAGTGGTGAAATTGAACGGGGTTAGCATCCGTTACGATGACCGTACCATTCTGAAGGAGCTGGATTGGACAGTGATGCGTGGTGAGAAGTGGGCGCTGAGTGGCGAGAACGGTGCCGGCAAGTCTACCTTGCTTAGTTTGGTTTGTGCGGATAATCCGCAGTCATACGCCTGCGATATCAGTCTTTTCGGACGGAAGCGCGGAACGGGGGAGAGTATTTGGGAAATCAAGAAACACATCGGTTATGTCAGTCCGGAAATGCATCGTGCTTATCTGAAGAATCTGCCTGCCATAGAGATTGTCGCTTCCGGTCTGCACGACAGCATCGGATTGTATAAACGTCCTCATGCCGAACAGATGTCGGTATGTGAGTGGTGGATGGAGATTTTCGGTATTGCCGCCTTGAAAGACAGTCCTTTTCTGCAACTCTCCAGCGGGGAACAGCGTCTGGCATTATTGGCACGTGCTTTTGTCAAGGACCCGGAACTGCTGATATTGGATGAACCGCTTCATGGACTCGATACATACAACCGCCGTCGGGTCAAGAAGATTATAGAGGCATTCTGCCATCGTCGGGATAAAACGATGATTATGGTAACCCACTATGAGAATGAATTGCCGCAAACAATTACTAACCGTTTATTCTTGAAGCGAAACCGCTGACCGGATAATAATTACGTCAAGCAAAGATAATAAAGGACTGGCGGGAACCATTTATGGTGTAAATCGTTATATTTGTAATATCAACCATCTAAACATTTATATCATGAAGTTTTTTATTGATACGGCAAATTTGGAACAGATTCGGGAGGCCTATGACTTGGGCGTACTCGACGGAGTTACCACGAATCCTTCGCTTATGGCAAAAGAAGGTATCAAGGGAGTGGAGAACCAGCGAAAACACTATGTGGACATCTGCAACATTGTGCAGGGAGATGTGAGTGCCGAGGTGATAGCCACCGACTATGAAGGTATGATTAAAGAGGGTGAAGAGCTGGCAGCCTTGAATCCGCATATTGTAGTGAAGGTACCTTGCATTGCAGAAGGTATTAAGGCCGTTAAATACTTCTCGGGCAAAGGTATTCGTACAAATTGTACTTTGGTATTCTCTGCCGGGCAGGCATTGCTGGCAGCCAAAGCAGGTGCAACGTATGTTTCCCCGTTTGTAGGCCGTCTCGATGACATCTGTGAGGATGGCATTGCTTTGGTTGCAAGATTGTGGAGATGTATCGTTATTACGGATATACCACCCAGGTGCTTGCCGCTTCTATCCGGCATACAGCACATATCATGCAGTGTATAGAGGTGGGTGCTGATGTGGCTACTTGTCCGCTTTCGGCCATTAAGGGCTTGCTCAATCATCCGCTGACCGATTCCGGTCTGAAGAAGTTCCTTGAAGATTACAAATGCGTGAACGGATAAACTTAAAATATCCTATAAACCTATCTTTCAATGTAATTATTGACTAATATTGGTGAGAAATAGAATAAAAAGATTTATTTTTGATTCGTGTGCTGAAAATCAAGTATTTAAGAACTATATTTCTCTTTTTTCGTACTTATATGCTTTAAGTAGAACACCACAAGGATAGGAATTCTTTTTTATCCGAAGACATTTTTTACCCTGCCATTTCAACTTGGCGGGGTATTATTTTTTTCTCCATTTCCAATCCCCTCAAAGCCTTATATATGAGAATGATATATAAGAGAAATAGAGAATAGAAATAACAATATTAATAACTTAAAATTTAGGAGACATGGGAAATTTAATTAAAGGATTGAAGGTTACAGCTTATGTGGCCGAGATTATCGTGGCAGGTTCAGTAGTAATCGAGCTTGCGGAGAAGTATAGTGGCAAATTCGGGAAAAAGAAGATTGCCACGGGTACAGTCAAGGCCGTTGATGCTGCGACTGAAAACTGATGGTACGTCTGATGAATGGATTATGACAAGAAAGCGGACGTAATAATAACCGTATTGGAGGTAGCAACTTCAATACTCAAAGGGATAAAGAAGCTAAGAGGTATATTCATAAAAACAAAGAAATGACACCTCTTGGCTTTTTTTGTTTCATCGCATTTTATTAACTGACTAAAAAATAACAGGAGTATGGAAACAATGACTAATGAACTTACTATCATTCCAAGAACAATCGGAATGGTAACAAGAATGATGGATGCAATTGGTGTCGAAGATGCTGTAATCGTATCGGAAGAGCAGAAGGAGCATCCAAACTTTATTGAGAGTAATACCTCAGGGTATTACACTTGAAAGAACTTGAAAAGGAACTGTATTGTACCCAGTTTCGGAGACAACCAGCTTACCATCAGCCACCCAGGTATTCATACACCGAATCGAGGAGGCTGCAAGGACTTATTTTATCGGTGAGAACTTTGGTAACACAGAGATCAGAGTATCCCACAAAATCCTGGGAAGAGTACCAGGTGCATTGACAAAGAGGAAGGAAGAACTGAAGCCTGAGGACGGGACCATCTATTATCAACGTATGGCTTTCTGCTTCCATATCCGTTCCATGAGTAGAATGATGAACGGCGAGGAAGTACATCTTTGCATAGGTGGGGTACGCAGTTTGAATGAGGAAAACTTATACAACCGAAAATCACCTGAGAAATTCAAGATATTCATAGGGTGGAGGGTTCGTGTCTGTTCAAATCTAATGCTGACAAATGATGTCTTGACCGAAAGACTACTTCAATCCCGAACAAAATCTTAGGTTACTTGAAAACTTGGGAAGAGCGAAAATCTCACAAACCCAGTTCTGTCAGATTATCGGCCGTTTGAGATTGTATCAAGCTTTACCTGCTTCACAACTTAGAGAGCTTCCAAAGGTTATCTTGGGTGATTCCAATGTTAATGCGGCTACGAAAGGCTTACATAGAGAATCCTAATTTTGAGTTACGTGGAAGAGAGAATATTTCATGCTGGGACTTGATGCAGCTACTCAATGAGACATTGTCTGTTAACAGATTTGTCCCGAACCAGAGCAGCGACCAGATATATTGATGCGATACTCTGCACCATGCCGGTCCTGGACTGTTTCGGGATATTCATTGTATAATGTGTCTGGAAACAGGATTATCTCTGCTTCCCTTTAAACAGATGAGGGATGAATTCATTCAAACACCTGCGCCACGTCAGCCATTCGTGAGCCGTACCTTGCGACTCGTAGAAGTCCACACG
>ENA-OQDD01000981-OQDD01000981.1-human-gut-metagenome-genome-assembly--contig:-NODE-981-length-10079-cov-1.633340_pt1 | contig 10079 bp, 10 predicted proteins | sample MGYA00242507_ERZ504598 | MGnify/ENA primary metagenome ERZ504598 (study PRJEB26092, sample SAMD00036318) | human gut metagenome | host: Homo sapiens | study: EMG produced TPA metagenomics assembly of... | reverse complement strand
AACCGGAAATCCCAGACGAATCAGTGCATCTATAAAATGTCTCGAATCATCACTAAAAAGACACCCTTTTAAAACGCTGCGCCCGCTTGCGAGTGCAGCGATTAAAGGGCCCTGTTTGTGATACTCTTTGAGCCAGGTACACTGGTTACTATATCATGTGGATGATTTACTTTTTTTACTTTATAAATCATTGAAAATCTGATAAATATCAATCTTGAGTGCATCAGTGTCTGTCATACCAATAAACACAGCACCATAGTGATATACTCCTTCTTCACTGTCTGTTCTTCGTACAATCTCGACAACCGCATCCACAACCTCCTTGGTCAAATTTGGATCTTGGTGTCATAATATGTATGTATATCAAGAGGTACCTTTGCATTAAATCCGATACCGCCTCTGGAAATATCTGTGACATCTACATGACAATACTTAAGTGTTGTCACTCCGTCCTCATCCAGCCGCTCTAACTGTACCGATACATCAATGTCAAGTCTTTTATGTCTTCTCTTTTCTTCCATTCACTTTACCCCATCTATTATATTATTGACTAAGGGAACAAATTACCCTCAAACAACATATTAGTATATATGACTGATTTTTACAAGTAAAATTTATTCAGCTGCCTCATCGTCCATATGCATATCGTTCGTTATAAACATCGCATCACCAAAGCTGAAAAACCTGTATCTTTCCTCTACAGCCTCTTTGTATGCATTGAGGACATGCTCTCTGCCTGCTAATGCTGACACAAGCATGACAAGTGTAGACTGTGCAGATGGAAATTTGTAATCAGACAGTCAATCACCTTAAAGCTGTATCCCGGATAAATAAAGATATCCGTCCATCCGCTGCACTCTTTTAGCATGCCGTTTTCATCGGATGCTGCCTCTAAGGTACGAGTGCTTGTAGTGCCAACAGATATTATTCTGCCGCCATTTTTCTTTGCATTATTAATCTTGTCTGCAGCCTCCTGTGACACCATGTAAAACTCAGAATGCATATGGTGATCAAGCACATTATCCACCTTTACCGGTCTAAACGTGCCAAGCCCCACATGTAAAGTTACCTCTGCAATATCTACGCCCTTATCTTTTACCTGCTGTAAAAGTTCCTTTGTGAAATGCAGTCCTGCCGTAGGCGCAGCGGCCGAGCCGTCATACTTTGCATATACTGTCTGGTAGCGGTTCTTGTCCTTTAGCTGATGTGTGATGTATGGCGGCAATGGCATCTGTCCGAGCTTATCAAGTATCTCCTCAAAAATACCCTCATAGCTAAACTGAATCAGCCTGTTTCCATCATCAACCACATCTATTACTTCACCGGTTAAAAGTCCGTCACCAAATATAATCCTTGTGCCCGGCTTTGCCTTTTTACCCGGCTTTACAAGAGTCTCCCATACGTCATTTTGTCTGCGCTTTAGAAGAAGTATCTCTATCTTTGCCATAGTTCCTTCCTTCACGCCAAAAGACGTGCAGGAATTACCTTTGTATTATTGAGCACAAGGCAGTCGCCCGGTCTTAAATATTTAACAATCTCCTTGAACACATGATGGCTGACTTCTCCTGTCTTCTTGTCAAGCACCATGAGTCTTGAGCTGGAGCGGTCCTCCAGAGGATCCTGTGCTATCAGCTCCTCCGGAAGATCATAATCAAAATCTTTTACGTCCATAATTTTCCTATTCCTAACACTATACTAACGTCTAACCACGAAGTGTGATACCTGCAGTCTCTTTAAGATGAGCAAGTATATCCTTTACAAAGCCCTCGACCTTCTTAGTCTTAAGCTCCTCATCCTTTGGTGTAAATACTACACTGTACGCCATGCTCTTCTTATTCGGAGGAAGCTGTACACCCTCGTAAACATCAAACAGTGTAACATCTGAGACATAATCACAGGCTTCCCTGATACCGTTTTCAATCTGCTCACATGTGATATCCTTGTCCACAACAAAAGCAAAATCTCTCTTCTCATCATCAAATTTTGAAATTGGAGTAAATACTCTGTCCTTTCCATACCACTGTGAAAGAACTCTTAAGTCAAGCTCCATCACATATGCCGGTACTCTCATATCAAGCTCATCGCATATCTCATATCTTACCTGACCGAGATATCCGACCTTTTGACCGTCACAGAACTACCTTCTCGTCTGTCTGATATGGATGAAGGAATGGCTTTTGAGCCGGCTTTGTATGTAAACTTCACATCAAGCGCATCTGCTACAGTCTCAGCCAGTCCCTTTATAGTAAAGAACGATTCATCCTCACCGAATACGCCTGCGCAAAGTGTCTCTCTCTCATCCGGATACTCTGTAAGCGGAAGCTCCTTTGCGATAAAGATATTTCCCAGCTCAAAGATTCTTCCCTCCAGGATACCCTTCTTCTGGTTTCTTGCTATGGCATAAAGCATCTCAGAAGCAAGTGTTGTTCTCATAAGCGAGAGGTCAACATTGATTGGTTTATAAGCCTGATAGCATGTCTTTCAGGTGCATCTTCCGGGAATCTGAGCAAATCAAGATCAGCAGGTGAGAAGAATGAGTAATGTATTCCCTCATACGCGCCTGCTGCACAGAGCACCTCTTTTATCTTGCGCTCTGTCTGCTGTCTAAGGTTGAGTCCTCCGAGTGTAACCTGTGCCGTAGGCATGAATGCAGGAATGACATGGTCATAGCCATACATACGGATAACCTCCTCTGCCACATCCGGATAATCCTCCATATCCTCACGATATGCAGGAATCATGAGTGTCAGCTCATCACCGCTTACAACCGGTGCAAAGCCTAAATTTGTGAGTATTCTCACTATATCCTCTGTAGGTACCTCTATTCCAAGCACACCATTAACCTTTGCAATAGAAACCTTCATCTCTTTTGGCTCAAGCGAATTTCCAGTAGTCACCTCAACGTGAGTTGAAGAAACCTTACCACAGCCAAGCTCCTCCATCAGGTGAAGTGCTCTCTTCATAGCCATGGCTGTTGTGTACTCGTTTACACCCTTTGAGTAAAGTGCACTCGAATCAGATGACTGTCCCAACGCACGTGAGCTCTTTCTGATATTGTCTCTTGCAAATTTTGCAGACTCAAACATCACCTCTGTTGTACCGTCGTTAATTTCAGAGTTTAAGCCTCCCATGATACCGGCAAGCGCAACTGGCTTCTTTCCGTCACAGATAACGAGGTTATTGCTGTTTAACTCAAATTCCTTCTCATCAAGTGTAACAATTTTCTCTCCATCGTTTGCACGTCTTACTACAATCTCATCTCCCTCAAGGTATGAGTAATCAAAAGCATGCATTGGCTGTCCAAGCTCTTTTAAAACAAAGTTAGTGATGTCTACCACATTTGAAATAGAGCCTATTCCGACAAGTGCAAGACGTTTCTCATCCATGCAGGTGACTCGGAGATTTTTACATCATGTACATAGTGAGCTGTGTAGCGAGGACAGATGTCCTGTGCAAGAACCGAAACCTTGAAGTTTTCCTTCTTCACATCATCTGCAGTATAGTCAAGTGCAGGCTCCTTAAGCTCTTTTCCCAAAACAGCAGCAACCTCTCTTGCCATGCCATATATACACTGGCAGTCAGGTCTGTTTGCTGTGATTGCAATATCAAAAATCCAGTCATCAAGGCCGAGGATAGGTTTTACATCATCTCCCGCCTTAGCATCCTCAGGTAAAACCAAAAGTCCGTTGTAGCCTGCACCCGGATAGAGGTCCTCATTTAAGCCAAGCTCTACGCCTGAGCATAACATTCCATATGAATCATATCCACGCAGCTTGCCCTGCTTTATCTCCATCACGCCCTCTATTGTAACGTGATCCTTTGCTGTGGCATATACTGTTGCGCCGATAAGTGCAAGAGGATATTTGCCCCCTGCCTTTACATTGTCCGCTCCACAGCAGATCTGGAATGTGCCATGTGCTCCGGCATTTACCTGACACAGGCTCAGGTGTGTCTCAGGAATCGGCTCACATTTTTCTACAAGGCCGACTACTACGTTTGAGATATCCTTTCCCACCTCATATGATTCCTCAACCTCGAAACCACATGAGAATAATTTTTCCTCTAACTCCTTTGGTGTTACATCTATATCTACATAATCTTTTAACCAGCTAAGTGGTGTTAACATAATTTTTGCCTCCTGTTATATATTCAAGAAAAATGAATCTAGTTGTCATCAATCTGGTCTAATACCCTAAGGTCTGACTCGAATAAAAGCTTGATGTTGTTAATTCCGTATTTGAGCATTGCAATACGCTCAAGACCGATACCAAATGCAAAACCACTGTACTCATTTGTGTCTATGCCACAGCCCTCAAGCACCTTTTTATTTACTACGCCTGCACCAAGCACCTCAATCCATCCTGTGCCCTTGCATAAAGAGCAGCCCTTGCCATGGCACTGGAAGCAGCTTACATCAACCTCTACAGACGGCTCTGTAAATGGGAAGTATGAAGGACGAAGACGAGTTGTGACATTCTTTCCGAACATCTTCTTTACAAGCTGGTCAAGCATACCCTTTAAATCGCACAGTGTGATGCCCTTATCTACCACAAGACCCTCCATCTGTGTGAACATAGGAGAATGTGTCGCATCATCATCCGAACGGAAAACCTTACCCGGTGAAACAACCTTGATAGGTGGCTTCTTTGCTTCCATAACGTGAATCTGTCCTGCTGAGGTCTGTGTACGAAGTAAGAACTCAGGTGATAAGTAGAACGTATCCTGCATATCACGGGCCGGATGATCCTTTGGAGTATTTAAAGCTGTGAAATTATAGTAATCATTCTCGATTTCAGTTCCCTCGTAAACCTCAAAGCCCATAGATGTGAAAATCTCCGAGAGCTGGTCCTTTACCTGTGTTACAGGATGAAGATTACCCTTTTTGCTTCTCTTTGCAGGCATAGTGACATCTATTTTCTCGCTCTCATACTTGCGCTTAAGTGCCTCTGCCTCAAATTTCTTAACCTTCTCATCAAGAAACTTCTCAACTGCCTCACGTGTCTCATTGACCCACTGGCCTACCTTTGGTCTGTCCTCCGGAGCAACATCATTCATGCCCTTTAAGACTGCTGTGAGCTCACCCTTCTTTCCAAGAATTGCAGCACGCACATCATTTAATTTTTCAAGACCGTCAGCCTTATCAATTTCAGCAAGTGCTTTTTCTCTGATCTGTTGAATTTTGTCTCTCATCGAATTTCACCTCATAATATTTTTCTTAATTTGCATAAACTCGTAACTTCAAGCTTGAATTCGCCGTTTATGCTATAAAAAACGCCCCTGCATGGCTATTAAACCATGCAGGGACGAAAATTCCGCGATACCACCCTGATTTCCATTGAAGAAATATGCAATGGACTCTCATTGATATGTGTAACGTACATAACACGTCATGAACTACTGTGCTTCATCCATGCAGCTTCAGTGTGAACTTCAATCAATAGCCTTTTTGTAAGACTGCTTTCAGCCGATGACAATCTCTCTCTGGTCAAAGTACTATAATCTACTATGCACCTTCATTGCTTTTATTATATATAGCTGCGACATATATATCGCAAATGCTTATTTCTTAATAACACATAAGTCATTTTAGCACAATCTCTATATTTTGCAAGTAGAAAATTTTATATTTGATTTATATTTTATTTCTAAGCCCCTTAGGATAATGGTTTTTAACCTGTGTGCCATTCACCTTGCCCCAGCCGGCCGTGTATCCGTCCACACATACAAGTGCCCAGCCCTTTTTGCATTCAGCCGCTTGCTCATCAGATAACATAACTGACTGACCATTGAAAAAGCCTGTTGTCTGCGGATCATCCCAGGTAGCTTTACTACGTTTTTAGCCTCACTTAGCTTAAGCGCAAGTGCCAGCGAATGCGACGGCTCAAAGCGCTGTTTTTTAAACTCTCCTATATGAAGCCCTGCGCGCTGCACCTTAAGCCCTTTAATATCAACTTCCATATCAGGCAGCCTGTGGAGCTGCTCCCCAAACATGACAAGCCTTGAGTTTTTAATCCATGCTGCCACATCCTCTGATATGGTCTCATCAAGAAACTCTGAGAGAAGCTTCATATTTTCTTTTGTAAGAGCCGGCTTCGTTTCATTTTTCCTGTTCTTACTATTTTTGTTCTTTTTGGTTTTCCTGTCAGCTTTAAGGTCTGTGTCCACACAGCCTCTTCTCACAAGCTTTGCCACAAAATGTCCCTCTCCGTCCACCTTATGTGGCCAGAAGCGCTCCATTTCTTCAAGTGTAAAATCAGGATGTCTCTCCAAAAAATACTCAATTACATCCTCATTTTCTTCCTTCGAGAAGGTGCAGGTGCTGTATACTATCACGCCTCCCGGCTTAAGCATCACCGCAGCATTGTCCAGTATTTCCTTCTGCCTTGCCGCACAGATTGCCACATTTTCCATGCTCCACTGCTCTATTGCCTCAGGCAGCTTTCGAAACATTCCCTCTCCCGAGCAGGTGCATCAACCTGTATAGCATTAAAAAAGCCCGGGAAATGTGAAGCAAGCACAAAGCTGTCCTCATTTGTCACAATCGCATTTTTAATTCCCATACGCTCTATATTCTGCGACAAAATCCGGCTTCTTTGTGTGTTAATCTCATTTGATACCAAAAGTCCGCTGTCTCCTAAATATGTGGCAAGCTGTGTGCTCTTTCCACCGGGTGCCGCACACAGGTCAAGCACTCTCATACCCGGCTTTGGAGCTAAAAGTGCAGCCGCCGACATGGCACTTGGCTCCTGTATGTAGTAAAGCCCCATCTCATGATACGGATGCTTTCCCGGACGCACGTTCTCATCAAAGTAATATGCCTCATTTGCCCACGAAACCTTTTTATCTGAGGATATTTTAAGTGTTTTCAATATCCGCATTATTTCTTCATGCTTTGCACCTTTAATGTATTGAATCTGAGTGCCTGAAATCTGTTATTGTCATAGCTGTATAAGAAATCATCCCACTCATTGCCCAGAAAGGCCTTCATCTTTTTTTCAAACTCTATCGGTAAATTCATTGTCAAATCCTCTTGTTTTCTTACGAAATAATTACAATGTATCTTACTATCACACACATAGTCATGTATCTAAGCACTTCGATATTACCACATTTCTACTATCCATGCTATCAATTTTTTGTAGACATATCACTGCTCACTGCGTACACTGCTTATATCCACCACTGTCACATCCTTATAATAATATCCGATTATATCCTTATAGCTGCTTCCTGCCTTTGCCAGCTTGTCTGCCCCATACTGGCTAAAGCCTATTCCATGGCCGAAGCCTCCTCCGGACAGTGTATAGTGACCATTTGCACCGGCACTCACACTAAAGCAGGCGCTTGGTATCATCGACATATTCTCCCTCACAGAGCCATCGTTTAATGTAACTTTTTTCTGATAATGCCTAACGCCTTTCTTATATCATTCTCCGCCGTAATGGTCTGCGATTTGTTTCCGTAATTTATTGTGAGCGAAAGTACATAACCAGCATCCGACGTCTTATCGACAGAAATACCTGTTGCTGTGCCATACTGAGGATCATTGTATGCCGATAAATCGAGTTCCGAGGACCATCTGTAGTATGGCGAATTGTCATCCACCGACTCCACCTTGTGTATGAAATCCGGTGTACTCGAAGACCATACCTCCATATCCTCGGTTTTTCCGGCAGACGTAGAAAAATAATAACACGTTATTAAGCTCCTTCCGCATGAGACAACCTGCCCTGCCGTAGCTTTTACAGCCTCATCGGTCGACTGCTTTGTTTCTGAAGCGTTATAGACCTGAAAAGCCGTGGTATTGTCAATATTTGCTCCGTATAGCGCATACTGTGTATTTTTCATCTGTGAATATACAAAGGTTCTTGCGCAAACAGCCTGAGCCTTAAGCGCCTCTGCATCAAATGTAGACGGCATCTCCGACGGCAGCACATAGCGCACATATGTCTCCACATCGACTGTATTCACCGCCACAATACCTTCCTCTGTCCCGATAAACTCAAATGAGCCCGGATAGCTCTTACCGTTTATGCTGACATAATTGTCCGCTGAGCTCACCTTTATCCGGCTTTTTTGCGCATTTGCCATATATGCACCCACATCGTCAATAGCATTGCTTCCACAGTCAGCATCATCCACATAAATGTTAGCTGCGGCAGCTGCCGCAATTGTTGGAAATGCATCCTTTCCATCGTTTTTTATAAGCACTCTTATGTATGTAAGGTCAGGTACCTGTCTTCTGACGATGGCACATATCCTGCCGGAATCAAGTATGTAAGAAAGTGTTTCACTTCCGATTATCAGGTCAGAAACCGCTATTTCCTTAGGTGAAGTGCCTGTCTCATCATACACCGGCAGCTCGCTTGACTGCATTGGAATGTCACCCTGCCCTGCAATCTGCATGGTACCGTCTCCGTACGACAGCATCACACCTGATATATCATCCGGCTTTATCTGTATCTTTTTGACCTTAGAGCCACTGATTTCAATATCACAGACACCTGTAAAGTTCTCTTCCATGGTACCCTTTGCCCTGTATAGATCTCCATCACATATGAAAATCAGCCTTCCATCGTCATTTGACACAATATATGCATTCTCATACACCATATCCTTCGTCACAGCCCTCGCCTGTTTTACAAGTGTCCCTTTTTCCTTTTGTACCATAACAATTGCAAAAACAATAACCACGCATACCATGGTTATCGCAAGCATTATCCAGACCATCTGATTCGGCTTTTGCCGTCTTCGTCTTCTATTTGCCAAATTTCTGTTCTCCTTAACACCCAAATAGTGGTTACTGCTCAAAAATGGGAGCTGCAAAAACAGCTCCCTTTATCATCTGTACTTAAGAATCCTTTGTGCTTTAAAATCTTTTGTATCTCATAAATCTTTTGTGCGTCCGGAGTTCTTTTGTACATTATTATTCTTTTGTAAGAACCCAAAATGCCGGTCCTGTAATTTAGACTCCTAGCGCTCTTGCTAGTGGGTAACCGCAGTCTGCCTTCTGCCTTCCGCTGCATAATGACGGCCTGACATCCAACAGCTCATATAGGAATCCCGTTTAAAGTAAATGTAGGTTCTAAATACACAGGGTTGTCGAACATCTCAGGTATCTTTGTAAATTCATTATACTTTATTATGTCTCATGTTGCAATGCAAAATTCATGTTAGAATTTAACAAATTTTTCTCTGGCATTTCGTAACATATTTGAAAACCAGATAATTACTGCGACGAATATAATCATCTCCACATATGACCAGTACGGTATTTTTTTGAGGCAATCCGAAACTATCGCAACTATACTGATAACAAAAATCACAATGCCAAATACAAGCGACTTTGGATAAATATAAGCTATATATCCGGCCGTATCCTTTATCTTTTTCATCTCATCCTCAGCCACAAAGGTGCTTTCAATTTTGCCGCTTTTCTTCATTCGTAGTGACACAAATATTATGTAAATTCCTAATATCAGCGTGACCGCATCTATTATAATAAAATAGTTCATGCTTCTTTCTCCTGTATCTTTATTTATTATTCCTAAATAGTTATCACGGATCTTATATATAGAAAAAAATATGTAAAATCACCAAAATTAGTATAACCTCATGTAAGGAAAAAATAAATGGTAAATAAGTCCCAACTATTTCTTGAATTTCTATTATTAATGTAGTAAAATATATTTATATTTTCAAGGGGAAGGAGTTTTTAAAATGCAACTTGACGATTTAAAAATACTTATATGCGATGATTCGATTCTCGCAAGAAAACAGATGAAGGACATAATCAATTCCATTGGTTCACCGACTATCATTGAGCGGCAAACGGACAGCTCGCCATTGATATGTACAAGGAGCATAAGCCAAATCTCACATTTATAGACATTGTAATGCCGGTAAAGGACGGAAATGCCGCTATCTCAGAAATTATGGAGTATGACAGCAGTGCGACCATCTTTGTTGCGTCATCTGTCGGCACACAGTCCGAGCTTAAAAAGGCTCTTGCTGCCGGAGCATGTGACTTCATTCAGAAAACCAATCGACAAGGATCAGGTCATAAGTCTGATTAAGAA
>ENA-OQDD01000980-OQDD01000980.1-human-gut-metagenome-genome-assembly--contig:-NODE-980-length-10081-cov-1.491963_pt1 | contig 10081 bp, 15 predicted proteins | sample MGYA00242507_ERZ504598 | MGnify/ENA primary metagenome ERZ504598 (study PRJEB26092, sample SAMD00036318) | human gut metagenome | host: Homo sapiens | study: EMG produced TPA metagenomics assembly of... | reverse complement strand
TCCCGGTCGAACCTTCCTGAGTTCCGTCGGTTGCGCCGCTATCGGCGTTCGGCGCAGGATACTTGGACATATCGACATCATAGGGAAGACCCTGAGGCATGTCGTTGATCTTGATGTCGGCAGCCTCGGTGGTTTCGTCAAGCCACTTCTTGTAGGCTTCCTGCTGCTTCGTGGACTTCAGCGACGAAGCGATGACGGATATCCACTCTTCCGGGATCTGATCGAGGCTCGTCACTTCTTCAGGAGCCTTGTACACATCGGTGCACTTGATGATATGGATGCCGAACTGTGTGGTAACGAGACCGCTCAACTGGCCTTTCTCAAGCGGCTCGAGGCCGTCCTTGTACTCTTTCGCCAGGTTGCTGGGGTTGTTCCAACCCACATCGCCATCGCGCTCGACAGAACCCGGATCCTGCGAGTATTCCTTCACCGCATCGACGAAGTCAAGCTCGCCGGAGTTGAGCTTGTCGAGCACTTCCTGAGCAGTTGCTTCATCATCGGAATTGAACAGGATATGAGAGGAACGCTTGGAACCGTCGTACGCGGTCGCGTACATCTGGGCGTACTGCAGCATGTCAGCGTCGCTGGGATCTTCGTCGGAGGCGAACGATGCGTACAGCTTGTTCTCCTTGAGCTTCTGCTCTATTTCAGCGCGATAGCTATCTTCGGTCATTCCCGCCTGATCGAGCGCGGCCTGCCACTTCTCGTCGGTGTCGTAGTTCGCCTTCACCTTGTCGATCTGCTCGTCAATCTCGGAGCTCTCGACGGTGATGCCCTTCTCCTCGACGCCTTCCTTCAGCAACTCACGCTGGGCGTAGGAATTGAACACTTCTTCACGCACGGAAGCAGGGGTGTAATCGTTCTGAGAAAGCCATGTGCCCCACGAATCTTCATCGTCAGCACCCAGCTGCTCGCGCACGCCCTGGATGTAGTTGGTGATGGTGTCTTCGGCGATTTCCACACCGTTGACCGTGCCCGCCACACCGCCGGTGCCCGACGAAGCGTTGTCATCGCTCGAGCATCCGGCCAGACCCCATGCGCATGCCGCCGTCAAACCGACCGCGCACACGGTCTTCATGATGTACGTTTTCTTCATATGACCCTTCCCTCGAACATGGGCTTCGCCATCGCACCGCCTACTGGATCGCCCATGAGATAAGTACTGCGCTGTATTCTCGCACACGCGATAAAACGGGTTCTTGCGTTGCACAATATACCCATTATCGATTCACAGTCCCCACGCCAGGTTTAGGGATATACCCGCCTGTTCGCGCGAGCTGAAGCCTTATTTCCCTCTTGTAAGAATGCGCCTGATCAGGGCGCATTCTTACATAGTGATAGATTATTTCTTGGCAGCCTTCTTGCGATCGGTGGCGACAGCATCCGCTTGCGTAGGCGGATGTTCTGCGGGGTGACTTCCACCAGCTCGTCATCCTCGATGTACTCCAACGCCTCTTCCAGCGTGAACGTGATGGGCGGCGTGAGCGAGATAGCCTTGTCGGCGCCCGACGAACGCTGGTTGCCCAACTGCTTCGACTTGGCGATGTTGACCACCATGTCGCCTTCCTTCGACGACTCGCCCACGATCATGCCTTCGTAGCATTCCTGGCCGGGACCCACGAACAGGCGGCCGCGCTCCTGCAGCGCATCCAGAGCGTACGCGACGCTCTTCTCGGTGGACATGGAGATCATCGAGCCGTTCTTGCGCCCGTTCATCTCGCCGCGATACGGGCCGTACTCGGAGAATGATGGAACATCGTGGCTTCGCCACGCGTGACGTTCAGCAGACGGGTGCGCAATCCCATCGTGCCGCGCGACGGAATCTTGAACACGAGGTGCGTCTGGTCGCCGCGCTGGTACATGTCGGACATCTCGCCGCCGGCGCTGCCGAACACCTCGATGGCCTTGCCTGCGTACTCGCTGGGCACGTCCACCGTGGCCTCCTCGATGGGTTCCAGCTTGCGGCCGGACTCGTCCTTCTTGATGAGCACGCGCGGGCGACCTACCTGGAACTCGAATCCTTCGCGGCGCATCGTCTCCATGAGAACCGACAGGTGCAGCAGGCCGCGGCCGGCAACCTCAACGCCCGACTTGTCCTCAAGCTCCTCGATGCGCATGGAGATGTTGCTCTCCTTCTCGCGCATCAGGCGCTCCTTGAGCTGGCGCGCTCCCACGATGTCGCCCTCGCGGCCGACGAGCGGGCTGGACGATGCTCGAACACGATGGCCATCGTGGGCTCTTCCACCTGGATGGGATCGAAGCGCACGGGGTTCTCGCGGCTGGTCACCATGTCACCGATGTCAGCGTCTTCCACGCCCACCACGGCCACGATGTCGCCGGCGTGCACCTCCTGCTGCTCCTTCTTGCCCAGCGCCTCGAACGTGAACACCTGCTTGATGTTGGTGTTGTAGCGCGTGCCGTCGTTCTTGATGACCAGCGAGGCTCGCCTTTATGGATGGTGCCGGAGAACAGGCGCCCCACGCCGATGCGGCCGACGAAGCTGGAATGGTCGACGGTGCAGATCTGCAGCGCCACCGGGCCGTTCGGCTCGCAGTCGGGAGCCGGGATCTCCTTGAGGATGGTTTCCAGCAGCGGGATCATGTCCATGTTGTCGTCGTCGGGCGCGAAACGGGCGTAGCCGTTCATGGCACTGGCGTAGACGACGGGGAAGTCCAGCTGCGCGTCGGATGCTTCGAGCTCCACCATGAGGTCGAACACCTCGTCCACCACTTCGTTGGGGCGCGCGCCCGGACGGTCGATCTTGTTGATGCAGACGATGACATGAAGGTCCAGCTCCAGAGCTTTACGGAGAACGAATTTAGTCTGTGGCATAGCACCTTCAAAGGCATCTACCAGAAGAATAACGCCGTCTACCATCTTAAGAACACGTTCTACTTCACCACCGAAGTCTGCATGGCCAGGGGTATCAATGATATTGATCTTTACTCCCTTGTAATGTACAGCAGTGTTTTTGGATAAAATAGTAATTCCACGCTCACGTTCAATGTCGTTGGAGTCCATGACACGTTCCTGAACTTCCTGGTTTTCACGGAATACACCGCTTTGTTTAAGGAGCTGATCCACCAGGGTAGTTTTGCCGTGATCGACATGGGCGATGATGGCAACGTTACGTACGTCTTCGCGTTTTGTCTTCATAAAAATCGAAATCCTTTCTTTTTTCTTCTATATAAATGTGTAAAAACTTTTTTTCGTGATACGATATTCCAGTTTACCACATTTTTCGCAGATTACAAGGAGTTACAGAAATTTTTTTAATTTTTTGGTTCTAAATCTTCAGGTATTCATAGCTTAGTATAGACAAAATACCCAAAGAGGAAGGAGAACAACATTATGGCAGACAAAATCATTGAAAACAATCAGGTATCGAATCATGGGGAAAATTGATACAGGCTTCACATTCAGTCATCAGGTATTTGGTGAAGGCTTTTATACCATGGAGCTTCTTGTGCGCAGGCTGAGTGATTCTGAGGACAGGATTCCGGTCATGGTTTCAGAAAGGCTTCTGGATATAACGCAGGATTATACGGGGCAGTATATTGAGATCCATGGACAATTCCGGTCTTATAACAGGCATGAAGAAAAACATAACCGTCTGGTTCTTTCTGTTTTTGCGAGGGAAGTAAATTTTGTTGAGGAGCAGGACGAATCACTTCCGGTCAATCAGATCTTCCTGGATGGATTTATCTGTAAGCCGCCGGTCTACCGAAAAACGCCGCTTGGCAGAGAAATTGCAGATATGCTTCTGGCAGTGAACCGTCCTTACAGTAAATCTGATTACATACCATGTATCTGCTGGGGTAGAAATGCCAGATATGCATCAGCGTTTACTGTTGGAGGTCATGTGCTTCTGTGGGGAAGAATTCAGAGCGTGAATATATGAAGCGGATCGGTGAGAATCAGTCAGAGAGAAGAACAGCATATGAGGTGTCTGTAAGTAAGCTGGAATATATAGATTAGAAGGGGCAAAGTAGTTCGGTATTGCTTTTTTGGCGGAACTGCGGTAAGATAAGACCAATAATGCGATAAGCGAGTCTTAGATAACATTAAGAGGAAGTATTATGGAAAAAGAATTAACAGAGGTATACTGCGGAAACGGCAAAGGCAAGACTGCACTGGCTATCGGACAGAGTCTCCGTGTGGCTACCCAGGGCAAAAGCGTGATCGTGATCCAGTTTCTGAAAGGAAGAGACCAGCGTTCGCTGGATTTCCTGCAGGATGTGGACAACCTGGATTTTAAGATCTTTCGCTTCGAAAAGAGAGAATGCTGCTACGAAGACCTGACAGAAGAAGAAAAGGCAGAGGAGAAATCCAACATTCTGAACGGACTGAATTTTGCCCGTAAAGTTGTTGTTACTCAGGAATGCGATTTTTTGGTTCTTGATGAGATTCTTGGACTTCTTGACTGTGGTATCATAACAGTTGAGGGAATCGCAGATATACTGAAACACAAGGATGAATCTATGCATATTGTCATGACTGGATGGAATTTCCCGGAGGAATTAAGACCGTATGTAGATGTGATCACAACGCTGAACACCGAGGAAGTTCATCCATTGGATGCCAACGAATAATATAAATTACAGAAGAATAAAAGGAGGAGTTAAAATGGCAATTTTTAAAGGTGCGGGCGTCGCAATTGTTACCCCTATGTATGAAGATGGAAAGGTGAATTACGATAAACTGGAAGAACTGCTGGAATTCCAGATCGCCAACAGCACAGATGCCATTATTATCTGTGGAACAACCGGTGAGTCTTCTACAATGACACACGGAGAACATCTTAAAACAATTAAATTTGCAATTGATAAAGTAAATAAACGTGTACCGGTTATCGCAGGAACAGGTTCTAACTGTACAGAGACAGCAATCATGATGTCAAAGGAAGCTGCATCCTACGGAGCAGATGCATTACTGGTTGTAACTCCTTATTATAATAAAGCAACACAAAAGGGACTTATCGCTCACTATACTGCAATCGCAAATGCAGTTCCTGAGACTCCGATCATTATGTATAATGTACCGAGTCGTACAGGATGTAACATCCAGCCGCAACCGTTGCCACACTGGTTAAAATGTTAAGAACATCGTAGGCCTGAAAGCCGCAAGCGGAGATCTTTCTCAGATCGCAAAGACAGTATCTCTGGCAGGTGCTGATCTGGAACTGTATTCCGGAAATGATGATCAGGTTCTGCCGATCCTTTCACTTGGCGGACTTGGCGTTATCTCTGTACTTTCTAATGTTGCACCGAAGGAAACACATGATATGGTCATGAAATTCATGGAAGGTGACACTGCAGGTGCTGCCAAGATTCAGATCGATGCGATTCCGCTGATCAATGCTCTGTTCTGTGAAGTCAATCCGATTCCGGTTAAGACAGCACTGAACCTGATGGGTATGAATGTAGGACTCTTCGTATGCCTCTTTGTGAAATGGAAGAAAGCAATAAAGAAACCCTGAAGAAAGCACTGCAGGATTCGGAATTAAGCTGGCATAAAACAGGCATAGGATACGGAGGAATACTATTATGGTAAAAATTATCATGCACGGATGCTGCGGACATATGGGACAGGTGATTTCTGATCTTGTTGCAAAAGATGCCAATGCAGAGATTGTAGCAGGAATTGATGTAACAGATAAAGGAAATACTACTTATCCGGTATTTACCAATATTAAAGAATGTCAGACAGAGGCAGATGTCCTGATCGATTTCTCTTCTGCAAAGGCAGCAGATGCATTACTGGATTACTGCACAGAGCGTAACCTTCCGGTTGTTCTCTGCACAACAGGTCTGTCTGAAGAACAGCTTGCAAAAGTTGAAGAGACAGCAAAAAAGATTCCGGTACTGAAATCTGCAAACATGTCACTTGGTATCAACACTCTGATGAAACTGATCCAGGAAGCTGCAAAGGTTCTTGCAACAGCTGGATTTGATATGGAGATTGTAGAGAAACATCATCATCTGAAACTGGATGCTCCGAGTGGTACAGCGCTGGCACTTGCTGACAGCCTGAATGAAGCGATGGATAATCAGTATCATTATGTGTATGACAGAAGCCAGAAGCGTGAGATGCGTGATGAAAAAGAAATCGGTATTTCTGCAGTACGTGGCGGTACGATCGTTGGTGAGCATGAAGTGATCTTTGCCGGCGAAGACGAAGTGATTGAATTTAAGCATACCGCTTATTCAAAAGCCATCTTCGGTAAAGGTGCAATTGAAGCGGCTAAATTCCTGGCTGGTAAACCGGCCGGAAAATACGATATGGCTGATGTGATCGAAGGCTGATCGTAGTTTTGTATTAATATTGAAATTCTGGCAGGCATGTATCGAAAGATATGTGCCTGTTTTTTACATTATTTTGCATAGGAATCTGCCAGATTGTACATATTATCATTACAAGTTTAAATCCATAGTAAAGGAGAAATTAGAATGAAAAAAATACGCACAATTCTGACAGGAATCCTCCTGATCCTGACGTTGAGCATCTTTACTGCCTGCGGAAATAACAATGCACCGGCAGATGAGGCAGGAACAGCTGCAGAAGAAAACACGACCGATACAGGGACGAATGAAAATGCAGATGCTGTGAATGATAAAAAGACAATGAAAATACGGATAATTCAAATAATAAAGTAACGGACAACGAAGGTGTGGCAGACGATGCTGCAATCGATAACGGTGATACCATGTCCGAGGGAACAGACAATGATAATGTGCCCAATAATACAGAAGATGGAAGTGTGGCGCAGGATCTTGGTGATGGTGTCCGTGATATTGGCGATGGAGTTGGCAACGCAGTAGAAGATGTCGGTGATGCGGTCGGAGATGTCATTGATGGAGATGCCGAGACACGATAACGGTTACTGTTCACCGCAACCGATGATTTGATTTATTCGTTTAGCACAATAAAGTGCTTGCATCAGATGAAAAATCATATTATCATAGCATCAGATAGACCTGATGATTTATAGTACAGGCTTCGGATTCAGGAAATCCGGGGCCTTTTTGAAAGGAAAATACAAATGAAATTTCGACCATGTATTGACATACATAATGGAAAAGTAAAACAGATCGTAGGCGGAAGCCTCAAAGATGCCGGAGATCAGGCAAGAGAGAATTTTGTGTCCGGTCAGGATGCAGCCTTTTATGCTGAGCTGTATAAAAACGCCGGATTAAAGGGCGGACATGTTATCCTTTTGAACGGAAAAGATTCGGAGTATTACGAGGCGACCAGGAATCAGCACTTAAGGCACTGGCAGCTTATCCGGGAGGCTTACAGATCGGCGGTGGTGTCTGCCCGGATAATGCGGAAGATTATCTGAAAGCAGGGGCAAGTCATGTAATTGTTACTTCCTACGTCTTTAAAGACGGACAGCTTTCCTGGAAAAATCTAAAAAAAATAGAAGAAATTGCAGGAAAAGAGCATCTGTCCTGGACTTAAGCTGCCGTAAAAAAGACGATCAGTATTTTATTGTGACAGATCGTTGGCAGAAATTTACAAATGTACCGGTGACAATCGAAGTAATGGAAGAACTGGGAAATCATTGTGATGAATTCCTTGTGCATGCGGTAGATGTCGAGGGAAAGGCAAATGGAATTGAAACAGAACTGGCGGACCTGCTTTCTGACTATACACAGCGACCGGTGACTTATGCGGGAGGTGTCGGAAGCATGGAAGATCTGAAACTTCTGAAAAAGCATGGAAAAGATCGTTTGGATGTTACCGTTGGCAGCGCATTGGATCTTTTTGGAGGAACGATTCCGTTTGAAACACTAAAAAATCTGGATGATCTGCATATATGACAGGTGGAAATTCTTGACGAAAAAGTTTCCTGATTATATGATGTAGGCAGGAATATGGGTGGTGAGAACACCCACTAAATAAATGATCACAGGGAGGTATTTATCATGAGTGAAGTACTTGACAAAATCAAAAGCAGAAGAAGTATCCGTAAATACAGGAGTGATATGATTCCACAGGATAAGCTGGAGAAGATCATCGAAGCAGGAACTTATGCGGCAACAGGAATGGGAAAACAGTCTCCGATCATCATTGCTGTAACGAACAAAGAACTTCGTGATAAGCTTTCTGCAATGAATGCAAAGATTATGGGTGTTGATAATATGGATCCATTTTATGGAGCACCGGTTGTTCTGATCGTGCTGGCTGATAAGAGCAGACCAACATGTGTCTATGACGGAAGTCTTGTTATGGGAAATCTGATGCTGGAAGCAGAAGAGCAGGGAATCGGAAGCTGCTGGATCCACAGAGCAAAAGAAGAATTTGAAAGTGAAGAAGGAAAAGAAATCCTGAAATCCCTTGGAATCGAAGGTGATTATGAAGGGATCGGACACTGCATTCTGGGTTATGCGGACGGTCCGGCACCGAAGGCTGCACCAAGAAAAGATTCCTATGTATATCATATAGATTAAACGTAGTAATAATATTGCTTAAATAATGGGTTGGTGGGAAATTTCCCCACTGACCATTTTTTGTCCATTGAAAATAGAAGTTTATCTGAATATAATGTAGAAAGATAAAAAAATATTGCCAGAGATGGAGGAAATACCAATGAACAAGATTAAACATGCAGCAGCTAAGAAGGTTTTCGCAGGAGTAATGGATTATGCTGTTGATCAGGTGAATAAGAATCCTGAGACAGCTTATGAGAAAATTATCGACACTGCTGAGAAGTATTTAAAAGATTTTGGAAAGGGTGTGAACTGGGATTATCTCAGGAAGTTGCCTGTAATCCGGAATATACACTGAATCGTTATATAACTTCCATGGTACAGGAACTCCATCCTAATGTTCTGAAGACAACTCTGATGAATCTTGGATTTGAGGCTTTCTATAATGGAACAAAAACAATTCATGAGATGCGAGAAATACATAAATGTAATATCCCGTGGATCATTCTGATGGATCCTACCAGTGCATGTAACCTGCATTGTACAGGATGCTGGGCAGCAGAATACGGAAACAAGCTGAACCTGTCCTTTGACGATATGGATTCAATCGTTACACAGGGTAAAGAACTGGGAGTTTATTTCTATATGATGACAGGTGGAGAGCCGATGGTAAGAAAGAAAGACATCATCGAACTCTGCAGAAAACACAATGACTGTGTATTCTTTGCATATACAAATGGAACACTGGTTGATGAAGCACTCTGCAAACAGATGCAGGAAGTTGGAAACCTGTTTCTTGCCTTAAGCGTTGAGGGTGAGCCGGATGTTAACGATATGCGTCGTGGAGAAGGTGTGTACAATAAGGTTATGCATGCCATGGATCTGCTGAAAGAGCATGGACTTGTATTTGGTACATCAATCTGCTATACAAGTGCCAACTATAAGAGCGTTACCAGTGATGAGTTTATTAAGATGCTTGTTGATAAGGGTTGCCGTTATGCTCTGTACTTCCATTACATGCCGGTTGGAAATGCAGCATCTGTTGATCTGCTGCTGAATCCGGAACAGCGTGTTTATGTGAAGAACCGTGTAAGAGAGATCCGTAACATGGAACATGGCCCTGGAATCTTCACTATGGACTTCCAGAATGATGGAGAATTTGTTGGTGGATGTATCGCCGGAGGAAGAAACTACTTCCACATCAATGCAAATGGTGATGCAGAACCTTGTGTATTTATCCATTATTCCAATGGAAACATTCATGAGAATACAATCCTTGAGATTCTGAAACAGCCGTTATTCATGGCTTACCATAACAACCAGCCGTTTAACGATAACATGCTTCGTCCATGCCCGATGCTTGAGAATCCAGAGATCCTGCAGCGTATCGTAAAAGAAAGTGGTGCACATTCAACAGATCTGCAGTCTCAGGAGACAGCAGAACATCTTTGCAGTAAGTGTGTTCATTATGCCGAGGAGTGGGCTCCGGTTGCGGATAAACTGTGGGCTGAGGAGCATAAGGAGTAAAAAAATTCATAACATTAAAAACGTCATTCCTGCATCTGTATTTCAGACAATTCAGAAATTCAGAAGTACTAGCAGAAATAAAATAATATAAAAAGCACCCCGAAAAATGATGAACTCGCAAA
>ENA-OQDD01000979-OQDD01000979.1-human-gut-metagenome-genome-assembly--contig:-NODE-979-length-10085-cov-1.148223_pt1 | contig 10085 bp, 16 predicted proteins | sample MGYA00242507_ERZ504598 | MGnify/ENA primary metagenome ERZ504598 (study PRJEB26092, sample SAMD00036318) | human gut metagenome | host: Homo sapiens | study: EMG produced TPA metagenomics assembly of... | reverse complement strand
GGAAGAAAATATGAGATATATGCTCTGTTTTTTTCCGTTTGTCGGGGTAGCAGTCGGAGCAGTAACACTGGCGCAGAATGGATCTGCCGGTATATTGGAATGAGTAATGGATTATTGCAGTGGCACTGGTACTGGTATCGGTAATTGTAACCAGGAGGAATTCATGTAGATGGTCTTCTGGACACATCTGATGCTCTGAGTTCCTGGAGAGACAGAGAAAAACGTCTGGAGATTCTGAAAGATTCTCATGCAGGTGCGTTTGCGGTCATTACAGCATGTGTATACTTTTTGACTATGTATGGCGGAATGAGTCAGATCGTGGAACAGGATAATCGTAAAATGTTATATATTCTGGCAACTGGTTATATGGTGTCCAGATGTCTGTCGGGAATTGGTGTTATTACTTTGCCGAAAGCAAATGCAAGCGGTACAGTGGCTGAATTTTCACGTAAGGCACAGGATACAAGAGTACGGAATATACTGATTATTTATCTTGTGCTGCTCACCGGATTTATGTTCTGGATCCAGCCGGTATGGGGAACAGCAGTAATCGTGACGGCCCTGCTTGTATTCTGGTTCTACCGGCACAAGGCTCTGAAATATTTTGGTGGGACGACAGGAGATCTTTCTGATATTTCCTGTGTCTCTGTGAGGTATGGATTGTGCTTGTTCTGGCGATTATTACAGTAGTCTATAAAATTTGATGAGGAAAGAACATATGAAGATGATCATTGGCGGTGCTTTTCAGGGAAGGCGGCTTTTGCAGAAAAAAAATATCCGGAGATTGAATGGGTGAATGGCGCTGATGCAGACTGGAATTCGATTCAGAATGCAAAGGGAGTTGTGAATTTCCATGAATTTATCCGTGCTGAAATGAAAAAAATGAGGATGTCAGTGATCTGGCAGAGAAACTGATCCAGTGTAATCCGGGAGTACTCCTCGTATCGGACGAGGTGGGATATGGAGTTGTACCAATGGATGCATTTGACCGCGCCTACAGAGAGGCTGTTGGCAGAATCTGTACAAAACTTGCTGCGTACAGTGATGAAGTAACACGCGTTGTATGCGGAATCGGGACGGTGATCAAACATGATTAAGATCTGCTGATACGTCATGGTATGACAGAAGGAAACCGTCATCAGAGATATATTGGAGTGACGATGAACCGCTGTGTCCAGAAGGAATCGAACGACTGAAAAATATTACATATCCGAAACCACAGGCAATATTTGTGAGTCCGCTCAGACGCTGCCAGGAGACTGCGGAGATTCTTTTTCCGGAGCAGAAAGTCCGTATTATAGACCAGCTTGCGGAATGTGATTTTGGCGCTTTTGAGAATAAGAATTACAAAGAGTTAAGCGATGATCCCAGATACCAGGCATGGATCGACAGCAATGGAATCATGGCATTTCCGGAAGGTGAGAGTAAAGAAGAATGTGCGGCACGTAATCTGGAGGGATTTCAGAGGGCAGTGACGACCTGTATCAGGGAAAATATTTCTGAGGCAGCGCTTGTCGTTCATGGAGGTACGATCATGAATATCATGGAGAACTATGCACTACCGAAAAGGGAATTCTATGAATGGCATGTAGGAAATGGATGTGGCTATCTGGTGGAATTGGAGCCGGCCCTCTGGAAGAAAGACCGGAGAGTCCTTCAGGTGCTGGAGACAAGAAATAAACAGTAATATTATGACTTTTCAGATTACAGAATTTATGTTATACTGAGTAAAGCGACGGAGCATACAGGTGTTCCGTCTTTTTTTATTTTTGATTAACAATTTTTTTTTGAATACCAAATAGAAATTGCGAATCAGTTGAAATGATATGCAAAATATGTTACATTATATAGTATAAAACACCGAAAACTTATGGAAAATTTCACAAATAATTGGAAAAATTTCACAAGGCAGGGAGGAACGTTATGTTAGTTATTGGAAACGGAAGAATGATCACACGGGACGCATCCAATGCTTTTATTGAGAATGGAGCAGTGGCAGTGGATGGTAACACCATTAAAATGGTGGGGGTAACTGATGAAGTAAAGAAGACTTATCCTGACGCTGAATTTGTGGATGCACACGGCGGAATCATTATGCCCGCTTTTATTAACGCGCATGAACATATCTACAGTGCCTTTGCTAGAGGATTAAGTGTCAATGGATATGCTCCGAAGGGATTTCTGGATATCCTGGATGGAATGTGGTGGAATATTGATCGCCATCTGACTCTGGAGCAGACAAAGCTTTCTGCATATGCAACATACATTGATTCGATCAAGAACGGTGTGACAACGGTATTCGATCATCATGCCAGTTTGGCCATATTACAGGATCTCTGAGTGCAATCGAAGAAGCGGCGAAAGACCTTGGAGTACGTTACTTGTCTCTGTTATGAAATATCAGACAGAGATGGAATGGAAAAATCACGTGAGTCAGTGATGGAGAATGTTAATTTTATCAGACATGTACAGAAAGAGGACAGTGATATGCTTGCAGCGATGATGGGAATGCATGCTTCATTTACAATCTCTGACGAGACAATGGAGCTGTGCAATGAACTGAAACCGGAAGGTGTAGGATATCATATCCATGTGGCTGAGGGAATCTATGATCTTCATCAGTGTCTGAAAGAACACAATAAACGTATCGTGGATCGTTTGTATGACTGGAATATTCTTGGACCAAAGACGCTTCTGGGACACTGCATCTATATCAACGAACATGAGATGGAGTTGATCAAAGAAACAGATACAATGGTCGTGACACAATCCGGAATCAAATATGGGAAATGCCTGCGGATGTCCTCCGACAATGGAACTGGTACATAAGGGAATCCTGACAGGACTTGGAACAGATGGCTATACCCATGACATGATGGAATCCTGGAAAGTAGCTAATATTCTGCACAAACATAACCTCTGTGATCCGACTGCAGCATGGAGCGAAGTGCCGCAGATGCTGTTTGATGGAAATGCGAAGATCGCAAACCGCTATTTCAAAAAAACTCTGGGCATTTTAAAAGAAGGAGCTGCAGCAGATGTAATCGTAGTAGATTATGATCCGCTGACACCGATGGATGCTTCGAATTGTAACGGACATCTTCTGTTTGGGGTGAACGGAAGTATGGTGCAGACAACGGTATGCAACGGAAAAGTGCTTATGAAAGACCGTGAGGTACTGGTCTGCGACGAAGAAAAAGTTATGGCAGACTGTCGTCGGGCTGCAAAAGAACTTGCAGATGATATTAACAGCTGATGTTGGAAATTATTTGTTTTTTGTATTGAATTTTACAGGGAGAACTGAATTATGAGCGATATTATGAAAAGTATTCCATTTGGACAGCTGATGGAATGGATATTGGCAGAACATAAAGAAACCGGACAGGTGTTTGGAATCCAGAAGGCATATGTAGCTGACACTTCTAAAACAGTAGAGATATTTGGAAGAAAACTTGAGAATCCTGTCGGACCGGCAGCAGGTCCACATACACAGCTTGCACAGAACCTTGTGGCAGCTTATTATGCAGGAGCAAGATTCTTTGAATTAAAGACCGTACAGAAAATGGATGGACCGGAACTTTCCGCATGTATTCCGAAACCATGCATCGTAGCAGAGGATGAGGCATATAACTGCGAATGGTCTACAGAACTTTATGTTCCGCAGGCGATGGAAGAGTATATAAAAGGCTGGATGATCCTGCATGTGATCGCAAAGGAATTTGGACTTGGAAGTCCGGATGGATTCCAGTTTAATATGTCGTGCGGCTATAATCTGGAGGGAATTCAGGACAAAAAAATCGATGATTTTATCGAGGGAATGAAAGATGCCGGTGATACGGCGATATTTAAAGAATGCAAGGAGTGGCTTCTGAAACATGTGGATCTTTTTGAACATGTGACCAGAGAAGACATTGAGGCAATTCCGTCAGAAATCTGTAACTCTATTACGCTTTCCACCATGCATGGATGTCCTCCGCAGGAAATCGAAAACATTGTTACGTATCTTCTGAAAGAAAAACACATTCATACCTATGTAAAATGTAATCCAACACTTCTTGGATATGAATTTGTACGCAAAGCAATGGATGATCTGGGATATGACTATATGGCATTCACAGATTTCCATTTCAAAGATGACCTTCAGTATGAAGATGCAGTGCCAATGCTGAAACGTCTTATGGATGTAGCGGCGCAGGAAGGTCTTTCTTTTGGTGTGAAGCTGACGAATACCTTTCCGGTAGATATCAAGAGACAGGAACTTCCGGGAAGAGGAAATGTATATGTCTGGTAAGGCTCTGTTTCCACTTTCTATTTCTGTAGCTGCGCGTCTGGCAGAATCCTTTGATGGAAAGCTTCCGATGTCTTTCTCAGGAGGTGCTGATCAGAAAAATATTGATCAGATCGTAGATTGTGGAATCTGGCCGGTCACAGTTGCAACGGTCCTTCTCAAACCAGGCGGATATAAATGGATGACACGCATTGCAGAAAAAACAGCTGCCTGTCAGATCGGTAAGAGCGGAGAGGTTCATGTAGAGCGAGTAACGAAACTGGCGGCAGATGCACTTGAAAATGCAAATTATCAGAAAAACAGTAAGAAAGCAGGAAAGAGAAAGGAAGAAAAATCCCCGCTGCTTGACTGTCTGAGTAAAGAAGATGTTTCGGAGAGGAAAGAGTTTACAGTACACAAACGTGTCTGTGGAAATTGTGCAGATGTATGTCCAAATCGTGCAAATGTACTGATCGAAGTACCGGAGATGGAATTACTGCAGATCATTCATGTGGATTATATGTGCAATGAATGTGGAAACTGTCGTTCGTTCTGTCAGTATGCAGGAGCTCCATATAAAGATAAGTTTACATTGTTTGCAAATGAAGAAGATATGAAAGACAGTATAAATAATGGATTTACAGTACTGGATGCAAAAAATAAAGAAATAAAAATACGCATTGGGGAAAAAGAAGAAGTTGTAAGAGCAGATCAGCCGTCAGGTATTTTGAATAAAGGCCTTGCGCAGCTTATCTGCACAGTGATTGATCAATATGCTTATTTGCTGATGTAAATGCAATCTGTAGCAGAACAGGAAAAGGAGTAGTCCACTATGGCAGCATTTAAAGTAAATGGAAAAAATGTTTGTTCGGAGAAAAATCAGAAACTTTTAAGATTTCTCCGTGATGAACTTCGGCTGACATCTGTAAAAGACGGATGCAGTGAGGGCGCATGTGGAGCCTGTACAGTGATCATTGATGGAAAGACATGTAAAGCATGTGTACCGGATACGGATTCTCTGAGCGGAAGAGAATTATAACTGTAGAGGGGCTGACAGAATGGGAACGTCAGGTATATACTTATGCATATGGAAAGGCCGGGGCAGTACAGTGTGGATTCTGCATTCCTGGAATGGTAATGTGTACGAAAGCACTTCTTGATGAAAATATGGAACCTACGGATGATGAGATCCGTTATGCGCTGCGTAATAATTATTGTCGCTGCACGGGATACGTGAAGATCATGGATGCCGTCCGTCTTGCAGCAAAGATCCTGAAAAAAGGTGAGATACCAGATGACGGAGATCCAAACTGGACGATTGGAAATCGCGTAGCAAGAATTGATGTTGCAGAAAAAGTACTTGGAACGGGAAAATATCCGGATGATTTTTATCTCGACGGAATGCTGTACGGCTCTGCTCTTCGAAGCAGATATGCCGTGCAAGAGTACTTTCTATTGATACATCCAAAGCAAAAGAACTTCCGGGAGTGGAGGCAGTTGTGACGGCTGCTGACATTCCTGGAGAAAACAAAATAGGACATTTAAAACATGATCAGTATACGCTGATACCGGTTGGTGGTCTGGTACATTATCTGGGAGATGCAGTTGCTCTGGTAGCGGCAAAGGACAGGGAAACAGTAGAAAAAGCAAAAAAACTGATCAAGGTAGACTATGAAGTACTGCCGCATGTACATACTATAGAAGAAGCTGCGGCTCTGGATGCACCGAAGGTGTTTGATGAAGAAGACAGTAATGTCTGTGCACATAAGCACATCAGCAGAGGTAATGCAGAAGAAGCAATCCGAAATTCAAAATATGTGATCTCACATCATTTTGAAACACCGTGGACAGAGCATGCGTTTCTTGAACCGGAATGTGCGGTTGCTTTTATGATGAAGATGGGGATGTTTTTATTTATTCTGGCAGACCAGTCAGCACATCAGACCAGACACGAATGTTCACTTCTTCTGGGAACAGATAAGGTGAAAGTACAGAATGCACTGGTTGGAGGTGGATTCGGTGGAAAAGAAGATATGACCGTACAGCATCTGGCTGCATTGCTGACCTATGTGACAAAGAAGCCAGTTAAAGTCAAACTTACCAGAGCAGAATCCCTTCTGATACATCCGAAACGACATCCGTTCTATATGGATATGACGATGGGATGCGATGAAGAAGGAAATATTATGGGAGTAAAAGCAATTGTGTCTTCAGATACGGGGGCTTTTGCATCACTTGGTGGTCCGGTACTGGAACGTGCCTGTACGCATGCGGCAGGACCATATCATTATGAAAATTTTGATATCGAAGGGACTGCATATTATACCAATAATCCACCGGCCGGAGCGTTTAGGGGATTTGGCGTTACACAGACTGTTTTGCAACAGAGACGCTGCTGAATATGATGGCTGACAAGGTTGGAATCACACCGTGGAGATCCGTTACCGTAATGCAATCCGTCCGGGAGAAGTGCTTCCGAACGGTCAGATCGTAGATGCATCGACCGGACTGGTAGAAACCCTGGAAGCAGTAAAAGAAGATTATGATGCAGCAATGACAGCGGGAAAACCGGTTGGAATCGGATGTGCGATGAAAAATGCCGGTGTAGGAGTTGGAATTCCGGATACCGGACGCGTTAAACTGATCGTAGAGGATGATGAAAAACTGCATATTTATTCAGGAGCATCGTGTATTGGACAGGGACTTGGAACAGTTCTGGTGCAGATGGTCGTTACAAATACAGATCTGAAACATGAGGATATTGTGTATGAAAGAAGTAATACATGGATCTCTCCTGATTCAGGAACAACATCGGGATCCAGCAGACACTGGTCACCGGAGAAGCCTGCCGCAGAGCATGCCGAAAAACTGATGGAAGACCGCACTGCCGGAAAACAGCTGAAAGATATGAAGGGGAAGGTATACTGCGGAGAATACCTCGCAAAAACAGATCCGCTTGGCGCCAATGTACCAAATCCGGTATCACATGTGGCCTATGGATATGCAACACAGATGTGCGTTCTGGATAAGAAGAGCGGGAAGCTGGAATGCATAGGTTGCCGCTCACGATGTAGGAAAGGCAGTGAATCCGCTGTCCTGCGAGGGACAGATCGAGGGTGGTGTTGTCATGTCTATGGGATACGCGCTCAGAGAACAGTATCCGATTGATGAGAATTGTAAACCAATTCAGAAATATGGTTCACTGGGATTATTCCGTTCACATGAAGTTCCCAAAATAAAAGCAATCGTTGTAGATAAACCAGGACTGAAGGTTGCATGCGGTGCCATCGGCATTGGAGAGATCACATCCATTCCTACTGCACCGGCAATTGCAGATGCATATTCCGTTATGATGGAATTCGCAGATATAATCTGCCGCTTACAGATACACCATACGAAAGGAAGGGTTGATATGGCAGCAAAAAAAAGATGTTTCCATACAGATCCGCCCTTGTAGCATGTAATGGTGGATGCAGGGCGGTACAGGGAGAAGAAGGATGTACAGATGGTTGCATTGGCTGTGGAGCTTGCGTCAGCGTATGTAAATTTGGCGCAATTTCCCTGAATGAATATGGTGTGGCGGAAGTCGATGAAGATAAATGCCTTGCCTGTGGAAAATGTATGAAAGTCTGTCCGCAGGAAATTATCCATATCCATGAATGTGCCAATTATATTGTAGTCAAATGTTCTAACAAAAGCAAAGGAGCTGAGGCAAAAAAACAGTGTGCGGTAAGCTGTATTGGCTGTGGAATCTGTGAAAAGACCTGTACGGCAGGTGCTGTCCGGATTATGGACAATCATGCAGTGATCCGGGAAAATATGTGTTTAAGCTGTGGCATGTGTTCAGTAAAATGCCCGCGTCATGCAATTTATGATCTGCGTGGAATATTTACAAAGACAAAGTGACAGGATTCCAGTTGACAAAATTCTATAAAGAAGGTGAGATCATGATAGGAAAAAGCGTTCCGCGAGTTGATGCCTATGAAAAAGTGACCGGAAGAGCCAAATTCACAGATGATCTGGTACCGCCCAGATGTCTCGTGGCAAAAGTTCTTCATGCAACGATTGGAAATGGAATTGTGAAATCTATCGATACAAGTGAGGCAGAGGCACTGGAAGGGGTTGTAAAAGTAGTGACTTTTATGATGTGCCAGACCACTGTTATCCGACACCAGGGCATCCGTGGTCTGTGGAACTGGCACATCAGGATGTGGCAGACCGTAATCTTCTGACTGGTCGTGTGCGGTATTATGGAGATGATATTGCGGCTGTTGTTGCAGAAGATGAGATCATTGCAGCCAGGGCACTGAAGCTGATCAAAGTAGAATATGAGGAATATCCGGTGGAAATCCATCCACGCAAATCTATGTATGGCAGTAATCCGCCGATTCATTTTGATAAAAAAGATAATGTCCTTGCCCGTTCTAATTATTTTATCGGAGATGTAGATAAGGGGATGGAGCAGGCTGAAACAATTGTAAAGGGCACATATAAAACACCAATCGTGCAGCACTGTCATATTGAAAATCCGATTTCTTATGCCTATATGGAAAAAGGCAGGATCGTAGTGGTGACATCGACACAGATTCCACACATCGTCCGTCGTGTCATTGGCCAGGCACTGGGAATTCCGTGGGGCAATGTGCGGGTTATTAAGCCATATATCGGGGGAGGATTCGGCAATAAACAGGATGTACTTTATGAGCCATTGAATGCTTTTCTGACAACACAGGTCGGTGGCAGACCAGTCAAGCTGGACGTCAGCAGGGAAGAGACCTTCTGTAATACAAGAACCCGTCATTCTATAGAATTTGATCTGGCAGCCGGGGTAGACAAGGACGGCAGACTTCTGGCAAAAGATATGCATTCTTATTCAAATCAGGGTGCTTATGCCTCTCATGGTCATGCGATTGCGGCAAACGGACTGACTTCCTGGCGGCTGCAGTATGCCTGTCCGAATATCCGGGGAGAAGCTTATACAATCTATACTAATACGCCGGTTGGTGGGAGCCATGCGAGGGTATGGAATCCCGCAGGTATGTTCTGCTATTGAAAGTTTTATGGATGATGTGGCAAATGAGATTCATATGGATCCGTTGGAATTTCGGCGCAAAAATCTGATTCAGGGATATTATGAAGATGCTTATCTGAAACCAATCGCAGCTAATACAAACGGAATTTTTGAATGTCTGGAGAAGGGTGCAGAATATATTCATTGGGATGAAAAGCGAAAAGAATATGCAGAACAGGCCGGAGATGTACGGAAAGGTGTTGGCATGGCGTTGTTTTCTTACAAGACAGGTGTATGGCCGATTTCTCTGGAGATTGCAGGAGCCAGACTTCTTTGAACCAGGATGGAAGTGTTCAGCTCATGCTTGGGGCAACGGAAATCGGACAGGGAGCAGATACTGTATTTTCACAGATGGTTGCGGAGACACTTCACACAGATATGGAACATGTACATATTAAAACGGTGCAGGATACAGATGTGTCACCGTTTGATACGGGGGCGTATGCATCCAGACAGTCTTTTGTGACCGGAACAGCAGTGCGGCATTGTGCAGAGATTCTGAGAGATAAGATACTTGCCTATGCGAAGACGCTCCTTCCGGAAATCGACACCAGAGAACTGACACTTAAAGATAACTGGATCTGGGCAGGTGATGAGCAGGCAATCTCTCTTGCGGCTCTGGCAGAAGAGAGCTATTACAGCCTTACAAATTCATCCGTATTGACAGCAGAAGTTTCTGAACAGGTGAAAAAAATACGATTGCAACAGGATGCTGTTTTGCAGAAGTTGAAGTGGATATAAAACTTG
>ENA-OQDD01000978-OQDD01000978.1-human-gut-metagenome-genome-assembly--contig:-NODE-978-length-10089-cov-1.665730_pt1 | contig 10089 bp, 14 predicted proteins | sample MGYA00242507_ERZ504598 | MGnify/ENA primary metagenome ERZ504598 (study PRJEB26092, sample SAMD00036318) | human gut metagenome | host: Homo sapiens | study: EMG produced TPA metagenomics assembly of... | reverse complement strand
TTTTCAATTCCAGTGCATACTTTTTAATTCGCATTTTTAATTTCTACCTTGGATGCATTTGCAGGCAGATTGCTGAGTTCTGATAATTTACTTACAGCTCTCTCCAATCCATCTTTTACTTGTCCATCGATTGGCATTCCGCTCAGATGGATGTGAAACTCGCGGACCGAGTACCATGCATTGCAAATCATTTCATCGATCACCGCATCAAAAGTGGTTTCTTTTATGCCTTCCGCAATAAGCTGGACAATCGCTTCCAACCAATAAAACTTGTAACAATAGGACGGATCTTTCATCATGTGTGAAAACCCTTCAATATCTAATGTATTGTAATATTTCCCATCCAGTTTCAAACTATATCCGATTTTTGAAGTATCAAATTCAACCACTTTTCCTCACTCCTACCCGGACGGACATCTTTCGATATCCAGCATTCTACTATCTTTATTTCTGAAAAGTCTTTTATAAATGCCGCAAAAGAATTTTCTGTAAAATCGGTATAATATCGTTCTTCACGATATCCCTCATATTCTCCATACTTGAAGGAAGTATAAATATATCCTTCTTTCTTTAGGGCACGCATCATTTTATATAGAACATCTTGTAATTCGTCTTTCGAAAGATGTAAGATAGAAGAACACGCCCATATCCCCTCATACTTATTTACGAACGAAAGTTCCGAAAATAACATTTTTTTCACTTCAATTTTGACATATTCTCTGGTAATTTTACAAATTTCTTCCGATCCATCTACCGCATCGACACGATAACCTTTTTCCAGAAAATATTTACTATCGCGTCCGGATCCACAGCCAAAATCCAAAATATAAGAGCCGGCCGAAAGGTAGGAAAGAAACTTATCCTGTACGGAATGAAACTCAACACTCTTTGTATTTTCAATAAATTTAGTCGCATTTTGACTATAATATTGCAGTGTATTTTCGTCCTGCTCTGTAAATTTTTTTGTTTGCTCCAAGGTCATAGTTTCTTTCACCCTCACTCATTTTTCTACTCGACAGCACTTTTCGTGAAATATATCCTAATTTTCTGTTCCTACATTCCTTTTCTAATTTCCTCTATCAATGTAATATCTGCAGGTAACCATTCTACTTCGTTCAGTTTTTCTTTCGTCAACCACTTTGCCGCTTCGTGTTCTTTCAATACAAGATCTCCATTTAAAACTTCACACCAAAAGCAATCCATAGAAAGGTGAAACGCCGGATAGTCATACTCAATCGTATCAATATATTCTCCCACTTCTATTTCCGTATCCAACTCTTCCATAATTTCTCTTTTCAAAGCTTCCTGCGGTGTCTCACCTTTTTCGATTTTTCCCTCCCGGAAATTCCCAGCCGCCTTTAAATTCTCCATAACCTCTCTGGGTTACAAAAATGATGGATTCTCCTGTTTTATTTACTGCTTTTATTACTGCTGCAACAACTCTGATTGTTTTCATTTTACTTTTCCTCCATTGTTTTCCACTCTGCAAATATCTCAATAAGTCTTCTCTTACTGCTGTTTGCATTTTAAATTTTAATTTACAAATCGGTTTTAATACGCCTCTATTATTTTTCTTTTCCGCTTCATGAGCCTCCAAGACATCAAATTCTCCCATATAGAAAAAATTGTTTTCTGCATCCGTCTTTTGAACAAAAAGATGTTTTCTTGGTGTATTTAAAACCTTATCCATATATGCACCATCTAACTTTTTATCAATTTGGGAATCCCATCTAAAAATTACGTTGTCTACGAATTCATCCGCATAATCAGGCTTTCCATCAACATATTCTTTTTCTTCATCTGTGTTTTCTTCTTTATGATACGTGACAAAAATGAAAACATCGTCTCCTAGTTGCGACATTCCATACATTGTTGACGACAAATCTTTGCCTGCATTCATAAGCAAACTAACATCTCTTCTTGAGTATTTTTCATAAAGTACAAATGGCACTCCATTTCTATATGGTTTTGCGTACTTATCTTGATATCTGGCTAAACCAACAGCCACAATGTCCTGGACCTGATCATAAAAATCCTTATGTGCCAGGCGTTCTGTATAACTTAAAATTCTCTTTAAACGATTCTCTCCATCCGCTTCCAGAATATCAATCTGATAAAACTTCTCTCTTTCCGTGCTGTTTGTGACAAATTTTCCTTTCAGAACATCACATGCAAGATCAATCTTTTGCGTTGTTATCTCATAACCATATCGCTCTTTGCAGCTATCGATAACTTCAGAATATGTAATTTGATTTTTTTCTAAAAATAATCGCAAAATCTCCAATTCATCTGTCTTACACCGCTTAATATCGTCTTTGACAAATATTCCAGTGTTGTCTTTTCCTGTTCTGACAGCCGAAACAGCTGCTCCTTTTTCTCCATTTGTTCTGCAAAAGAATAATAAGTTTTGTATTCCTTAACAATTACAAGAGGATCCATCTCCGCATTTTCATAAAAATCCAAAAGCATTGGACGTCTTCCGAGACGGTTTTTCAAATTAACGTATCCTTCTTTCATCAATTCTTTCAAGGTGCTTGGTTTGATGCAATCAATCGCATGAAAAATCTTTTCTTTTGCTATTTCATCAAAATGAATAGTAGATGCTCCCGGAATGGTACTATTTCCACTGATCACATATTTCCGAATCACATCCGCATTGTAGGTATTGTCCCCAGATAAAGCGACGGGAATCATAAAATTATTATTGTAATTTCCGATAAAATCCAGAATCACTACATATTCTTTTCCTTCCGCCTTACGCAAGCCTCTTCCCAATTGCTGGATAAAACAATGGGTGACTGTGTTGGACGAAGCATAATGACTTGATTGACTTTCAAATCAATATCAATTCCTCGTTCAAAATATCTACAAGAGAAAATGTAGTCCAAGGGCTGTAATTCCTCCGTTGCATCCTCTTCTTTCATAGCCAAACGTTCAAATGCTGTTTCTCGAAGCTTTTGCGGCGTTTCATTACTAAGTGCAAGTGTTCTATAACCACGCTCATTGAACATGTTTGACAAGGTTTCGCATTCTTTATTTCTACTGCAGAAAATCAGTCCCTTCACGCGTTCTCCGCTATAGCCGTAATACTGTGCCTGTTCAATGATGTGGTCTACGCGTTCTTCACTTGTAAGAAGATTAAAATCTTTTTCTGTAAGGTTCTTTCCTTTAGATGTTTTATCATCTATCAATGCAATATCACTGATTCCAAAATAATGAAATGGACACAGCAAGTGCTCTTCCATTGCTTTCTGTAATCGAATTTCATGTGCTATTTGATAATGGAAAAGTTCATAGACATTTCGCCCTTCTATATGATCATCCCGTTTATCCGGCGTAGCTGTCATACCTAAAAATAACTGTGGTTCAAAATAGTTCATTACTTTCTGATAGGTATTCGCTGGACTATGGTGTGCTTCATCGAGAATGATACAATCAAATGCATCTTTTTCATATTGGAACAAATGTTGATCTCTATTTAGCGTCTCTACCATAGCAAATACAAAATCGCAGTCATATTCGTGTTTTCCATCGCCTACGATGCCCATGGAAACGGAATTATTAAACACCCGCTCAAAAGACTTCTTGCTTGTTTGGCTAACTGCGCCCGGTGAACAAGAAATAATACTCTCTTGAAACCTAATTCACGCATTGCAAATGCTGATGCATATGTTTTTCCAGTTCCCGTAGCCGAAATCAATAATGCTCTTTTCTCACCCTTTTCAATGATTTTTCGAAGATTAACAATGAATTCTTCCTGCATGGAATTCGGCTTTAATTTATATTTTTCAAAAGACGGAATCCTGTCTTTTTTAGCCTCTTCTCGTTGATGTTTGATGATCTCGTAGCGTGCTTTGTAAATTTCATAAAAGGTTTCAAAATCCAAAGCATACTCTGACTTCCAAAATGAATTGAATTCTTTTACAATCTCACTTGCTACTTCACCCTGCTCAGTCGATATAATCTTTGTATTCCACTCTATGTTGCTGGTAAGCGCTGCGCTTGTCATATTGGAGCTACCAAGGATAATTCTATAAACTTCTTCTTTCTTGAAAATGTATCCTTTGGTATGAAATCCATTATCGGCAGCTTCCACATCATACATTTTTAGCGTAATATTTTTCAATTCATTTAGTTTTGCCAACGCTCTTGGCTCACTAAAATCTAAGTAGTTCGTTGTAAGAATTTGCCCCGGGATTCTCTTTCGCTCGAGTTCTTTTAACGTCTGCAGGAGGGGCGTAATTCCTCCCATTGTGATAAATGCCACACTAATCTGGAATTGTTCACAGCGAAGTAGCTCTTCTTCAATAGAAGAAATAACTTTTTACCCTCTTCTGGATTGTTTGATATAAAACTCGGTTTATATTCCAGATTTGAAGCAAGATTTCCATTGATATAGGCTGCTTCCAACCCTTGATTTATGTTTTGTATTATTTCTTCTTTCACCGTTTCATCCTCTCTGTTCTAACTTTAAATTGTAACGTATTTGACTTTACAATTCAAATTTTTTCATCATTTTCCAGTTTTTACCATGCTTTATAACGTCTCCTGATACGCCCGATCAATCAGCTTCTTTGCCCTCTGAAAATCTTCTGCCGTCTTGATTGACACTTCTAGCTCCCCCGTTCCGTAATGTCCAATCCCGCGGGTATCTCTTGTGAATCCTTCTTCCAGTTCAACAGTGTCCGGGTCGAGTTTCATTCGGAGCAGGATCTGTTTGTTATAAATTTCAATGCAGAAAATGTTCTGCACTTTCTTATAGGCCAAATACAGCTTCAATTGGTTTGGAACAAGATCGTCTCCCAGCGATTCGATGTAGTCACAAAGCGCCGTATATAATGTTTTGAAATGACTGCTTGCTGATGCCAGCTTCTCTAAATGTGTTTTCTGTGTGTATGTACTACTTGTTGTTGAAATGGTTGATGTTTCCGTTACTGGCTTTGCCACCGGAGTATTCAAATGCTCAAACAGTAGCAAATCATCTCCGTATTTCCGATATTTCACCAACTTGATATTCCTCTGCATCTGATTCACTGCATGCACGTCGTATTTCGTAAAATCATTTGCAATACAAATCACACAAGGCACCGACCAATCAATCTGGTCTGCTACTTCCATACCCAATTTTTCAATCACAAGCAGTTTGAAATCCGCTTTGTGATCCAGAAGCCAATCCAGATAGAATAATCCCTGATTAATTACGTTCTCGCTCGAGCTTCTCTTATACTCAAAAATCACTGGGCTATTATTTTCATCAATTCCGATGCTGTCCATTCTTCCGGATGTGATCATATATTCACTTTTCAGAAAACGAACGCCGAAAAATGTCTCCATGTTCTGCTCTATCGTTGTTTGCAGTTGTTTCTCCAATACTACCGTGGAAGAGGTGCGCTCTTTCACAACAGTTCCGATTTCAAAAAGTTTTATCTCCGACACCACATATTCTCCTGTTCCTGTCTATTTTTTAATTACTCTCCATTTTTCAAAAATCCACCAAATAGATCCCAATCCCAATTTCCGTAAAATCCCCTCTATGCTCAATTGTCGTTATTTTTGCCTTCAGCAGTTTCCCTGCATCCATCAATCTTGCAAATACTACATTATCTTTTTTCGGAATATACCCAGTTTTCGCCTCTCGTTCGTAAGAACCAGAATCGCATTCTGATCAAATCTATTGTCCTCGCGCTGAAGAAGCAGATCATCTTCCTCTTTTATTTCACCCAACACGCTCTGATCTTCCAGATGTGTCGTTCCCGCCACATAGGAATTAAACAAATAAATTTCTCTAACCAGTGGTTTTAAAATTTCTCCCAGTTCATGATTGTCGATCAGGGATACTACCTCGCCTTTGTTAATCTCTAATTCATCCGCCATAGAAAACTCACCCCATTTTTCATCATCTGTTCCAGAAGCTGATCCAGCTCCTGCTCATATATCCTATATTCTTCCAGTTCTTTTTGTAACTCCCGCTTCTTGTTTTGAACCGCTTCCTGATCCTGCAGAAGGAATCGATATTGGTAAGGATTCGTCTCTTTGATCTTCTGAATCTGCTCTTTTAATTTTTCTATCTTTGTGTCGATATCCTGTATTTTGATTTCATTCCCATCTAAATGATGGTCTGCCAGAAATTTATTTACCAAAATTTCCGCCTCTTCCAGCTCCTCCAGATCATTTGCACGGTAAGAAACTACAATCCTCTGCCATAATTCTTTTAGTTCCGGTATCTCATTTGTTTTCGGATTCATATCTGGATGAATCTGCTTTGCAAGTCTGTAGTACAATTTTTTTATTTTTGCCGCGGTTTCTTCGCTGATGATTTCTCCACTGTGTGCAATCTCATTTTCCTGTATCATTTCAGAAAGTTTTCGATTGTACTCTTTCATTTCCTGTGACAGATAGTTCTGCAGTTCCGCCTGATCCACCGGTTTTCCACGATTGACAGCCATCTGGCAGAAAGATATGGACTTTTTCTTTTTGATGCAGGCTATTTTCTGTTCAAATACCGCTGTAATCAGATCGCCAAATTCAGCCAGATATCTGTTCTTCCAGGCATACGCTTCTTTTCGCAGTTTATCCCTTACAAATAATAACGTTTCATATTCTGAACATCTGTTATCTGTACTTTTTCTGATTTCATCCATTACCGTCTCTTTGGGCCTTTCTTATTTTGAAATATGCTTAATATGATTATAGCGTACTGTTACCTAAAATACCATTCCAAAAAGAAAAGGCTACAGCTCCACGCAAGCCGTAACCTCTTCTCTAATCTCTCTTCTATTTCCGATACACGCTCTTCCCCCGTGCAATCACTTCCTGAATCTCTAATCCCTGATCCAGTACGCAAAGATCTGCATCAAACCCTTCCTGGATTTTTCCTTTTCCTTTCAGTGACAGGATCTCTGCCGGGTTTGCCGTAATCGTCGAAATTGCGGTTTCCAGCGGAATTCCCGCTTTCTCCACGCATTCTTTTACTTCTTTCAGCAAACAGCTCGACTGGCCCATGCCCATCCGCAGGAATTCTCCCTTCTCATTAAAGATCGGCAGACTGCCCTGACCGTCGGATGAGATGGTGATGTGTTTCGGGTTCACGCCTGCATCCAGCATGCGGCGGATTCCTTTGCACACGCGGACTTCATCACAGACAGTTTCCCAGTAATCGATCTCTTCATTTCCGGTGAAATCGACCGCACCGCCATTTACGGCGTATTCAATTGCCTTCTGGAACAGCTTCTCGTTCCGGTTGACATGGGTCGGGAGGAACTGGCTGGCCGGGATTTCGGTTTCGCTGATGACGCGTTCGATCAGCTCCATACATCTTGCACCGTCGCCAAGGTGGACATTGATCACTCCCGCTTTCCCGGAAAGAACACCGCCGAGGCGCGTGTCTGCTGCCAGCCGTGCGAATTCTTCGAAGGTCGGCTGTGAGGATCGGTGGTCCGAGATGGCGATTTCGCCGGTTCCGATGATTTCTTCGATCATCATGATATCTTTTGTAATTCCATCCGTCAGTGTGCGCACCGGAACCTGGTAGCTGCCGGTGTAGCACCAGGCGGACATGCCCTGCTCCCGGAGGCCTTTTGTTTTGCCACGAGCGCGCACATGTCACGGCCAATGCCGTCAGTTCCGAGGCAGCCGACAACGGTTGTCACACCGAACTTGTTCAGGCCTTCCATCGTCGCCTCCGGGGTGCGGTTGGCAAAGCCGCCCTCACCGCCTCCGCCGAGCACGTGAACATGGCAGTCAACAAAGCCAGGTGTCAGGACAAGTCCGGTTCCGTCTACGGTCTCCGCGCCAGAGAGCAGGCCGTCTGCCGTTATCGTGCCGGCATCTGCGATCTTGACAATTTTATCATACACAGTAAGAACGTCTTTTCTTCCGAGGTATTCCGGCGCATAGACGTCTATGTTCTGAAATAATATCATTTTCTCTCACTCCTCTTAAAATCCAATGGCAACCGCAATCAGAATCGTAATGACTGCTCCAATCATCAGTATCCCTAAGAATTTCCACATGAATTTGATCCAGTTCGACCACTCGATTTTTGCAATCGCCAGGGAGCCGATCAGGCAGCCGGAGGTCGGGACGATCAGGTTTGTGAAGGCATCACCGAGCTGGAACGCAAGGACGGATGTCTGGCGGGATACGCCGAGAAGGTCCGCGAGCGGTGCCATGATCGGCATGGTGATCGCCGCCTGGCCGGAGCCGGATACGACGAAAAAGTTGAAGACCGACTGGAACACATACATCAGCACGGCTGCGGCTGCACCGGAAAGACCGGCCAGGGCCTGTGAAATGCCGTACATAATGGTGTTGATAACGGTCGGGGTGGTCGGATCAGAACCGCCGAGCACCTGCATGATGCCCTGTGCCATCGCAACAACGAGTGCTGCGCCGATCAGGTCTTTTGCGCCGTCTTTGAAGGAAACGGCAATGTCATTTACTTTCATATTGTTCAGATGGAAAATGACACCAATGACACCTGCCACAATTCCCATGATGAAGAACTGGGTTGCGATTTCGGCCATGTAATAGCCTTTTGCCATAACGCCCCAGATGACCCAGACAACGGTAACGGCCAGTGTTACCAGAACTAAGATATGGCCGATGCCGAAGGAATGGCCCTCGTCGATGCCTGTTTTTTCGTTCTGATCACGGAAATACTGGTCGCTTTCGTAAGCAACGGAAATTTCCGGGGTCTTTTTGACTTTTGCTGCATAGAACATGGTCATGCCGCAGCCAAGAGCGGTGAATACGACCCACATCACCATACGGAAACCTGCGCCGGAGAAGACGTCAACGCCGGCGATTCCCTGTGCGATTCCGACGGAAAACGGGTTCATCCAGGAAGATCCGAAGCCGATCTGTGTTGCCACGTACGTAACAAGCACGGCAATGACGGTGTCGTATCCGACAGCGACGAACAGCGGGCAGAGGATCATGGTGAACGGAAGGGCCTCTTCTCCCATTCCGAACACGCTCCGCCGAGGGAAACAGGAACGAAAGGAACCGGGATCGAGCAGTTTTTCGGCTCCTTTTGCTTTACGGATCAGGCCGATCAGACCGGCTTCAACGCTCCGGTGCGGATCATGATACCGAAAGCGCCGCCGACTACCATCAGAAATGCGATGATTTCGATGGCGGAGCTGCTGATAATTCCGTTATACATATAATTGAAAAATCCGGTTCCACCGTCGCCGCTGAACAATGCAACACCTTCTGTGACCGGTTTTCCTGCAGCATCGGTCAGATACTGGAAGCTTCCGTCTTTGATGACGGTACGGGTCTTTTCTACCCCGTTCATCAGGTATGTGACATCCTCCGTCTCGTAATAGCCTTTCGGGACGAGGAAGGTCATGACGGCCGCGATAACTACCACAAAAAAGATGATAATGTAGGTATCCGGCACGTTAAATCCCCTGTTGAATGATTTCAGGCCTTCGCCTTTCTTTTTGCTCATATTTTGAGATTTCCTCCATTTGATATTCTATTCTCGTTTTTAACGCGCATGGATTAGTGTACCATAGATCATAGAGGAAAGTCACTGAAAAAATCAAAAAAGTAACAGAAAAATTTTCCATTCGGATTTTTCTGCCTGCTGTGTGCAATGTCATGCATAACATGATTGTATAGAAAGACAAACAATTCCTTTTTGGGTTTCCTGCTCCCCGTCTCTTATGCTATACTTGGAAAGTTGTTCTAGCAGTAATACAAATCTAATACAGAAAGCGAGCTTGTGAACCTCACATGACTAAAGTCACGTGCTTCCGGCCGCTTTAGGCGGCAGACCAAATATCGGCGGATACGCCTGTTACTTAGATTTTGCACAGATATGTGCTTCTTCATGCCGGATACGGCAGGTTTCCACATAACAGGTAATCCACTGCATATCTGCCTGTGTTTATGCTGCTTTACGCAGTTCCATTTCTGAAATCAGTTCTCTCAGATCTGTATAAACACATGAAGTTCTACGCTTTACTGCAGGAACTTTTGCCTCCAGCAAAGACCTTTCCGTTTCCGGCAAGGGTTTTAAAATTTCACGGATAAAATATCTTGCTCCGATATTATACGATGCTGACAAATCACAGTTGT
>ENA-OQDD01000977-OQDD01000977.1-human-gut-metagenome-genome-assembly--contig:-NODE-977-length-10094-cov-3.404234_pt1 | contig 10094 bp, 13 predicted proteins | sample MGYA00242507_ERZ504598 | MGnify/ENA primary metagenome ERZ504598 (study PRJEB26092, sample SAMD00036318) | human gut metagenome | host: Homo sapiens | study: EMG produced TPA metagenomics assembly of... | reverse complement strand
GAGCGAGGTGCGCGGCGGCGGCGCGCTTGCGGCCTGCTGGCCAGCAGGCAGCAAACAGCCGGACCTGCCGCTGCGGGTGCTTGGCCCCACGCCCGGCAGCATTGAGAAGATCAACGACACCTACCGCTACAAACTTACCATCAAGTGCCGCAACGACCGCCGCTTCCGCGACCTCGTGCGCAGCACACTGGAAAGATACGAACAGGAAAAACTTCCGTCCAAGGCCACCGTTGCGGTGGACCTGCACTCGGACGGTGACATCTGATTTGGAGGTACCATAAATGGCTATCCGCAATATTGTAAAAGAGGGCGACCCCATCCTGAACAAGGTCTGCCGCCCCGTCACCACCTTTGATGACCGTCTGGCTACCCTGCTGGACGACATGCACGAGACCATGATCGCCGCCGACGGCGTGGGTCTGGCCGGCCCGCAGGTGGGCATGCTGCGCCGTCTGTTCGTGGTGTGGGACACCACCGACGCGCCCGAGGAGATCCCCGAAGATTACGAATATAAGTTCATCGACTTCGTCAACCCGGAAATTCTGGCTGTATCCGAGGAAGAAGAGACCGCCTACGAGGGCTGTCTGTCCTTCCCGGGCCACAACGGCGCTGTGACCCGCCCCGCCGCGGTCAAGGTGCGCGCACAGGACCGCCACGGTGAGTGGTTCGAGCTGGAAGCTGAGAATCTGCTGGGCCGCTGCATCCAGCACGAGAACGACCATCTGGACGGCATTACCATCATGCAGTCCAGCGAGTATTTCTATGAGGATACCGAAGAGGGCAAAAAAGCTGCCCGCGAAGCGAAAGGAAACAAGTAATGCGCATTTTGTTCATGGGCACGCCGGATATTGCCGCAGAGTGCCTCAAAGCCCTGTATGCCGCCGGGCATGACATCTGCGCGGTGTACACCCGGCGGGACAAGCCGGTTGGCCGCAAGCAGGTGCTGACCGCACCCCCGGTCAAGGAAGTGGCCCTTGCCCACGGCACGCCGGTGTTCCAGCCCCGCACCTGCGGGACGGCAGCGAGGACGAGAACATCCGCGCACTGGCCCCGGAACTGATCGTGGTGGTGGCTTACGGCTGCATCCTGCCGAAGTCTGTGCTGGAAGCGCCGAAGTACGGCTGCATCAACCTGCATGTCTCCCTGCTGCCCAAGTACCGCGGCAGCGCCCCGGTGCAGTGGGCTGTGCTGAACGGCGATGCCGAGACCGGCGTTTCCATCATGCAGATGGACGAGGGCCTTGACACCGGCGATGTGCTCTGCTGCGAGAAGATCGCCATTGACCCGGAGGAGACCAGCGGCCAGCTGTTTGACCGCGTGACTGCCGTGGGTGCACGGGTACTGTGTGAGGTGGTGCCCGCCATCGCCGCCGGAACGCTGAAACCCCAGCCGCAGGATCATGAGAACGCCTGCCTTGCACCTATGCTGAACAAGGAGATGGCAGAGTTCCGCCTGACCGAATCGGCTGCCCACATCCACAACTGGGTGCGCGGCATGAACCCGTGGCCCGGTGCATGGTTCGTCACCTCCGGCGGCAAAAAGCTCAAGGTGATGGAGTGCCGTGCCGTGGAAGCTCACGGCGAAGCGCCCGGCACCGTGCTGGCCACAAAGCCGCTCACGGTGGCTTGCGGTGAGGGGCCGTCCAGCTGCTGAATGTGGTGCCGGAAGCAAAAGCCCATGGACGGCACCGCCTTTGCGGCCGGTCAGCGCCTGAAAACGGGGGATATCCTCTGATGGCGGCGAATCCCCGCGCGGCGGCAGTGGCGGCGCTGGTGCGGCAGGAGCAGGATGGTTTTTCCAACCTTGTTCTGGATGCCGAACTCAAGCGCCAGCAGCTGGAAGGCCGCGATAAAGCTTTTGCCAGCGCCATCTTTTACACGGTGCTGGAACACCGGGGCACGCTGGACTACATCCTGTGCCAGTTCCTGCCCAAGGGCCTTGCCAAGCTGGATGCACCGGTGCGCGAAATATTGCGCGCGGCGCTGGCGCAGGCCCGCTATATGCAGGTGCCGGTGTCCGCTGCGGTGAACGAGGCCGTCAAGCTGACCCGTGCCTTCAAAAAATCCAGCGCATCCGGTCTGGTCAACGCCGTGCTGCGCAAGGCGTGCAGCTACGACCTGAGCACCGCAAGCTTCAAAAACGAAGTGGAACGGCTCATGGTGCTTGGCTCTGCCGGGCAGGATGTGGCGGAATTTCTGCACAAAAACTACCCGGACGAAGCACTGGATATCCTTACCTACAAGGCCGACGGCGGCATGACCAGCCTGCGGGCGAACCCGCTGAAAGGCAGTGCCGATGAGCTTTGTGCAAAGCTGCTGGCTTCCGGCGCAAAGGAAGCAAAGCGGGGCATTGTGCCCGGCAGTGTGCTGGCCCGCTTCGAGGGCAGCCCGGCGGAAAATGAGCTGTTCCGGCAGGGGTACTTCCATGTGGAAGGGCAGGCCAGCCAGCTGGCGGCGCTCTGCGTGGACGCACAGCCCGGAGAAACAGTCATCGACTGTGCGCCGCGCCCGGCGGCAAGACCATCCTGCTGGCCGAGCAGATGCACAGCACCGGCAGGCTTTACAGCTGCGATGCCGCCGAGAACCGCGTGGGCCTGATCCGCACGGCAGTGCAGCGCATGGGACTTGCCAATGTGGAAGCCTGTGCAACGATGCCACAAAGGTGAACCCGGCCCTGCCGCAGGCCGACCGCATTTTAGCGGATGTGCCTGCAGCGCTTGGCATTCTGGCAAAAAGCCGGATCTGCGCTACAAAAAGCTGGAACCGGCCCGCGAAGCTGAATTATTGGCCACGCAGTCGGCCATCCTCGATACGGCGGCACAGCTGCTGAAAGCGGGCGGCAGGCTGGTGTACTCCACCTGCACCATCGACCCGGCAGAAAACCAGCAGCAGATCGCGGCATTTCTGGCCCGCCACCCGGAATTTACGGTGGTGGAGCCTGCCGCAGCGCTGCCCGCCGGGATGACGGCAGGGGAGCACGGCGCGCTTTCGGTGCCCACCCGTACCGGCATGGACGGCTTTTTCCTGTGTGCCATGCAGAAAAACGGGGAAAAGCTGCAATGAAACAGGTGGCTTGTTCGTAAAAAACAATAGGAGAACACAATGGAACAAAAACGCTGTATCTCTTCCTTTACGCTGGCAGAGCTGACCGCTGAACTGAAAGCGATGGGTCAGCCGGGCTTCCGGGCAAAGCAGATCTTCCACTGGGTGCACCAGAAGCTGGTCACCGAGTTTTCTGCCATGACCGACCAGCCCAAGACCCTGCTGGCAAAGCTGGAAGAAAGCTTCTACATTGCCGCGCCCAAGATCGAGCGCAGGCAGGAAGCAAAGGACGGCACGGTAAAATATCTGCTGCGCATGGCAGACGGCAACTGCATCGAGACCGTCGTGATGCGCTACCACTACGGCAACACGGTGTGTGTGTCCACGCAGGTGGGCTGCCGCATGGGCTGCCGCTTCTGCGCGTCCACCCAGGCGGGCCGCGTGCGCGATCTGGAAGCAGGCGAGATCTGCTCTGAGATCTATACCGCCCAGAAGGATATCGGGGAGCGCATTTCCCACATCGTGCTCATGGGCATTGGCGAACCGCTGGATAACTTTGACGAAGTGATGAAGTTTCTGGAGAACATCACCTCGCCCGAGGGCGTGAACATCGGGATGCGCAACATCAGCCTTTCTACCTGCGGTCTGGTGCCCAAGATCGACCAGCTGGCCGAGAAAAAGCTGCAGCTGACCCTCTCGGTGTCGCTGCACGCACCCAACAATGAAATTCGCAGCGGCATGATGCCGGTGAACGATGCCTATCCCGTGGAAGTGCTGATGCAGGCCGTGCGCCGCTATCAGGACACCACCGGCCGCCGTGTGAGCTTTGAATATTCCATGGTGCGCGGTGTCAATGATTCCGATGCCTGCGCCAAACAGCTGGCAAACCTGATCCGGGGCATGGGTGCCCATGTGAACCTGATCCCCATCAACCCGGTGGACGGCAGCCCGTACTCGGCCACCGATGCAGCCAACGTGCACCGCTTCCAGCAGAAGCTGGAGAGCCTTGGCGTGAACGCTACGGTGCGCCGCCGCCTTGGCAGCGAGATCAGCGCCGCATGCGGCCAGCTGCGCCGTGACGAAATGAACGGGAAAGCGTAAAGATTAAAGGGAGAAGCCTATGAAACTTGCAGGAAAAACGGATGTCGGCAGGGTCCGGCAGGATAATCAGGACGATTATCGCGCAGGAGAACTGCCCGGCGATGCCGCATGGCTGCTGGTATGCGACGGCATGGGCGGTGCACGCGGCGGCAGGGAAGCCAGCCAGAGCGCGTGCGATGTGATCGAGCGCTGCTTTCAGGAGCAGTATGCTTCCAAGTGCCTGCCCGGCGAAGAGGAGACCTTTTTGAAAAAGAGCCTGCTCAGCGCCAACCGCTTTGTGTTCCAGAAGGCCCTGCGTGAGGAATCGCTGGCGGGCATGGGCACCACGGCTGTGTGCGCACTGGTGCGCGGCGGCAAGGTGTTCCTGTGTCATGCAGGCGACTCGCGGGCGTACCTGTACCGGGACGGCAGGCTTGCCCAGCTCACCCACGACCACTCCTATGTGCAGGAGCTGGTGGACTGCGGCACCATTACCGTGGAGGAAGCCGAGCACCACCCTCAGAAGAACATCATCACCAAGGCGCTGGGCGTGGACTACCGGCTGGACTCGGAGTTCACCACCGCACCGCTGCAGAAAGGGGATATCCTGCTGCTGTGCTCGGACGGCCTGACCAATGCCGTGCCCAGAGAACAGCTGGAACAGCTGCTGCGCACCGGCAGGTTCTACGACCTGCCGGACCTTCTGATCCGCACGGCCAACGAGAACGGCGGCCCGGATAACATCACCGCGCTGCTGCTGTGTGTGGAGGAGGTGCGCTGATGGACAACCTGATCGGCAAAAAGCTGGACGGCCTGTATGAGGTGCGGGAGCTGATCGGTTCCGGCGGCATGGCAAACGTCTACAAGGCGGTCATGCTGGGGCACAACGGTCCGGTGCCTGCCGGTACCGTGGTGGCGGTAAAGGTGCTGCGGCAGGAGTATATGCACGACCCGGACCTTGTGCGCCGCTTTAAGAATGAATCCAAGGCCATCTCGCTGCTGAACCACCCCAACATCGTAAAAGTGTACGATGTATCGGTGAATGATGATCTGCAGTATATCGTGATGGAATATGTGGACGGCATGACATTGCGCGAGTACCTTAACCAGCGCGGCGGCAGGCTGACCAACCGGGAGACCGTGCACTTCATCTCCCAGATCTTAAAGGCGCTGGAACATGCCCACGCCAACGGTGTGGTGCACCGGGACATCAAGCCCCAGAACATCATGCTTCTGGACAACGGCCAGCTGCGCATGATGGATTTTGGCATTGCGCGCATCTCCCGTGCCGAGAACCAGCTGCTGAGCGGCAAGGCCATGGGCAGCGTGCACTATATCAGCCCGGAGCAGGCCAAGGGCGATGAGACCGACTGCACCAGCGATATCTACTCGGTGGGCGTGATGATGTACGAGATGCTCAGCGGTCATCTGCCCTTTGATGCAGACGACATGGTGGAAGTTGCCATCAAGCAGATCTCCGATCAGCCGAAGTCTTTGCACGAGATCGCGCCGGAGGTGCCGAATGCACTGGTGGAGATCACCGAAAAGGCCATGGCAAAGCTGCCGCAGAACCGCTACGCATCCGCCCGCGAAATGCTGGATGCGCTGGACACCTACGTGCACAACCCCTCCGTGATGTTCGAGTACAAGTATATTACAGAAGATGCTCCCGAAAAGGTGGTGAAACGTACCATGAACCAGAACCGTGCAAACCGTCAGGCCGAAAAGCCTGTGCCCCGCGGCAAAAAGGCCGCACCGCGCAAGAAAAAGCGCACCATCTTCCTGCCGGCACTGTTCGGCGTTACCATTGCATTTGCACTGGCGTGCCTTGCGCTGTGCTGGATGATCCTGAACGATTCCTCCAACCTGATGAACAACAAGGCCGATATCACGCTGGGCGATATATCGGCATGACGCAGGACGAGGCTGCTGCCACCGAGCAGGTGGTCTCCGGCCAGATCAGCGTTACCTGGGAGCAGGAGTACAACAGTAACTATGCGGCGGGCTATATCTATAAGCAGTCGCCGGTGTCCGGCCGCACGGTGCGCGAGGGCCAGAATGTGACCCTGACTGTGAGCCTTGGCACCCAGTACGTTACCGTGCCGGACCTGACCAACTATGTGCAGGCCGATGCAGAGCAGCAGCTCAAGGAGCTGGGTGTCTCGGTGCTGGTAACGCAGGCTGTGGATACCTCTGTGGCATCCGGCGCGGTGATCCGCACCGACCCGGCGGCGGGCAGTCAAGTGGCTGCAGGCAGCACTGTGGTGATGTATATCAGCCGCCCGCAGGTGGCAACCACCACCAAGGTGCCCTCGCTGACCGGCATGAGCACCGCTGATGCCCGCACCCTGCTGGTGCAGAACCATCTGGGCCTTGGCAGCCAGACCGAGCAGTACAGCGACCAGCCGGTGGGCACTGTCATCAGTCAGAACCCGGCGGCAGGCTCTACCACAAAGCTGAACGGCCGCGTGAACATTGTGGTAAGCGCAGGGCCGGAGCCTGCACCGGAACCGGAAGCACCCAGCGACAGCACCACCGGCGGCGACTGGTGGAGCGGCCTGTTTGGCAGCGGCTCCTCTTCTTCCAGCACCGAGACCGGCACCGAACAGGCACAGCGGGCAGCGGCGACCCTTCGCAGAAACCGCTGACCGACTGGTGGTCCTCGCTGCTGAGCTGACGGAGGCGTGCATGAAGGGATATATCACAAAGGGCATCGGCGGCTTTTACTATGTAAAAACGCGGAGGGCATTGTGGAGTGCAAGCCCCGCGGCATTTTCCGCAAACAGAAGATCACGCCGGTGGCGGGCGATGAGGTGACGCTGGAGACCGAGAACGGTGCAGCCGTCATTGCCGAGATCGCACCGCGCAAAAATGTGTTCGTGCGGCCTCCGGTGGCAAATCTGGATGTGCTGTTCCTTGTGGCCAGCACCACCCAGCCCACGCCCAGCACGCTGGTGCTGGATAAGCTTGCCGCCATTGCGGTGGACAAGGGCGTGCAGCCGGTGATCGTGTGCACCAAGGGCGACTTGGCCGAGGCGGAATTCCTGCGTAAGGCCTACGAAAAATCGACCCTGCCGTTCATCCGCATCGATTACGAGACCGGCGGCGGGCTGGACGAGGTGAAGCAGTGGATCAGCGGCAGGCTGTGTGCGTTCTGCGGCAACTCCGGCGTGGGAAAATCCACCCTTTTGAACCACCTGCTGCCGGAAGCAGAGCGCGAGACCAGTGCCATCAGCCAGAAGCTGGGCCGCGGCCGCCACACCACCCGTGAGGTGACGATCTTTGAAGCCTTTGGCGGGCGCATTGCGGATACGCCGGGCTTTGCCAGTCTGGAAGCGAACCGCGCCGGGTTCATCCCCAAGGAAAATCTGGAGCATGCGTTCCCGGAGTTCGGGCCTTATCTGGGCCAGTGCCAGTTCACCGGCTGCTCCCACCGCAGCGAAAAAGGCTGTGCCGTGCGCGCCGCACTGGCCGAGGGCAGGCTCTCCCAGACCCGGTACGACAGCTACTGTGCCATGTACGAGGAAGTCAAGGACGTGAAGGATTGGCAGCGCCCGAAAGTATAAAGGATAAGGAAGAGATTCATGTCACGCTGTGTGATCATTTCGGCCTGCCCGGTTTCTCCGGAGCTGGCAGAGGCCCTGCGGCCGGACGACTTTATCATTGCCTGTGATGCAGGCTACCGCAACTGCGCACCTCTGGGGCGTAGACCCAACATCATCGTGGGCGACTTTGACACCGCCCCCTGCCCGGAACAGCAGGACGACGATATCATCGTGCTGCCCCATGTGAAGGACGATACCGACACCGAGTATGCCGCAAAGCTGGTCTCGGAAAAGGGCTTTGACGAGGTGCTGCTGCTGGGCGGCCTTGGCGGCAGACGGGTGGAGCACACCCTTGCAAACCTGTGCACCGGCCTTGGGCTGGAACAGCGCGGTGTGCGCACCACCCTGCTGGATGAGCGCAGCCGCATCACCTACGTGATGCCCGGCGAGACCCGCCGCTACCCGAAGGAGAAGTACTTCTTCTTCTCGGCCTTCCCGATGGAGGCAGGGCGCAGGCGTGTGCGAGCGAGGCTCCTACTATGAGCTGACCGATGCGGAGCTGACCGCCAGCTACCCGCTGGGCGTCAGCAACGAGTACGCTGCCGGGTCGGACTGCATCACCATCTCCACCCGCAGCGGTGCGCTGGTGGTGGTGGAGACCATCGCAGACTGAACGCTGCTGCCCTTGCCGGAACGTTCCGGTCCCTGCCTGCATAGGATGGGCCAGAAAACGGAAAGGCGGGGAGCATATGCAGGTAGTTGTGATCCGAAGCCCCAAGGCGCTGCGCGGCATTCTGCGCAGATTGTTCGGCATTCAAAACAGTAAAAAAGATCCCCTCGCTGCTGGTCGGCGGGGGGATCTTGCTTCATAATACTCCTTTTTATTGCGTCAGGGCGTTGTAACAGGCATCGAACGCCTGCATAAAATCAGTGATCTCCTGTTCCGTGGTCAGGTGGCTCAGGCTGATGCGCCACGAGGACAGCGCGTTGCGCCGGTCATGGCTCACGGCAAACACGGCGCGGGAGGCAGGCCGTCCGAAGAGCAGGCCGATTTGACCGAGACGCATACGCCCCTGGCATCCAGCTCCCGCTGGAACACGGTGCCCTTCACGTTCTGTACGCTCAGGTTTAAAATCTGCGGCACGGCGGTGTCCGGGCTGTTGATGCGCACCTTGGGGTATTGGGCAAGCCCGGTGCGCAGGCGGGCGTTCAGGGCGCGGATGTGCTCCACCCGGGCGGGCAGCTCGCTCACAGCCTTTTCCAGTGCCAGCGCCAGCGAACAGGCCAGCGCCACGGTGGGGGGTGCCGCTGCGGTAGATGGTGTTGCTCTCGCCGCCATGGATGAGCGGCTCCAGCGCAAGGCCGCGCCGCTTGACCAGCACACCGATGCCGTTCAGCCCGTAGAACTTGTGGGCGGTCAGGCTCATGGTGTCGATGCCCTCAAAGCTGACCGGCAGCTTGCCCACGGCCTGTGTGGCATCCACATGGAAGTGGCAGTGGGGGCAGGCCTTCAACATTTCCGCGATCTCGGCCACTGGCTGCACCACGCCCAGCTCACTGTCCACGGCAGTGACGGCCACCAGAATGGTGTCCGGGCGCAGCAGTTCTTTCAGGTGGGCAAGGTCCACCGTGCCGTCCTGCCGGATGTCCACAAGGTCGATCTCGTAGCCCTGCTCTTGCAGGGCGGTCAGGCTGCCGCTCACCGAGGAGTGCTCCAGCGGGGTGGAAATGATGTGTCTGCCATGGTGGCGCTCCAGCCGGGCGATGCTCTTGATGGCAAAGTTGTTGGCCTCGCTGGCACCGGATATATAGATGATCTCGGCGGGCTGCACATTCAGACTGCGGGCAATGCTCTGGGTGGCGGCATCGATGGCGGCCTTTGCAGCAGTGCCTGCTGCATGGCGGGAATTTGCATTGCCCGGGCAATTGCGCTCCACCTCGCAAAAGCGCTGTAAAACCGCTTCGTCTACCGGGGTATTGGCGGAATAATCCAGATAGATCATAAACTCTCCTGATAATTCTCTTATAATACAGATTACAATGGTAGGTTATATTATAGTGCGCTTTGGGCCGGATTGCAAGAGAAGCGGCGCAAACTTCCGGGCTGGAAATACAGGAGAATTAAGCAAAATAGTTGCACGGCGGCAAAAAGTCTGCTATAATCTCTGGAAGGACTGCTTGCTGCGGCCTTTTGCGGGGCTTTTGGCGGCGGTTTGGAAAGAGCCTGAATGAAAGGGGGAGCGCACCATGCTGCACAAGAATCATCGACTGCGCTGTATTGCACTTCTCATTTCCGGGCGGAATCATTGTTCCCAAATTTCAAGGGCATTGCCGTTTTGCTGACGGCGGTGCCTCTTTTTTTGGGGCTGCGAGTTCTGTAGGAGGCAGAAAACTTCATGAAGCGAAAGATCGATTACTCCAAAGGCAT
>ENA-OQDD01000975-OQDD01000975.1-human-gut-metagenome-genome-assembly--contig:-NODE-975-length-10119-cov-1.337170_pt1 | contig 10119 bp, 15 predicted proteins | sample MGYA00242507_ERZ504598 | MGnify/ENA primary metagenome ERZ504598 (study PRJEB26092, sample SAMD00036318) | human gut metagenome | host: Homo sapiens | study: EMG produced TPA metagenomics assembly of... | reverse complement strand
AGCAAAGGAATAAACGGCTAATAAGTGTTATAAAACATACTTTTTTAGTTGGATAATTTGCAGATTTATCAAAAGTACGTTATCTTTGCAATGTGTTTTCATAGTATTAGATTTAAGGTTAACAAAGGTTGGAGTACAGCGGTACTCCTTTTTTATGCCCGTAAATCAGATATTCCCGGAAAGCCTCTTCAGTCCCTTCAATACAGATTTATCTTTCACCTCCATGATGCTGATGGCATAGCCACCACCGGAAGCAGCTTTCAGTTTCAAGACCGTTTTGGGAGAAACGATACCTTTACGGATAACATAAGCTTGCGGATTTGTTTTATAATCGGCATCTTTTGCATCGGCATAGACGGTTGCAATATACTGCTTGTCTGCATCCAGGAAGTCCAGTTTCAGAGTTGAAGCATGTCCGTGCTCACTGCTGGTACAACCGATAAACCAGTCATTCGTACCTTTTGCCTTACGGGCAACAGTGATGTAACGTCCCGGCTCAGCTTCCAGATAGCAGCTGTCGTCCCAATCCACAGCCACATCTTTGATGAACTGGAAAGCATCCATGAAACGCTCATAATTCTCAGGAAGGTCGGCAGCCATTTGTAGAGGCTGTACATAGTGACATAAAGTGCCAGCTGACGCGTCAAGGTAGTATTGGCATGCGTATGGCTGTTCGGATTCAACTTATTGATGTCCATTTCAAAGATACCGGGCGTATAGTCCATCGGACCACCCTGCAAACGGGTAAACGGAAGTACCGTTGTGTGGAAGGGCTTGTTACCAGCAAAAGCCTCGTACTCCGTGCCTCGGGCAGATTCATTGCCTATCAGATTGGGATAGGTACGGCATAAACCAGTCGGACGTACCGCTTCATGGGCATTGACCATTATCTTGTGTTTGGCAGCTTCGGTCACGGCGTATAGGTAATGGTTGTTCATCCATTGTCCATAGTGATGCTCGCCACGGGGAATCATATTGCCTACGTAGCCACTCTTTACCGAATTATATCCATATTTATTCATCAGACGGTAGGCAGCTTCCATGTGCCGCTCATAGTTACGGACGGAAGCCGATGTTTCATGGTGCATCATCAGACGGACACCCTTGGAATGAGCATATTCATTCAGATACTTGATGTCAAAATCGGGATAAGGAGTCACGAAATCGAAAACATAATCCTTGGAATTACCGAACCAGTCTTCCCAACCCGTATTCCAACCCTCCACCAATACCTGGTCAAAACCGTGTTCGGCAGCAAAGTCTATGTACTTCTTCACATTAGCCGTGTTGGCCGGATGAATGCCGTTCGGTTTCACCTTGGAATAGTCCGTATCATCCAGTTTCACAGAAGGGAGGTCAAAAGTATATGCCCAGGGCTTTCCCCCTGCAATCATTTCCCACCATACGCCGACATATTTCACCGGCTTAATCCAGGAGGTATCATCATACTTGCAAGGCTCATTCAGATTGAGAATCAAATTGGAGGCCAGTATCTCGCGGGCATCATCACTGACTATGACCGTACGCCAGGGAGTATGGCAGGGAGACTGCATATACCTTTATTTCCTTGGGCATTCCGGAGTCAGCCAGGATTCAAAAACGAGGTTCTTGTCATCCAGGTTGAGATGCATGCAAGAGTAGTCTACCAAGCTGCCTCGTGCAGGTTAAGGTACACTCCATCAGCTGTTTTAAGCTGTATGGAAGTCTGGACACCCGTCGGCGAAAAGACAGTTTGTGACGCATTGTCACTCACAGCTCCCTGCAGCAGTCCACGGATTTCAGAGAGTTTGGACTCCGTGTAATCATATTCCTGGGTATCATAATCTCCCGGAATCCACCAGGCAGTATGGTCGCCGGTCATGGCAAACCGGGAATGCTCTTCCTTTATCACAAATAAACCAGATTCTTCTGTTGCGGAAACTCATAACGGAATCCCACGCCGTCATCATATACCCGAAACGGATATTCATAAAACGAGTGGTAGACGGTTGTTCAAGTTCTACCAGCAATTCGTTGTAGTGGTTGCGGATATCTTTTGTTTCCCCCCACACCGGTTGCCAGGTTTCATCGAAAGTGGAAGTAGAAGTCCTTACTACTTTGAAACCATCCATCAGGCTGGTAGCTCCTTTCAGTTCCAATCCCAACGTACTGGGATTGATGACAGGAGCCCCTTTATAATCCACCTGATAGGCTGGTCTCCCGTCTTTTGTCAGTTCAAAATCCAGCTTCACCATGCCCGAAGGGGATGAAATTGCCTTCACGCATTCCCCGCCCAGGGCAGAAAAAAGCAAAGCCGCGCTAAGTACAAATTTCTTCAGTAATAATGGATATGTTTTTTGTGTTAATAGATAAACTCAATGATATGTTCCTTTCCATCATCCGGCAACCTCAGCAGGCAAGTCCCAGCTTCTTGTCAGGACACCAGGCAGTTATCGTAAACTCTGTCTCCCGATTTTCTTCCAGCTTTCCGACATTCGTTTTCTTGATTTTCTGACCGTCCAGCAAAGCTGTTTTCGGCATCTGTTCCGTATAGATGCAGAACATCAGGTTTCGTTGGCCGGGTAAGCTATATTTCTCACCGGTCCGTGTACCTACTTTCAGCGTATAGCCTTTGTCGGTAGTCTGGCAAGTAATAGGAGTGCGCATGAACTCTCCACGCAAATATCCTAAATCAGTTCCTGCATCTTCATAAAGCGAGAAGGTAGTTTCACTGCCCGCTGCAGCAGGAAATATCTCAAACGTAACCGGATAGACCGGTTTCTCATCCGTATAGTTCATGACCGGCATTTGAGGTATGATACTTCCCTGCTTTACAAACATAGGAATAGTATTGAGGGGAGCATCCACCGTCATCCATTGCTCACCGCTATATGCTGTGTGTTTGTTGTTGTAGTCAATCCAAGTTCCTTCAGGAAGATACACATTCTTGTTTCGCGCTCCTTTCTTCACCACCGGAGCAACCAGCAGTTCGCTGCCAAACATGAACTGGGCATCCGTAGAGAACGTTTCCATATCTGCCGGATATTCCAGAAACATCGGTCGCGATGAGAGGCAACCCCGTTTCGTGTGCTTCGCGGGCATACGTATAGATATAAGGCAAAAGACGATACTTCAATTCGATGGCTGCCTTGGCATTCTTCTCGGCCTCTTCGCCGAACAGCCACGGCTCCACAGCCACGTTGCCCTCATGATGAATGCGGCTCAGGGGATTGAAAGCGCCCATCTGTATCCACCGCGTATAAAGTTCAGCCATCGCAGGATAATCCTCTATATCTCCGCAATAACCGGTAATGTCACAAGTAGTAAAAGGAATAATTCCCAAACCGGCAGACAACAGTACCGGAATCTGATTGGCCATCTGTCCCCAACCCTGCGTCACGTCATCACCGTTTCCACAGTCACCGGTCCAGCCGAAAGTATAGCGTTGCAAGCCCGCAAAAGCGGCACGTGTCATCTGGAATACGCGACGGTCAGGATTCCTTTTCTCAAACTGCTCCTTCACCACTTTATCCCACGTAAGGCCATAAACATTGTGAATCTCATCATGCATGCCCAAATGGTGTTTCATCACCAGGCGTTCCGTCTGCTCCTCATTGCTCCAGGCAGGTTCACCCATATCAGTCCAGAAACCGGCAATACCATCATCAATGGGCTTCTGCTGATAAGCTCCCCACCAGTCTGCCACAGCAGGAAGGGTGAAGTCCACTACGCCACAATTACCGCCCCAGGGCCAGGGCATGTCATAACTCCTGCCGTTGGTGGAGTCCTTTACCAGATACCCTAACCTATCGGCTTCCTCCCATTGCCGCTTATTGGCTTGTGAAATGACCGGATCTTGCGAAACCACCACCTTGAAGCCATATCCTTGAGGTCTGCAAGCATCTTTTTCGGATTCTCGTAGTTCCCTTTCCGCCACTCAAAATCCTGCAAATACTGTGTCCAGCCTATGTCCTGGTAAATAACATCACAAGGAATTCCGCGCTTACGATAGCCTTCAGCTATTTCATAAGACAATTTCTCGCTCGTCAGCAGTCCCCGGCATTGTGCAAAGCCCAATGCCCATTTAGGAGGCATTATGGGTTTTCCCGTCAGGTCGACATATTGTTTCATGATTTCCTTATAATCCTTCCCGAAGATGAAATAATAAATCATCTCTCCCCCAGGAGCCTCGAAACTGTAGTAATCGCGGCTTTCCGTACCAAACTTAAATTCGGTCTTATACGTATTGTCCAGGAAAATACCATAACGATAACTGCTCATAAAGAACGGAATACTCTTGTAGAGCGGGTCCTCAACGGTACTATAACAAGGCTTGTCACTGTTCCACATCTTGTAGGCTTCGCCGCGACGGTCCAGCTTGCCGGTCTTTTCTCCCAAGCCGAAGAAGTGTTCGTCACGACGGAGGTCTTGTATTCCAATTTGCGCTGCCCGTTACTGATATGCCCCTTATCGGCATAATCACTGAACAGCAGTTTCTGATACTTGTCGAATATCTGTAAGTTAAACGGAGACTTGTTTACCCGGATACGGAGTTTAGGGGTAAAAATCTCGTAGCAGGCATTCTGTTCGTCCACATGGACGGTACCGACATCCTCCAGGTCCTCATTGACGACGGCAAAGGAAGGATTATTCCGCTGGAAACTACCGTCGGGAGAAAACCATATACGTACCGTAGACTGACTACACAGACGTAATTGTATGGCAGAACTGTCATTTAAATAGAAGGTCACACTCCGGTCGTCACTGGTATAGGAAGTGCAGTCTCCGGTGCGGTTCTGTGCATTCGCATATACTGAAAATGCACAGACGGCAAAAATAAAAATATATATTTCTTCATTACTATAATCTGTTTGTTCCTTTATTGGATACTCTTATTCCATCACAAGCATGCTCCAGTACTTCAGCAAAGGCAAAGATAAAGGTAACCGTGCCGTCCTTCTGTTCGAATGCCAGTTCCTGCGAAGCACCGGCATGGAAATCGGGCGATGCAACCCATATCTTGTTCACTTTACCGGAAACATTCATCTTCAACGGCACGTCGGACACCAGACGCGGTTCGGGCATTGTTCCGTTCAGATCCTCCAGCTTAAGTTATCCGCATTGAGGAAGTTGAGCAGATGAATGACTTGCCTGCCATTTACATTCTTGGCATATACAGTGATGGCAGACTTCTGCGGCGGCCATGCATTCAGAGAAAGATCGCGCAGCATCCGTACAGTTCAGAGAAACGGAAATCTCCGCCTCCGTATCTTTATCACGAAGCAGGTTCTGATAAGCCGTCATAAAGTCATAATAACGAATCATGGCTATTTTCAGTACATCGTTCATCTGCAAAGCCGTGCTTGGAAAGTACTCGCGGCATAGCATGTGGTCACCCAATTCCAAATGAGAGCCTCCCAAAGCAAATATCACAGCATCCGTCAGCAGCACACCCGGTGTATTGAACTCACCGGTACCGCTACCTGCCTTGTCATAGTTCATATATGCGGCAAACACCGTTTTCAAGGCATGGTTGCCATACTGGTCGTTCGCTTTGATAATGGTGTGCAGATCCTTGAAGCCTGCCTCATCGCCCCATACTTCATTATAAAGGAAATCCACTTTACCCGTACCAGCTATCTGGGAAGCTCCATAGCTGGAGACGGCATTCATCACCAAACGCTTGTCCGGATGCTTCTGTTTCATGGCTTCGATGAACGAGGCATATCCCTTAGGCAGATTTACCTTATTGCCATCATAGTCATAGCGGTCACCCCGGTTTCCCAGTTGGTCTATCTGATAACCGTCAAAGTCCAGATTGGCATAAACATCATCGTTTTTCTGGGCAATATATGCCTGCCATTCCGTATTGGCGGGATTGAGCAGGAAGATATTACTTTTCCAACTGGAGGGCAAGTCATGCGAATCCTTATCCATGCGTCCCGTGTTCTTGAATATGTACCATTCTTCCTTTACCCCGTCGGAAACGGCATCGTCCAAAGCTCCGAAACATAGATTGTAAAACATGGACTTCATGCCCAGGCTGTGTTGTGTAGAGATATACTTCTCCACTACCTCGGTATAGACCTCCCGGTTGGCAATGTCCTTATAGACCTCGTCCAGATGCTCACGCGTACCGCCCAACGGCCAATGATGCTTGTTGTGCCAATCCTGAAACTGTACTCCGTTAATGTGGCAACGGTTCAGGAAAGCCATCTCCTTCTCTATCACTCCATCCATCTTTTCGAAGCATCAAAAGTGGCAACGAAACCATAACGTGGAAAACGTGTCCAGTCACTGGATACATCTACGGCAATAGTACCAAGAATAACCTCTGTTCCATTCTCTTTCGTACGGTACACATCCACCAGATAACCGGTATAATCGGTTGCCGGAGCAGTCCAAGTCCAAGTAGTACCGGCAGCAGCCTGCTCCGATACAACCTTGTCCATTGTCCGGTAGCGGATTTTAGCTCCGGCAGGAAGGCGTCAGCTGTAAAAGAAACACTCTCGCCCGGCCGGTAACATGCCTTGTCGGTAGTGAGGTTGACCGTCAAGTCCGAGGTGACTGGGGTTACTTCCGTAACCCCTCCACTCTCTCCGCCTCCACCGGTACCGCTGCCGGTATCATCACTCTCCTTGCTGCATGCAACCAGCAGCAAGGCTACCAGTGTTGTATAAACTATCTTCTTCATCTATTGTAGATACCTATTGTTTCACGATTGAAATTGTCTCTTCCAGCTGATTCAAAGTAATCAGATAGGAACCTGCTGTCGTAATCTTCCACTTCTGGTCGATGCCGCCTACCATCACGTCCCAGATATTGCGCTTTGAACGCTTCGTCTGATTTATCAAGGAAAAGCATCGGTTCTGTTTCTCCTGCAGGCTGTTTGTCTGCTACAGCCGGCATGAACCAGGCTCCATTCCAATCTTCCTGCTTATCACAAGTAAATTTCAACTCACCGGCATTCAGCGTACCTTTCCAAGTAAACACATACGGATTATCCGTTGTCTGCATCGGCGTAGCATCACCAATCGTCCAACGGCCGGAGTAGCATCACCTACCATATAAATCATCTCATACGGAGTAAATTCGCTCATCATCATGCGTTCCTTACCACTACGGATATCCATGCAAATCTTGTAGCCTTGCCGCATTCCCCGTCTTTCAGCACCCATTTATTGTCCGGGTCGAACCCTTTCACAAACACCACTTCTGTATCGGTATAAGCAGCATCGGCATTCTTGGCCTTATACATGTTCTCCCAACTTCCATCGGAGGTTCCGAACTTGAATTCCCCTCCTTTGCCCACTTCAAAGAACTTGCCGAAGCGGAACAAGTATGGGTCGAGCACATCTTGTTTCATCTTCACGAATCCCCAATCCGTAGCGTTACCCACAAAATAAAGCTGGTCGTAGGCAGGTGCCAACGTCTCTGTCTGGGTCAATGTAAGAACACCGGTAAACAGATTGGCCTCGACGATGTAATTATGGTCTTCTTCGACAACAAAAGGTTCATCCGGCTGGTCATCACTGCTACGAAGAACCAGCAATCCATCTGTTCCTTTGTTGTAAGAGGGCAGGAATGAGCCTAAGGTCGTGATGAACTTAAATTCACCGGCCACAAGCCGGCCCGTCCATGTAAAGATACCATTGTCCTTGCGGGTCATCTCTGTCGCATCATCGGCACTCCAGCCGCCCGGAGTGCACTACCTATCAGATAAAGGGTGGATGTGAGCGGTTTATAGGCTGTAACACTGAAAGCAGTGGTAGACACCTGTTTTTCGTCCCGTTCCGTTACAGTAGCTGTCAAGCGCGCTTCCAACGAAATGTTCTCCCCGGCAGTTGCCCCAAAATGGTTGCGCAGGATGTCATTCAATTCCTCCACGCTCTTTTTCCATGAGTATTCTTGTACGGCATTCTCCACAGCTACATAAGAATCTGCAAAATCACTGCCGGTCTTGGCCAATTCCAGCGTATAAGAAATTTTATTACCCGTCCCATAATTGGTTCCCGTAGTCCAGGAAAGCTCCAGGGCATCATCGGCATGTGCCTGCTCATTCAAAACAACTTCCGTCTTGCTGGCCGTCAGTACAAGTTCATTCTGTCCTTTATCCAATTCCATGTAATCATCATCTACACAAGCAGATAAGGCTGCACAGCCCAGTAAGGCAAATACAAGGTGTGAAATATATTTCTTCATATTCTTCTGATTAAATTAATTAATAACCCGGTTCTGCACCATTAAGGTATTAGCATCCATCTCCGTCTGCGGAATAGGGAACAGCAAGCGGTTCTTGTTCACGTTGCTCTTTCCAATGGAATGCAGGAATTTAATGGCATACTCTCCATTGTTGACACGAATCATGTCGAACCAGCGATGCCCTTCGAAAGCTAGTTCCATGCGGCGCTCATGGATAATCTTTTCACGCATGGTTTCCTGTGACAAGCCCGAAACCTCCGGCAGTCCGGCACGCTTACGTACAATATTCAAGGCACGGCAGCCTGGTCAGGGCGTCCCATTTCATTCAAAGCTTCGGCCTTCTTCAGCAGGACGTCCGCATAACGATAAATCACGAAGTTGGCAGGATTGGTATTGTATTCCGGAGAAACCGTTTTCGACACCAGAAACTTGCGTACATTGTATCCCGTATTGGAATAAGAGCTTTTGTAAGCCTTACCGTCAAAATCCGGACATCCGGCATAAAGCACGGTCAAATCCTTACGTTTGTCACCGCTCTCATATTGACCCACAAATTCTTCTGTAGCTGGTTCCAGCCATAACTGCCGGCAACAAAGTCCGAATTACGGGGACCCATGAAAGTAGAAAGCCAGGAAGACTGCGGATTGTTTCCCCAAAAATCATATTCCGTATTGCCCGAATACTGGACCTCGAACAAAGATTCCGGCCCGTTATTGACCAATGCATCGAAATTATCCTCATACTTGCAGGAAGAAAGGTCATACCCCAAATTTGTTATCTCATCACACAAATCAGACACCTCCTGATAATATTCCGTATGATTAGGAGCCAGCGTCAGATAAATATCTGCCAACATGGCCAAAGCTGCATCTTTGCAGGCACGTCCCACGTTCTCGTCGTCGTAAGAAGACTTGGCAGGAAGCAGGTCAACCGCATTCTTACAATCGGAAATTATCTGGCATAAGTCTCTTCGACTGTAGCGCGTGCAATGTCTGTCGGTTCTCCCGGATTATAAGGAGCCAAACGCAGTGGAACACCACCGTACAGACGTACCAATACATAGTAATAATGTGCACGGAGAAAATAAGCCTCTCCCAGACAGCGGTTCTTGATTTCTCTGACACGGCTTCAGCTCCAGAAGACTATTCAACACAATGTTGCATTGTCCTATCCCCACCCAGGGAGAACGCCACATGTACAATGCCATGCCATTGTCGCTCTGCGTTATGAAGTTAGAAGCTTGTATCGTTTCAAGGCCGTCGGTACCGCCACCGGCACCCACCAAACTGTTACCCGCCACAATATCCAGTGTCCAGATACGCTGGTTGTACATATTGGAAGACTGAAGGGTGCGATAGCAGGCATTGGTCAGAGCAATGGCCACATCATCGGTCACCGTCGTTTCCGGGTCAACCGTATTTTTAGGAGACTTGTCCAGAAAGTCGCTGCAGGAAGCCAGCAGCAATACTGCCAGCATATATAGTAAATTTGTTATCTTTTTCATATCCGAGTCAATCATTAAAAGTTAAAGTTTAATCCTAAGCTGAACGTACGGGAAATGGGGTAACGGTTCTGGTCTATTCCGTTAATACCCACTTCAGGGTCGAAACCGGAATATCCGGTGATGGTAGCCACATTCTCACAAGATAGGGAAAGGCGTGCATTCTCAATCTGGGCTTTCTGTAACCACTGCTTCGGGAAAGTGTATGAAAGTGTGATATTCTTCAAACGCAGATAAGAACCATTCTCCACAAAGCGGTCCGACACGCGTGTATTCTGATTGGGGTCGCCGAACACGGCACGCGGCATCGAATTGCTGGTCCCCTCTCCTTGCCAACGCTTCAGTACGTCGGTAGTCTGGGTTATAGGCAGCTGCCATACCGGTATTGTTCGATATTGTTGGCATTGTATATCTTATTTCCGGCTATACCTTGTAAG
>ENA-OQDD01000974-OQDD01000974.1-human-gut-metagenome-genome-assembly--contig:-NODE-974-length-10132-cov-1.445377_pt1 | contig 10132 bp, 15 predicted proteins | sample MGYA00242507_ERZ504598 | MGnify/ENA primary metagenome ERZ504598 (study PRJEB26092, sample SAMD00036318) | human gut metagenome | host: Homo sapiens | study: EMG produced TPA metagenomics assembly of... | reverse complement strand
CATCTATTCCATCCAATACTTCGGTACAAACTTGCGTTCTTACTGGAACTCGAGAGGCGACCGTACCATCGAGTCGGAAATGCTGGCCGCCTACAATGAGTATGACGAGTTGCTGGCACGCTGCTATGCCTTCGATAAAAAGTTAATGGAGGATGCTTCTGCCGTAGGCGGCAAGGAATATGCCGAACTCTGCGCGTTGGCCTACCGTCAGTCCATTGCCGCCCACAAGCTGGTGGAAGCTCCCAACGGTGACCTTTTGTGGCTGTCGAAGGAAAACAACAGTAACGGCTGTATCAATACGGTGGACCTGACCTACCCCTCCTCCCCTCTATCTGATCTATAATCCTGAACTGGAGAAAGGCATGATGAACGGTATCTTCCATTATAGTGAAAGCGGCAAATGGACCAAGCCCTTCGCCGCCCATGATTTGGGTACCTATCCTCTTGCCAACGGACAGGTTTACGGAGCGATATGCCGGTTGAGGAGAGTGGAAACATGCTGATTCTTACGGCTGCCATTGCTGCCGTAGAAGGCAATGCCGACTATGCTGCCAAACATTGGGAAGTGCTCACCACCTGGACCGACTATCTGGTGGAAAAGGGACTCGATCCTGAGAACCAGCTCTGTACCGACGACTTCGCCGGACACTTTGCCCATAACACGAATCTTTCCATCAAGGCAATTTTAGGGGTGGCCTCTTATGGCCGGTTGGCCGAAATGCTCGGCAAGAAGGATGTTGCCGAAAGCTATACAACGAAGGCCCGTCAGATGGCGGCTGAGTGGGAACGTATGGCCAACGACGGCGACCATTATCGTCTGACCTTTGACAAGCCGGGTACCTGGAGCCAGAAGTACAACCTTGTCTGGGATAAATTGCTCGGACTGAACATCTTTGACACAAAATTGCAGAAATGGAGATACCTTATTATCTGACGAAGCAGAATATTTATGGTTTGCCTCTGGACAGTCGTGAGACTTATACCAAGACCGACTGGATCATGTGGACTGCTACAATGGCTCCTGACCTGGCCACTTTCCGTGAATTCATCGTTCCTCTGCATAAGTTCATGAACGAAACGATAGACCGCGTGCCTATGTCCGACTGGGTGTTTACCGACAAGCCCAATTGGCGTGGCTTCAAGGCCCGCTCGGTAGTAGGCGGATATTACATGAAAATGCTTGAAGGCAAGCTGATTGGAAATAAACAATGACAAAATCTATTAAACGAATGAAAAGACTTTTTGCATGGGGAACCGCCCTCCTTCTTGTAGGCGGTATGCAGGCGGCCTTACTGCCGGTTGACGAGCCGATTACTCCTGTTGATTACGTCAGCACCTTGGTTGGCACGCAATCCAAGCATGCCCTTTCTACGGGCAACACTTATCCTGCTGTGGCAATGCCTTGGGGTATGAATTTCTGGACACCACAGACCGGTACTATGGGGGATGGATGGGCTTATACTTATGATGCCGACAAGATTCGCGGATTCAAGCAGACACACCAGCCAGTCCGTGGATTAACGATTACGGACAGTTTGCCATTATGCCTATCACCGGAAAGGTGGCTTTCGACCAGGACGAGCGTGCCAGTTGGTTTTCTCATAAAGCCGAGACCGCCACTCCTTATTATTATAAAGTCTATCTTGCCGACCATGATGTGACGGCGGAGTTTGCTCCTACCGAGCGTGCCGCTGCCTTCCGTTTCACTTTCCCTGAAACGGAGGAAGCCTATGTGGTGGTCGATGCCATGGACAACGGTTCTTTTGTGAAAATCATTCCGGCTGAAAAGAAAATCATAGGCTACACCACCAAGAACAGTGGTGGTGTGCCAAGCAATTTCAAGAACTACTTTGTATTGCAGTTCGATAAGCCTTTTACTTATACTGCTGCCGTGAAGGACGGAAAGATTGCCCCCCGTACCACCGAGGCAAGTGCCAATCATGCCGGTGGCATCATCGGTTTTCATACCCTCCGTGGCGAGCAGGTGAATGTACGTGTGGCTTCCTCGTTCATCAGTCACGAGCAGGCCGAGTTGAACTTGAAGGAACTGGGTGACCGGACGCTTGAAGAGGTGGCGAAAGCCGGGCGTGACGAATGGAACCGGGTACTGGGCCGCATTGAAGTGCAGGATACCGACCTCGACCGTCTGCGTACTTTCTACTCTTGTTTCTACCGTTCTGTGCTTTTCCCGCGCAGTTTCTACGAGATAGATGCGCAAGGTCAGGTAATGCACTACAGCCCCTATAATGGTGAGGTGCTGCCCGGCTATATGTTTACCGACACCGGTTTTTGGGACACTTTCCGTTGTCTCTTCCCCTTTCTCAACCTGATGTATCCATCCATGAATGCCAAGATGCAGGAAGGATTGGCCAACACTTACAAGGAGAGCGGTTTCCTGCCCGAATGGGCCAGTCCGGGACACCGTGGTTGCATGGTGGGCAACAATTCCGCCTCTGTGGTGGCGGATGCCTGGCTGAAAGGTCTGCGTGGCTACGACATCGAGACATTATGGAATGCTGTGAAGAGCGGTACGGAGAATGTGCATCCCGAGGTTTCCTCTACCGGACGCCTGGGACATGAGTATTACAACAAGCTGGGTTATGTGCTATAATGTGGGTATCAACGAAAATGTAGCCCGTACGCTGGAGTATGCTTATGATGATTGGTGCATCTACCAGTTGGGACTTTCGCTCGGCAAGTCGAAGAAAGAACTGGCTCCTTTTGCCAAACGCGCGCTGAACTACCGGAATCTTTTCGACCCTGCCCATAAGTTGATGCGCGGCAAGAATGAAGACGGTACGTTCCAATCGCCTTTCAACCCCTTGAAGTGGGGTGACGCCTTCACCGAAGGAAACAGTTGGCATTATTCGTGGTCGGTTTTCCACGATCCGCAAGGCTCATTGACCTGATGGGTGGCAAGGACTCCTTCAACCAGATGATGGATTCCGTGTTTGTGTTGCCGCCTGTGTTCGACGAAAGTTATTATGGCAGTGTCATCCACGAAATTCGGGAGATGCAGATCATGAACATGGGCAACTACGCTCACGGCAACCAGCCCATACAGCACATGATTTACCTCTATAACTATTCCTCCCAGCCGTGGAAGGCGCAGTACTGGCTGCGTGAGGTTATGGAGCGTATGTACAGTGCCAATCCCGACGCTATTGCGGTGATGAGGACAACGCCAGACATCTGCTTGGTACGTGTTTTCAGCTTTGGGATTCTATCCCGTCTGTCCGGGTACAGATCAGTATGTGCTGGGTGCTCCTCTTTTCCGTTCTGTGCGTCTGCACTTGGAAAATGGCAAGACAGTGACGATTGAAGCTCCTGAGAATAGTCGTGCCAACCGCTACGTGCAGAAACTTACAGTGGATGGCGTTGACTATACACGCAACTTTCTGACACACGAGCAACTGACGAACGGCTCCTCGCTGCGCTTCACTATGGACAATGTGCCCAACAAACTGCGTGGGACAGGAGAGGAGGATGCTCCTTACTCCTTCTCGAAAACGCTTAAAAAGAAGAAGTGACCTCAAAGCCAAAACCATAGCAATTAATGATGAGGGTGTGCCGAATGTCTGACGGAGTGATAGCTGAAAAACGTTTTGACACACCCTCTCTCTCTTACGATAAATCACTGTTTGAAAACCCTATTTACCATGAAACTTAAGAAACTTACTATTTACTGCTTGGCATTGTTTTGCTCCTCTTCTTCTGTTTATGCGCAATCTGGTGAAGAAGTTCAAAAGAAACGTAGCGGCAATCCGATTTTTCCCGGTTGGTATGCCGACCCTGAGGGAGTAGTGCTGGACGGGAAGTTCTGGATTTATCCTACATATTCCGCTCCTTATGATGAACAGACTTTTATGGATGCCTATTCTTCGCCCGACTTGGTGCATTGGACCAAACATCCACGCGTGCTTTCAAAGGAAAATATCCCATGGTTGCGCCGTGCTTTGTGGGCGCCGGCTGTTATCGAGGCCAATGACCGCTATTATCTTTTCTTCGGAGGGAACGATATACAGAACAACTCTGAGATTGGCGGTATCGGTGTGGCTGTGGCAGACAATCCGGCAGGTCCTTTCAAAGATGTGCTGGGCAAGCCCCTGATTGATAAAATTGTGAATGGCGCACAGCCCATCGACCAGTTTGTGTTCCGTGATGACGATGGCACTTACTATATGTACTATGGCGGATGGGGGCATTGCAACATCGTGAAACTGTCTTCCGATTTACTTAGTGTCGTTCCTTTTGATGATGGCACAGTCTATAAAGAAGTGACTCCTCAGGACTATGTGGAAGGTCCTTTCATGTTGAAACGTAACGGAAAGTATTACTTCATGTGGTCGGAAGGCGGTTGGGGAAGTCCCGACTACCGTGTGGCCTATGCCATTGCCGACTCTCCTTTCGGGCCGTTCCATCGCGAGGGAATCATTCTTCAGCAGGATGCCGATGTGGCTACCGGTGCCGGACATCATTCAGTGGTGCGTGGAAAAGGTAAGGACGAATGGTACATCATTTACCACCGTCGCCCGTTGGGAGAAACGGCAGCAAACAGCCGTGCCACCTGCATTGACCGGATGTACTTTGACAAAAAAAGGAAAGATAAAGCCGGTGCGCATGACTTTCGAGGGAGTGAAAGCTACCCAAACCCCACTTGACTAATAGCAATTTTCAATTCAAATTTATATAGAAGAAATATGAGTCTTAATTCCAAAAAGATTTGTTTCAGCCTTGTCCTGGCTGCGGCTGCCGGGATGGTTCAGGCTGTCAATAGTAGCTGCCTTCTTGCCGATGCGGGCTTTGTAGCCGTGCAGGATAATACGGTATCTGCCGGTAACTATACCTCTAACCGTCCTAAAGAGAAACAACGACTTTTCCGTTCCACTGCCGTGGAGAAAGAGATTGTCCGTGTACAGATGCTTTTGAAGAACCGCAAGCTTTCCTGGATGTTTGCCAACTGTTTTCCAAATACGCTGGATACTACTGTGCACTTCCGCAAGGGCAGCGATGGAAAGCCTGATACTTTTGTATATACGGGTGACATCCATGCTATGTGGTTGCGTGACTCAGGGGCGCAAGTATGGCCATATGTGCAGCTTGCCAATAACGACCCGAAACTGAAAGAGATGCTGGCCGGTGTTATTCTACGCCAGTTCAAATGTATCAATATCGACCCATATGCGAATGCTTACAACGATGGTGCGCTGCCCGATGGGCATTGGATGAGTGACCTTACTGACATGAAGCCCGAACTGCATGAACGTAAATGGGAAATCGACTCGCTTTGTTATCCTTTACGGTTGGCTTATCACTACTGGCAGGTGACGGGTGACACTTCGGTTTTCGGTGCTGAATGGCTGGAAGCCATCCGCAATATTTATACTACTTTTTGTCAGCAGCAGCGCAAAGAGGGTGCCGGTCCCTACAAATTTCAACGCAAGACGGAGCGTGCGCTCGATACGCTGAACAATGATGGTCTGGGTGCTCCTGTCCGTCCGGTGGGACTTATCGTGTCCTGCTTCCGCCCGTCGGACGATGCCACAACGCTTCAGTTCCTTGTGCCTTCCAACTTCTTTGCTGTCACTTCCTTGCGTAAGGCTGCCGAGATTCTGGAAACAGTGAACAAGGAGACTGCTTTGGCTGCCGATTGCCGTGCCTTGGCCGATGAGGTGGAAATGGCTTTGAAACGCTATGCAACCTACAATCATCCTGAATTTGGTACCATTTATGCTTTCGAGGTTGATGGTTTCGGTAATCATTTGCTGATGGACGATGCCAATGTGCCTAGCTTGCTTGCCATGCCCTATCTGGGAGATGTAGACGTCAATGACCCTATTTATCAGAATACCCGCCGTTTTGTGTGGAGCGACAGCAATCCTTATTTCTTCTGCGGCAAAGCCGGTGAAGGTATCGGCGGACCGCATATCGGCTATGACATGGTGTGGCCTATGAGCATTATGATGAAAGCTTTCACAAGCCGGATGATGCCGAAATCAAAACTTGCATCAAGATGCTGATGGATACGGATGCCGGTACGGGCTTCATGCACGAGTCGTTCCATAAGGATGATGCAACTAACTTCACCCGCCCTTGGTTTGCTTGGCAGAACACCCTTTTCGGTGAGTTGATATTGAAGTTGGTTAATGAAGGGAAGGTGGATTTATTGAATAGCATTGATTAAGATATAACATGAAGAACTTATATACATGGGTGGCTGCCTTCCTTTTCGTGGCATTGGCAATTTCGGTTATGGCTTGTACTTCTGCCTCTTCTGCTGGTACGGTGACGGTGGTTGACCGGCCGGATATACATGCTGTCAATACTAATTATATGGGTTACCGTGCCCCGCTTCGTCCATTGAACTTTATAAAATTGCCAGTAGGCAACATCCGTCCCGAGGGTGGGTAAGGAAATTTCTGGAGTTGCAGCGCGACGGCCTGACCGGACATTTAGGGGAAATCAGTGCTTGGTTGGAAAAGGATGACAACGCTTGGCTTACGACCGGTGGGGACCATGGTTGGGAGGAAGTTCCCTATTGGCTCAAAGGGTATAGCAGTTTGGCATATATCTGAATGATCCGAAGATGATAGAAGAAACCAAATACTGGATCGAAGGCGTATTTGCCAGTCGCCAGCCGGACGGTTATTTCGGCCCGGTCAACGAACGCAATGGAAAACGCGAACTTTGGGCACAGATGATTATGCTCTGGTGCCTGCAATCTTATTACGAGTATTCTCAAGACCAGCGTGTCATAGACTGATGACAAACTACTTTAGATGGGCAGATGACGGTTCCCGACGACCGACTTCTGGAAGACTTTTGGGGTGAATAGTCGTGGAGGCGATAATATCATTAGCATTTACTGGCTTTACAGTCATACGGGAGATGCTTTTTGCTCGAATTGGCCGAAAAGATTCATCGCAATACTGCGGACTGGACTCAGTCGACCTCTTTGCCCAACTGGCACAACGTAAACATTGCCCAATGTTTCCGTGAGCTGCTACTTATTATATGCAGACCGGTGATTCTGCCATGCTGAAAGCCTCTTATAATGTCCATCGACTGATTCGTCGTACTTTCGGGCAAGTGCCGGTGGCATGTTCGGGGCAGATGAGAATGCCGTTTGGGATATATCGACCCCCGCCAAGGTGGAAACCTGCGGCTGGTTGAGCAGATGGCTTCTGATGAAATTATGCTTCGCATAACGGGCGATCCCTTATGGGCCGAGCATTGCGAAGAAGTTGCATTTAACTCTTATCCGGTTGCCGTGATGCCGGATTTTAAAGCGTTGCGCTACATCACTTGCCCGAACCATGTCGTCAGTGATTCCAAGAATCATCATCGGGCATTGACAACCGCGGACCGTTTCTTTCGATGAATCCTTTCAGCAGTCGTTGCTGTCAGCACAATCATGCACAAGGCTGGCCCTACTTTGCCGAGCATCTGGTTTTGGCAACTCCCGACAATGGAGTGCAACGGCTCTTTATGCAGCTTGCAAAGCTGTGGTGAAGTAGCTGATGGAAAGGAAATCACTTTGCACGAAGAGACGAATTATCCTTTTGAGGAAGACATCCGTTTTTCTGTCTCTACCGAGGGAAAAGTCGTCTTCCCGTTCTATTTCCGAATCCCTTCATGGACTCAAAAGGCGAAAGTGTGCGTGAATGGTGAGAAGTGGATGCGGTTCCCGTGGCAGGAAGTATCTCTGCATCCATCGCGAGTGGTCGGATGGTGACTGTGTGGAATTGACGTTTCCGATGTCTTTGTCCATGCGCACCTGGCAGGTCAATAAAAACAGCGTAAGTGTGGATTACGGTCCTCTCACGCTCTCTCTTAAGATTGCTGAGAAATATGTGGAGAAGGACAGCCGCGAAACGGCCATCGGTGATTCTAAATGGCAAAAAGATGCTGACCCTCAAAAATGGCCCACTACTGAGATATATTCCGGCAGCGCGTGGAATTATTCGCTGGTGTTGGACAAGACAGAACCCTTGAAACACTTCGAGGTAATCCGTAAATCATGGCCGGCCGACGACTACCCTTTTACGGTGGCCAATGTACCTTTGGAGGTGAAGGCTGTCGGCCGATTGGTTCCCGAATGGGAAATAGATGAAACCGGGTTGTGTGGCGTGTTGCCCGAAGAGGATGCAGCGAGAGGCGACAAAGAAGAAATCACACTCATCCTATGGGAGCTGCGCGGTTAAGGATATCTGCGTTCCCGAATACAAGAGAATAAATTGATGAATGATGCGGACAGTAGTGAAGTGCTGACATCTTTAACTCCTGACTTGCATAAATAGAAAACTTAAAATAAAATGAAACGTATTGCTTTTTTGGATTACGTGCGCGTGTTTGCGTGCTTCTTGGTCATGTTGGTTCATGCCAGTGAGAATTTTATGGAGCTGCCGGCTCTACAGATATGGTAGGACCGCAGTCTTTCCTTCAGAATGAGGGCGATAGGTTGTGGGTATCAGTTTATGATGGTTTCTCTCGTATGTCTGTGCCTCTGTTCATGATTGTTTCGGCTTATCTGCTTGCACCGATGAAGAAAGGACAAAGCTGTTGGCAGTTTTACCGCAAACGTTTCCTGCGCATCATGCCGCCGTTCGTCTTTTTCATGGTACTATATAGCACGTTGCCCATGTTGTGGGGACAGATAGACGGCGAACAATCTCTGAACGACCTTTCACGTATCTGGCTGAACTTTCCTGCGCTTGCCGGGCACTTCTGGTTTATGTATCCGTTGATAAGTCTTTATCTGTTCATTCCGGTCATTTCACCGTGGCTGGAGAAGGTTTCGGCCAAAGAAGAACGTTTCTTCATCGGATTGTTTCTGATTTCTACTTGTATACCTTTCCTCAACCGTTGGTTGGTGAAGTATGGGGACAGTGTTTCTGGAACGAATATCACATGTTATGGTATTTTTCGGGTTATTTAGGCTATCTTGTGCTGGCACATTATATCCGCGTGCATCTTACTTGGGGGCGCTCCTTGCGTCTGCGGGTCGGTTTCTTGCTTATGCTGGTCGGCGCGGCGGCTACCATATGGTCGTTCTATGTCCAGGCTGTTCCAGGAGTGGTTCATTCTACACCGGTCATTGAGGTGGGATGGGCTTTCTGTACCCTTAATTGCGTGGCGTTGACGGCAGGCACATTTTTGTTGTTCGGCTGTATCAGCATTCCGCAGCCTCCGCGCATCATTGCCGAAATGTCTAAACTCAGCTACGGCATGTTTCTTATGCACATTTTCTGGCTTGGCTTGTGGGTGTCGGTGTTTAAGTCTACATTGGGATTGCCCACTGTGGCTGCCATTCCGGTTATAGCGGTATGTACGTTTATCAGTTGTTTCGTGGCAACCAAGCTCATCTCGTTGATACCGGGCAGTAAATGGATTATCGGGTAAAAACCTTGTATTCGCTTTCCCGTTGAAGGCTCGGGAGCTGTCAATTGCCTGCTGCTAACCTCACTGTAGTAGGGGCGTAGCGTCACTGCAAAATGGTTGCATTCTTTTTGCACTGATTATCTGCTGATTCATAAATGGTTATGCTAAGAGGAAAGGAGGTGTAATCAAAGACAGATGCGTAATTGATAAGAAAACGCCGGAACACCTATGAGGTGCGGTAGTGCGAAGGAAAGAGGTCTTACCGGAAAAGCCGATGAATAGGAAGGTTGAGGAAGAAGGTGAAGGCTGTGAGGATGAAAATACTCTCTCTTTAGCTGAAAAGCTGTGTATTCTGCTTGAAAACGTGTACTTTTGCAGATTATATGAATGAATGGCAGAATATGAACAAATCCGAAAAGCGAGTATTAGTGGGAATGAGCGGAGGTATAGACAGTACCGCCACTTGCCTGATGTTGAGGGAACAGGGCTATGAGATAGTCGGCCTCACCATGTGGGTGTGGGGAGACGAACCGGTGGAAGCCCGCAACCTTGCCGACAGTATGGGAATTGAAGCACCATGTGGCAGATGAGCGTGAGGCTTTCCGGCAGATTTATTGTTCAGAACTTTATCGATGAATATCGTCGGGGGCGTACTCCCAATCCCTTGTGTGATGTGTAATCCGTTATTCAATTCCGTACCTGACGGAGTGGGCGGACAGGGTTGGGGTGTGCGGTTCTATTGTCATTGCCC
>ENA-OQDD01000973-OQDD01000973.1-human-gut-metagenome-genome-assembly--contig:-NODE-973-length-10132-cov-1.799700_pt1 | contig 10132 bp, 15 predicted proteins | sample MGYA00242507_ERZ504598 | MGnify/ENA primary metagenome ERZ504598 (study PRJEB26092, sample SAMD00036318) | human gut metagenome | host: Homo sapiens | study: EMG produced TPA metagenomics assembly of... | reverse complement strand
CGGGAAAACTAGCTTGCGAACGCATAGACATCGCCATATCCGACAAGACCGGCAATTCCTTCATCGGTACGCCGCCTCGAGAAGAATACGGGCCTGCTCCATTTTCTTCCTGGTGCGGTACCGTGCAGGAGAGACGCCGGTCTGTTTTTAAATACTTTTCGAAACGTCTCATAACCGATCTGGAGTGACCGGGCAAGCTCTTCGAGAGAAATTTCTTCATCAAGATTCTGCGAGAGCATATCGCAGGCGGCCTCGATCGGATCCCGCTGCAGATTCACCCGGTGCGCATGGTAGCCGTACATTCGCAGAATCTCTTTTCCATCTCCGGAATCCGCAAAGGCAGCAGACTGTCCGGTGTGGCCTTTAACGACTGCAGAAGCTTCTGATACCGCTCGAGATCGCCGGGAAGCAACTCTGCCTTTAACACCGGCTCCCGGTTCAGAACCGAAAGCGAGCAGAAAGAATCAAAAAACGGTTTCCCAATCGAGATAAAAAATTCCAGCCATTTCCCATCGGGATCTACGCGTGTGGAATGCGGCACACCCGGCAGACGCTGAACCAGACTTCCCGCCTGCAGCGGATAGGAGGTGCCGTCCTCGGCAATATATTCCCCGCTCCCGCGCAACAGCACGAAACAGCTGTAATACTCGTTCGAAAAATGATACTGCGAGCGGTCCGCCGTCTCTTTCCGCATAAAACCGCACGCCAGAATCCCGTTCTTCATTTCATTTCCAATACAGCGATAGATAACATCGCTCTTTTCTATTTTTGCAAGCAGATATTCCGGTATCATACGACTTCTCCTTTGCTTTCCCATTTTGGATAAAAGAAACACCAGATCAACTATTTCTCATCCACGTGCAGTGTTTTATACTGAATCATAAGATAACTGCATAAATCTTCTGAAAATCACAGATGTATTATATCACAGGAAAGCAAAAAAGGAACACCAATCTGGATAAAAAGAAGAGAGGCGGTCGGAAAATGCGAAAGCAAAGGCAAGGAGGATTTCAAGAACATGAGACAGACAAGAGACTGGGAAAATCAGTATATAACGCAGAAAAATCGTTATCCGATGCATACGCCGTACGGTGCGTATGAGACGGTAGAGCAGGCGCTCGCCGGAAATCGGAACGCGTCCCGCTTTGTAATGGATCTGAACGGATACTGGAAATTCAAAATGTATCCGTCACCGGAAGCGGTGGAAGCATTTTATGAAGAGAATTTCGATCACGCAGCGTGGGATACGATTCCGGTGCCGTCCAACTGGGAACTGCAGGGATATGGAAAGCCGGTTTACACCAATATGCTGTATCCGTTCAAACGGGAGGCAAACGGCGAAGCATTTGAGATCGAGATTACCGAAGGCACCTACGAGCTGAATGCGCCGTACGTACCGGAGAAAAATCTGACTGGCTGCTATTTCAGAACCTTTGAGGTTCCAACAGACTATATCGGCCGACAGCTTCTCATCGATTTCGGCGGTGTGGAGTCCTGCTTCTATCTCTGGGTCAACGGAAAACAGGTGGGGTATTCCCAAGACAGCAAAGTGAACGCGGAATTTGACATCACCGAATATGTGCAGGAGGGAACGAACACCCTCGCCGTACAGGTAATGCGCTACTGTGACGGTACTTACCTGGAAGATCAGGATTACTGGCACCTGTCCGGTATCTACCGCGATGTCCGCCTCGTATCGAAACCGGTGCAGCACATCCTGGACTACAAGGCAGAGACACTGTTCACACACCCGGATTACACGAAAGCTACTCTCTCTGTCACGATCTGGCCGGACAACTCCAAACCGCTGTACGGCGAGTATCATGCCAAAGTGACGCTGTATGACGAAGAACAGAACAAAGTAACCGAGATGGCTTCGAGACCGTTTTCTGAGTGCGGCTTCTATCTGATGCCGAAATTCATCGCAACCGTTACTGCTCCTGTAGAGAACCCGGCACTCTGGACGGCAGAGACCCCGACACTTTATACCCTCGTTGTCGAGCTGCAGAACAACGAGAATGAGACGGTTGATATCGAGAGCTGCAAAGTCGCTTCCGCCAGGTGGAGATCAACAGCCGCGGCGTTCTGACCCTGAACGGCAAGCGCCTTGTGATCCGCGGCGTAGACCGCCACGATTTTTGCGCCGAGACGGGACGTACCGTTTCTGAGGAGCAGATGCGAAAAGAAATTGCTGTGATGAAACGCCTGAATTTCAACGCTGTTCGTACCAGCATTATCCGAATTCCGTGAAATGGTATGATCTATGTGACGAGCTCGGCATTTACCTTGTCGACGAGGCAAATCTTGAGACTCACGGTTACGGCGGACAGCTCAGTGCATCCGCTGAGTGGACAGCCGCTTATCTGGAGCGTGCAACCCGTATGGTACTGCGTGATAAAAACCATCCTTCCATCGTCTTGTGGTCCCTTGGAAATGAATCCGGTGCCGGGGCGAATCATGCCGCGATGCACGGCTGGATCCGCGAATACGACAAGACAAGATACGTTCAGTATGAGTCCGGCAACCCAAAGAGTAATATTTCCGACGTTATCTGCCCAATGTATCCGACGATGAGCTGGCTTGAGGATGTGATGGCAGACGATTCCGATCTCCGCCCGTTCATCATGTGCGAATATGCGTATGCAAAGAGCAACAGCAACGGAAATTTCAAGGAATTTTGGGACTATGTCAACAAATACCCGCGTTTTCAGGGTGGATTTATCTGGGATTTTGCAGATAAGGCGATTGCGATTCAAAAGAAGACGGAAGTATCAAATACGGCTACGGAGGAGCGTTCGATGAGGACGTGACCGATCCGGTTCCGGATATGTGTCTGAACGGTGTTGTTTTTGCCGACCTTTCCTATAAACCGGGCGCATATGAGGTGAGAAACGGGCAGTCCCCGGTAACGATTGAACAGGTGAAAAATCCATATACAGGCGAAACAGTATGGGTTCTGGCAAATCGCTATCATACGCTTGATCTTTCGCATCTGAAGGTGCGTTATGAAATTGTGCAGAACGGCGAAATGCTTGCCAAAGGCAGCTATCCGGCATTTTACACGGCACCCGGAACAACAGAGACGCTTCCGCTTCCGGAGCTTCCGGCGAAACTGCATGGCGAGGCCTATGTAAATTATTACGTTGAGCTTGCCCAAGATGCCTTCTATGCACCGGCGGGAACAGAACTATACCGCCGTCAGATTCCGGTTACTTCAGGTGTTTATCTGGCAGATGAGAAAATGATTGTCGGGAAACCACTGACCGTATCGGAGGATGAAAATCATGTTCGCATCACCGGCGAAGAGACCGAAATTATCTTTGATAAAAAGACAGGAGAATTTACCAGATATCAGGCAAAGAGCGTTTCTTTTATGACCGGAGGAAAAGATGAGTTTTACCGTGCTCCAACCGGTATTGATGAAGGAACCCACGAGAGTGATTACGATGATATCTGGCGCGCGGAAGGTCTGGATCGTCTGAAAAAGGAAGTACAGTCAGTATCGGCTGTCAGTGCCGAAAATCAGGTGCTTCTTGAAGTGCAGGCTTCCTATACCGCTGAGCCGGACAACGCAGTACTCTTTACCGCTCATACTCTGTATCGCATCGGCAGTGAGGGAATGGAGCTGAAAAACGAAGTAACAAACAACAGCGGCCTTGAGACCATCGCAAGAGTCGGACAGTCGTTCTGCCTTCCTGCAGCGTTTGATACGCTCACCTGGTATGGAAAAGGACCCTGGGAGACGTATGCAGACCGAAAGGATGCAGCTTTACCGGATTTTACACATCTTCTGTAGCAGAACAGCACGTTCCGTTTGTAGTACCATGCGAATGTGGTGGCCATGAGGACACGCGGTTTGCCATTCTTTCGGATGGAACACATACCGTTCAGATTGTAGGCAGTGATGATTTCCATTTCAGTGCGCTTCCATATTCTATGGCAGAATATCGAAAAGCCGCATATGAGGAAGAACTTCCGGAGCATACGACAGGAACCTGGCTGATTCTGGATGCAGCACACGCAGGCCTTGGCGGAGATACCGGCTGGACGAAAAATATTCACCCAGAATATCGTGTATGCAAGGGAAGATACAGCTATACGTTCCGTTTCCATTTCGCATAAAAGAAAGAAATCGGCCAACTGTTTATTTTTCGGAAGGCAGACGGCCGATTTTATTTGCTCATTCGCAGCCATCATGAAAATTTGCTTCGCAAAAGGAGAACTGCACACGCCTGAAGCACTTTTTTGCGCACCGGAGCAGCAATCATTTTGCCTGTTTTATTTAGTAGCGTTAATAATAAATGCTTGACAATTTATAAGGAGTGGTGTAGGGTAAAGGTGTCAAAGGAATTTCACCGGATCGGGTGTAATTCCGTTCACTATCCTATACGAAAAGAAGAGGTATTCATGATGAAAGAATTAAAGCCAATCAAAGAGGGTAAGGTACGCGAGATTTATGATAACGGCGACAGCCTGATCATGGTAGCAACCGACCGTATTAGCTGTTTTGATGTCATTCTGAACAATGTGGTAACAAAAAAAGGTACCGTTCTGACCCAGATGTCCAAATTCTGGTTCGATCTGACAGAAGACATCCTTCCGAATCATATGATCTCTGTAGACGTAAAAGACATGCCGGAATTTTTCCAGCAGGAGAAATTTGACGGAAACAGCATGATGTGCCGTAAGTTGAAATGCTTCCTATCGAGTGCATTGTCCGCGGCTACATTACCGGAAGCGGCTGGGCAAGCTATCAGAAAACAGGAAAAGTATGTGGCATCGAGCTTCCGGAAGGATTAAAAGAATCTGACAAGCTTCCTGAGCCAATCTACACTCCGTCCACAAAGGCTGAAATCGGAGATCATGACGAAAATATCTCTTATGAGCAGAGCATCGCCCATCTGGAAAAATACTTCCCGGGAAAAGGAGCCGAGTATGCAGAGAAGCTTCGCGACTACACCATCGCTCTGTATAAAAAATGTGCCGATTATGCTTTAAGCAAAGGCATTATCATTGCAGAACACAAAATTTGAGTTTGGTCTCGATGAAAACGGAAATATCGTAATCGGCGACGAGATGCTGACTCCGGACAGCTCCCGCTTCTGGCCTGCAGATGGTTATGAACCAGGCCATGGTCAGCCATCTTTTGACAAACAGTTCGCGCGCGACTGGCTCAAAGCCAACGATGGAAACCACGACTGGACTCTGCCGCAGGAAATCGTAGACAAGACGATCGAGAAATATCTTCAGGCATATGAGATGCTGACAGGAAAACCGCTGGCATAAAGAACATCATAGTGTTAAAAAGCTACAGGAGGCAGGTTCTGCTCCTGTTTTTGCATATTTTGTGATAAGATCAGATGATAATCTGATACTCAAATGCGTGAAACATGTGATATAATGGGAAGAAAGACAGGATGCGAAGGAGGAAACACGATATGAAAATTGCTGCTGCAATTGAAAAAATGACAGATTTTTATAAGGGAAATATTCATGATATTTATCATTTTCTGAAGGTATGGGCCTTTGCAAAGAACATCGGCGAGGCGGAAGGACTGGATCCAAAAACACAGGAAACGCTGGAGATGGCAGCTGTTGTCCATGATATTGCCTGCCCGCTGTGTCGGGAAAAATACGGAAATACCAGCGGAAAACATCAGGAAGAGGAAAGTGCGCCGCTCGTTGCAGAATTTTTCAAAGATGTACCGGCAGGAGAACTGGATGTCGAACGCATCACATGGCTGGTTACGCATCATCATACCTATACAAATGTAGAGGGAATGGATTACCAGATCCTGCTGGAAGCCGATTTTCTAGTCAATGCCGGCGAGAGCGAATATTCAAAACAGGCGATTGAAAATTCTGCAGAAAAGTATTTCGGACGGAAGCGGGAACGCATCTGTTGAAGAGTATGTTTCTGGAGAAGGAATAAGGTCATGAAGTGTGACATCCTCCCCCACCTCTACAGGCGGTGGAGGATGTCACTTTTACAGCAGGACAGCCGGGGTCATTTAACCTTTATGGCGGTCAACCAGGAGATCCCAAAGTATCTGGATGCTACCTTATGGAACAGGGGATTTGTGGATACAAACGGCAAATACTATGAGCTTTGGAATGCGCAGGCATAGTATTATACGGAGTAAAATTTTGGCAATCTGTCGGCAGAAGCCATTCACAGAGAGATTGACGGTACACTGAAACGACTGGGAACAGATTATCTGGATCTGTATATCATTCACCGTTTTGACTACGAAACTCCGATTGAGGAAACAATGGAAGCCATGAATGTATGACCGCACTGACATGGCAATGGGCGAAGGGAGTCAGCTCCCCGATTATCGGTGCGACCAAGACGGCGTATCTGGAAGATGCGGTAAAAGCCTTCGCTGTAACATTAACCGATGACGACATCGCGTATCTCGAAGAACCGTATATACCGCACCGAATCGTTGGTGCCATTGATCACAATCTGGCAGATGGGGTTATGCTGCTGGATGAAAAGAAATAATTGTTTCGTAAAAAACTATGGCATGTAAAACGCGTCAGACTTGTTGTAGTTTGACGGCGTTTTGCGTTAGGAAGCTCTTTGGAGAAACATCTATATTATTTCGTTTCCTGTCCCGCTTTCTTCCGGAACAGTTCTTTTCCACAGCTGATGACAATGATGACACCAAGAACCATCAGCAGAATGGCGATGATGAGCTGCAGTCCCTCAACGAGGAAGACAGCGGTTCCTGCTCCATACGCTTTTACAAGTGCGATGACACGCTCTACCAGTGCGGTAAAGGTGACGCAGAGCATGATGATAAGCGGCGGGAACAGGGTTCTGTTTTCACGGCCGGTGACTTTCAGGAAGACACAGAGCGTGCTCAGAACGAGTGCACTCAGCATCTGGTTTGCACTTCCGAACAGCGGCCAGATATTGGCATATCCGATCTGGGTCAGGATGTAGCCGCAGAGCAGAGTAACAATGGTAGAGAAATATTTATTGCAGAGCAGCTTTCTCCATCCGGCAGCATGTTCCATATCATCGACAGTGAACAGTTCCTGGAAAGACATACGGCCGATTCGTGCAACGGAGTCAAGACTGGTAAGTGCCAGCGCCGATACACACATCGTCATGAAGCACTGTGCTCCGTATACCGGGATGCCGAACATTTCCAGAAATCCGGCAACACCGGAAGAAAAGATCGCAAATGGCGTTCCGACAGCAGCCGTACCGTCTGCAGAAGCAGCAGCACCGGCAACGCAGAGGGCGAGGACGGCAAGCAGGCTCTCCAGAACCATAGCTCCGTATCCGACTTTCTGCATATCTTTTTCATTCGCAATGGTTTTCGAAGAGGTTCCAGACGATACCAGGCTGTGGAATCCGGAAACAGCACCACAGGCAACGGTGACAAACAGGATCGGGAACAGATCTCCGGATGTCGTATTGTGGAATCCGGTATACATTGGAAGGTTCATCTTCGGGTGCGCAACAACAAGTCCGACAACAGCGCCGAGGATCATACCGGCAAACATAAAGGTTGTCATGAAGTCACGCGGCTGCATCAGAAGCCACATTGGAAGGACAGCGGCAAGAAAGATGTAGGCAAATACCAGATAAGTCCAGGTTGCTTTGCTTGTTACAAGCGGTACATTCATGCCGATTGCAAAAGCTGCAACGGTGCATGCAAGGCCGAGTACCATTCTTTCCAGCCTTTCCACTGCAGTTTTTTCTGGAGCAGTCCGAAGACAACAGCAAAAGCGATAAACAGCAGGGAGATGCTTCCGGCAGCGCCGTTTACAGTTGCCTGGGCAGAAAGCTTTGTGACGCCGTCAACCGTTTCGTAAGCATTAAATGTTCCGGCAACCATATCTGCAAAGGCGGCGATAACGATTAGTGTAAAGAGCAGCAGAAAAGAAGAAACAGTTTCTTTCCTGTTTTGCCGATGTATTTCTCAATGAGAAGTCCCATGGATTTTCCTTCATTTTTGACACTCGCATACAGCGCGCCGAAATCAGTAACAGCGCCAAAGAAGATGCCGCCGATCAGGATCCATAAAAGGACGGGAACCCATCCAAAGACAGCGGCCTGAATGGCACCGGTGACAGGGCCTGCACCTGCGATTGAAGAAAACTGATGGGCGAATACGGTCCATCCATCGGTAGGGACGTAATCCTGACCGTCATTTTTTGCAACGGCAGGTGTTTTTGCTTTGGGATCGATGCCCCATTTCTTTGCCAGCCAGCTTCCGTAGAAGGTATAACCTGCTATCAGACATACGGCGGCGATCAGTACAATAACCAACGTGTTCATAATAAAATTCCTCCTCGTTCAAAAATGATATTTCCAGTTTACATGGATTCCAAATGGAAAAAGAAAAGGGAAAAGGCAATTGTGTTGGTATGCTTGGAAACAAAAAAACTTCGTCTCCCTGACTTATGCAAGAAGACGAAGCTTTCAAAAAACGCTCCGCGTTACCACTTCTAATTATCGGCTGTTTCTTTTGGTCGATCACTCAGACAAGATCCCCGAAACCACTTTGATACACTTTCCGGTGAATCTCTTCTCTGCTAACGGTGAGAGGCCGGTCCGGACTACTTTCCATTTCTGGTTTCGTCTGTACAGCTCACAGGGGATTGTTCTTTAGGATACCTGCCATCTCGCACCAGCCGATGGTTCTCTGCAAAGGTTCACCCGAAAAATGTTGTCCTGCTCATTGCTTTTTTCTGATCCCTTTTTTCTTTTGAACACTTTGCATTATAGTCTCATTTTTCGGTTTGTCAAGCAATTTTTTAAAAAATATTATGTTTTTTCCCTGAAAATAGTAAAAATCTATTTCTTGACACAGAAAACCAGAATTTTTATAATAGAAGAAAAAGCGCAAAACCAGAAGCTTCGTATAATGAAGATTCCTTTGCCATGCTGAATGATGTTCTCGACTGGTGTGAGACGTATCAGGTTTATGCTGTCGTAGATTCCATGCGGCAACGGCAGGCCAGTCCGGAATTCCGTGTGATGACGGCGTGGACAATGGACAGCATCTGTATGACGATGAAGAATCGATGGAGCGGATGTTTCTTCTGATGGAAGAGTTTATGAGAAGATACAAAGACCGCTGGATCATCGGCGCATATGACTGTATCAACGAGCCGATCTCCATGACGCCGCGCCGCGAGGAGCTGACACCGAAGCTGGTCTATTTTTACGAGGAAATGATCCGCCGCTGCAGAAAGATCGACCAGAAACACTTATTTTTGCTGAATGGTACACAGTTTTCCTCTCTTACATATTTCTTTGATCATGAGTTGACCCGGAATACCACAACTGGGGCATCAGTCTTCATGCGTATGAGATGGTTGTTCCGGAGGTAGCTTCTCTTGCCAGCGTTCTCCGTACCTGCCGGGAACAGAAGATCTGCCTGTGGATGGGCGAGACAGGAGGAAGAAATGAGCACGCATGGCAGACAACGATGTATGAGATTCTTGCCGAGTACCACGCCGGTTATAATCTGTGGTGCTGGAAAACAGTAGAGGGAGCAGGATGTGCTTCGATTCTGACTTTAATGTTCCGGATGAATGGCATCTGATTACCGATTATGCAATTAATGGAGCTGCAAAACCGTCCTACGAGCATGCGCAGGCCATCTGGGACAGCTACCTGGAATGCCTGGCGGTCGATAAATGCAAAGAAAATACGCAGTATCATCCTTATCTGCTTCGAGAGGGCAATTTTGAGATCCCGGCGATCGGCTACAACGCGCTGCCGATGGATTCACACCGTGGTCTTAGTGATCTTCCGAATGCTGCAGGATATCGTCTGTATGACCGGTTTGAATTGGTTTATGAAAAAGGATATCATCCTGAACCGGCCGGGTTTGCCGCACCGGTCCGATCAAACATCCGAGAGATCATGTACAGCTTCAGCTGGGAGCAGGAGAATATGCTTCCTATACAATCCGTGAAAAAGAAACCTATACCGTTTCTGTAACTTACTGTGCAGACAAAGAGGTGAAGGTACAGGCAGCTAGTTAGCAACCACCAGTTCAACTGGTGGTTTATTATTAGCCTCCAAAGGGCTATTGTTACTGCTCGCCCCAAAGGGCGGTATCGCAAGCACTTTTGCTGGCCCGCTATAAAGCGGTACTAC
>ENA-OQDD01000971-OQDD01000971.1-human-gut-metagenome-genome-assembly--contig:-NODE-971-length-10150-cov-2.276664_pt1 | contig 10150 bp, 11 predicted proteins | sample MGYA00242507_ERZ504598 | MGnify/ENA primary metagenome ERZ504598 (study PRJEB26092, sample SAMD00036318) | human gut metagenome | host: Homo sapiens | study: EMG produced TPA metagenomics assembly of... | reverse complement strand
TGCCGTAGCCCGCTACGGCGCCTCATCCGGGCAAAATATCCCACAAATTGTGACGCACATCTTGCAGAAAGCCTTTTCAGACACGCTCTAAACAGATCACCCTTTGACATTCATTTCAAAAATATTTTGTCAAAAGCAGATTGCTATAAATAGCTGCAGGGAAATACAGAAATATTATAAAAACAGGCAGGAATCAAACATGGAAATAAAAAAACAGACAAACCTCAGAGGAGAACTCACTGTACCCGGAGATAAATCCATTTCCCATCGTGCAGTCATGTTCGGTTCTCTTGCACAGGGTACTACAAAGATCACACATTTTCTTGAGGGAGCTGACTGTCTCTCTACTATCTCCTGTTTCCGGAAAATGGGAATCGATATTGAAAGAAATGCTTCCGAAATCCTCGTTCATGGAAAGGGACTTCACGGACTCAGTGCTCCGTCTGAAACTCTGGATGTGGGAAACAGCGGGACTACCACAAGACTGATCTCCGGAATTCTGGCAGGACAGTCTTTTACCAGCGAATTAAACGGCGACGCTTCCATTCAGTCCCGTCCAATTGAAAAGGATTATGACTCCTCTTCTGTCTATGGGCGCTGATATCGTGAGTCTTAGAGGCAATGGATGCGCACCTTTGCGTATTACAGGAAGGCCTTTACATGCCGCTCATTATCAGTCACCGGTTGCTTCCGCACAGGTAAAATCCTGCGTGCTTCTGGCTGGTATGTATGCAGATGGGATCACCAGCGTTACTGAGCCGGTACTTTCCAGAAATCATACGGAAATCATGCTGAATTATTTCGGCGCAAATGTAAATTCCCAGGGAACAACTGCTTCTATTGAACCGGAGCCTGTGCTGAACGGACGCGAGATTAAAGTTCCCGGAGATATTTCTTCTGCTGCTTACTTTATCGCAGCAGGGCTTCTTACTCCCGGAAGTGAGATTCTTCTTAAAAATGTAGGCATTAATCCAACCAGAGACGGAATGCTTCGTGTATGCAAGGCTATGGGGGCTGATATTACTCTGCTGAATGCAAGTACAGAGGGTGAGCCTACCGCTGACCTGCTGATCCGCACAAGCAGTCTTCACGGAACCACTGTTGAGGGTGAGATCATCCCCACACTGATCGATGAAATCCCGATGATCGCTGTAATGGCAGCTTTTGCAGAGGGGACTACTGTTATCAGGGACGCACAGGAGCTGAAGGTAAAAGAATCCGACCGTATCGCAGTGGTAACAGAAGGACTGAAACGCATGGGAGCTGATATTCAGCCGACTGATGACGGAATGATCATCCATGGAGGAAAGCCACTTCATGGTGCCGAGATCAATTCTTATCTTGATCACCGTATTGCCATGTCCTTTGCTGTTGCAGGTACAATTTGTGACGGTACACTTACTATCAAAGATGGGGACTGCGTTAAAATTTCCTATCCGGAATTCTATGAAGATCTGTACTCTCTCGGAAAATAGCAACTGTCATTTATAATTATGCTGCTGTCAACATATCATTTTTTATGTTTGTTGACAGCAGCATAATTTTTACTGTTCACCTGTAATATCCCGCAAAATGTTTTTTATCCTGCATATCTTTTGTCTTTCTGTACATACTTTTCATAACAAAGCATAATTTGCAATTCCTATTTACAGTATCTTCATACTCTCTCAGATTGTATTTTTATAGATACTTGAGAAATTTTATCCAAAATAGTCTTTTCTTTTTCCGATAAATCGGTTATAATGTGAATCGTCAGAAGATTGTTATTATTTTAACATTATTCGATTTGTTTTACTATAGCAGGATTTCACACTCTGATGGGCTGGATTAAGATGCATTATTTATGAGGATTGCTATAAACACTGATATTATAATTTTCACGGTGAGTATACCATACAGGTATACAGCCAGAGAGGAGCTAACATTTATGAAAATCTTATTTTACGGCACAAAAAACTACGACGAGGAATTTTTCGAGAAGCTTCTTCCTTCCTATCCGGGAATTACAATTAAATTTACCGAAGCAAATATTCACGAAGAAACTGCTTCCCTTGCAAAGGATATGAGGCAATCTGCGCTTTTGTAAACGCTGATCTGAGCACTCCTGTTATCGAAGAGCTGAATGCTCAGGGTGTAAACTGATCCTTATGCGCTGCGCAGGATATAACAATGTAGATCTGGAAACTGCTCACAATTCGGAATGAAGGTTCTGCGTGTTCCGGGATATTCTCCGGAAGCTGTGGCTGAGCATGCAATGCACTTGCGCTGACCGCAAACCGCCACACACATAAAGCATACATCAAATGCCGCGAAAACAACTTCTCTTTAAGTGGTCTGATGGGACTTAATTTCTATCAGAAAACTGCCGGCATCATTGGTACCGGAAAAATTGGCCAGGCAATGGCAAAAATCTGCAAAGGTTTTGGTATGAGAGTTATCGCTTACGATCTTTTCCCGAATAAGAGCCTGGATTATCTGGAATATGTATCTCTGGATGAGCTTCTGGCAACCAGTGATCTCATCAGTCTTCACTGCCCGCTTACAGAAGAAACCAAACACATCATCAATGAAGAAACTATCGCCAAAATGAAAGATGGTGTAATTCTTGTAAACACTTCCCGCGGCGGCCTGATCAAGACAGAGGACCTGATCTCCGGAATCCGTGATCATAAGTTCTTTGCAGTAGGACTGGATGTTTATGAAGAAGAAACTGATTTCGTATTCGAGGATATGTCCGAGCGTATTCTGCAGAGCTCCATTACCCAGCGCCTGCTTTCCTTCCCGAATGTAGTGATGACTTCTCATCAGGGATTCTTTACAAAAGAAGCACTGACTAACATTGCCGAGACTACTCTCGAAAATGCGAAAGCATTTATGGATGGGAACGAACTGAAGAACGAGGTTCTTTCCTGATAATTACAGAAATATGATCAGGGGCTGTCGCAATAATAATTCCAGCGACAGCCCCTTGTGATTATTTTTCAGTTTTCGTTTTAGTTTCTGATTTTGTTGTATCTGCAGAATCTGATGTTTCAGTTTTATCCGCAGATTTTTTTGCAGAAGAATCTGAAGTTTCTGCTTTATCTGTATTTTCCGTTTTATCTGTAGTTTCTGTTGCATCTGTAGTATCTGTAATGTCAGCGGTTTCTTCCTCAGGCTCATCAATCTGTTTCATATCCTCGTCAGAAGTATCTGCATCCATTTCATTCAGCTCTTCTTCTGTCAGCGGTTCAAGATCATCCTGATAAATTTCCTTATTTGTAATATCATCTTCTGACTTCTTCCCACATCCGGCAAGACCGATGGATGCCAGAAGCATTCCTGTAATCATAAAGTATTTTATTTTTTTCATTTTAATCATCCTTTCGTCTGTTCCACATAACGCAAATGGTGTTTCATTTTCAGATAATATTTATTCTGCTGTTCTCAATCTGCCTGCCAGATCTTTTATTTCCTGTATGATATCTTCTCTGTCTCTGACCGGCACTTTGTCTGTACGGTTCACATATACAGTCCCCAGACTGTCACAGCTCATCTGACGAAGCAGCATCTCTGCCGTACTTTCCGCTTTTTCTCTGGGTCCGATACTTCCTGCTGTCAGCAGAACTGCTCCTGTTTTCTTCTTAGGAACAGGTTCTTCTTTACGGATATATCTTGCACTGAAATAGGTCTGCAGTCTGCTCATCACAGCAAGAAGCATTCCCGTAACCTCCTCAAAATATACAGGAGATGCCATAATAATATGGTCACATTCTTCAATGTACGAAAGAACCTCCTGCCATTCATCTTTGACTGCGCATCCTGCATGATCAAAACACCATCTGCAGTCTATACACGGGCGGATATCTGCCCTGTAGGCATTAACCACCTTAAAATCCCCTCCAAGATTTTCCTGCAGAGTCCGGATCATATATGCAGTTTCACCGTTCTTTCGCGGTGAACCGTTGAATATCAATGTTTTCATCTTTATTTTTCCTCATATTCTTTCCTGAGAAGTGCTATCTCACGTACCCATCTCTCATTATCTTTGAGTGCTTTCAGAGCATGTTTCATACGCTTTAGGATAACACATCTCTTTTTTCTGTCTGTAATATTTATGTAACCTTTTGTCATGGTATTATAACAAAAATACGGTTTTATGAAAAGACTTATTTCTTGACGATTCTGTGAATTCTCTATATACTTTGAATATATCCTATAGCAATTACGATTTATTTTTTGTTAATTCTGATCATCTGTTCAGATATTTTAACTGCCCGGTCTCTTTAATATTTTTTTAATACTATATCTCTAATCTATTATAAACGAAAGCGAGAACTATACATATGAGCCTACAATCCAACAAGCGAAGCCAGACGAAATCTTCTTCTGCACGCAGGAAAGACATCTACAAAAAATCAAAATACTATCAGGAAAAAAGGCAAAAATTGCTGATTGCAACAGGTATCGGTATCTTTGTTCTGGTTTTTATACTTATTCTGGCAGGTATCCGCGGATGCAGCAACTATATGAGTTCCAGACAGGCAGCAGCCAAAAAAACTGTTTCCATGAACGCTTCTAAGGACAACTGCCAGAAAGCATCCTCAGATTCTCAGAACACGGATTCTTCCAATGCTACAGTATCTTCTCCTGTTTCTCTGACACTCAGTGTTGTCGGTGACTGCACTCTTGGCACAGATGAAACTTTTGATTATGATACCAGCTTAAATGCTTATTATGAAAATTACGGTGCAGATTATTTCCTGCAGAATGTAAAAGATATTTTCTCCACAGATGATCTGACTATTGCAAATTTTGAAGGAACACTCACCGATTCTGATGAACGGGAGGATAAAACATTTGCATTTAAAGCACCCGCATCCTATGCCTCTATTCTGACAGGCGGATCTGTAGAGGCCGTAAATACCGCTAACAATCACAGTCATGATTACGGTGATCAGAGTTTCGATGATACTCTGGCAGCACTGGATGATGCAGGAATCGTTCATTTCGGATATGATGAAACTGCTGTTATGGATGTAAAGGGAATCAAAGTGGGATTAGTCGGTATCTATGAACTGTACGACCATCTTGAGCGCGAGCAGCAGTTAAAAGACAATATTGCAAAAGTAAAGGCAGACGGGGCACAGCTGATCGTAGTGATCTTCCACTGGGGTAATGAAACGGAAACCGTTCCGGACAGCAACCAGACAACACTTGGACGCATCGCGATCGATGAAGGCGCTGATCTTGTATGCGGACATCATCCGCATGTACTTCAGGGCATTGAAACTTATAAAGGCAGGAATATTGTATACAGCCTCGGAAACTTCTGCTTCGGTGGCAACAGTTCTCCAAGTGATATGGACACCATGATCTACCAGCAGACCTTTACTATTGATGCCGATGGGGTAAAAAAAGACAACGTGACCAATATCATTCCCTGCTCCATTTCTTCTGCTGCCTATGATGGATATAATAATTATCAGCCAACTCCGGCAGAAGGTGATGAGGCAACAAGAATCCTTGGAAAAATCAATGAGCGGAGTTCCTGGATTTCTACTGCAGAAGGCAGTACTTTTACTGCAAAATATAACAGTAATAATGACTCCCAGAGCAGTTCTGCAGATACAGCTGCTTCAGATAGCGATATCGTTGATATGAACAGTTCAGCTTCAGATGACACAGACGCAGAGACATACAACGAATCCTATGATACCGATAATTCGGACGCCGAATAAATAGAGCCTTCATTCATCCAAAATCACATCAATACTTCAAAAGAGCTGAAAAATCCAGTTAAGGACTTCTCAGCTCTTTTTTATATTTTTACTATGCTTTTATCAGGCAGATAAAAGCATCCTCTTCGCTACTTGCTCATAACCAGATAATTGATTGATATAATTATTTGGGTGACATTATATGATAATCATAGCATCTCCAAAAGAGAAAAATCTGTACTTTTCCTGCACTGCAGTCTCATAGGCATGCATGATATTCTCCTTGCCTGCCAGCGCAGACACCAACATCACAAGTGTGGATTCCGGCAGGTGGAAGTTTGTGATCAGGCATCGATCATTTAAAATGATAGCCCGGATAGATAAAGATTTCTGTCCATCCGCTTCCGGATTTCAGAATTCCATCTTCTCCTGTTGCAGATTCCAGTGTTCTGCAGCTTGTGGTTCCTACTGCTATTACACGTTTACCTGCCTTCTTTGTGTCATTGATCAGCTTTGCCTGATCCTCCTCTACTATGTAGAATTCGGAATGCATATGGTGGCTTTCCACGTCATCTACTTTGACAGGGCGGAAAGTTCCGAGACCTACATGAAGAGTCACATGAGCGATATTGACGCCTTTTTCCTTTACTTTTTCAAGAAGCTCTTTAGTAAAGTGCAATCCTGCTGTCGGTGCTGCTGCGGAGCCTTCGTTCTTTGCATAAACTGTCTGATAACGGTTCTTATCTTTCAGTTTATGTGTAATATAAGGCGGCAGAGGCATTTCGCCAAGCTGATCCAGGATTTCCTCAAAGATTCCTTCATAATGGAACTGGATCAGACGGTTTCCCTCGTCCACCACATCAATAATCTCACCTTTTAAAATACCATTTCCAAATGTGATCTTAGCACCCGGGCGTGCCTTCTTTCCGGGTTTTACCAGACACTCCCAGATATCATTCTCTCTTCGCTTCAGAAGCAGGATTTCGATTAGTGCTCCTGTCTCTTCTTTATGTCCGTATAACCGGGCAGGGATTACCTTTGTATCGTTGATGACCAGGCAGTCTCCCTCTTCCATATAATCCAGAACATCTGTGAAATGGCGATGCTCAATGCTGCCATCTTTTAAAGACAGATGCATCAGTCTGGATGAACTTCTGTCCTCCAGAGGATCCTGAGCGATCAGTTCCTGAGGAAGGTCATAATAAAAATCTGATGTTTTCATTTTATCTGCTCCTCTTCTTCCTTCCACTGTTTCCTTAACTGGCGCACATAGTTCCATTCTTTGTTTGTCAGATCAGCTTTCTTAAGAAGATCCGGGCGTCTTTTTGCCGTGCGGTAATTGACTGCTCTCTGCGCCACTTTTCTATGTTTGCGTGATGACCGGACATAAGAACCTCCGGTACTTTTTTGCCATGCCACTCTTCCGGACGGCTGTACTGCGGATACTCCAGAAGGTTTCCTGCAAAGGATTCTGTCTCACCGGACTCCTGATTGTTCAGTACACCCGGAACCATTCTTGAAATGGAATCCATCATGACCATTGCAGGAAGTTCGCCGCCTGTAAGCACGTAATCTCCGATAGATACGTAATCTGTGACGATTTCCTCCAGAACACGCTCATCAATTCCCTCATAGTGTCCACAAAGGAATACCAGATCCTCTTCCTGCGCCATTTCTCTGGCCATAGCTGGTTAAATACATGCCCCTGAGGAGTCAGATATACAACTCTTTGGCTTTTTTGCCGTACGGTTTGCAATCGCCTCATAAGCAAGGTAAACCGGTTCTGCCTGCATCAGCATTCCGGCACCGCGCCATAGGTATAATCATCCACTTTCTGGTGCTTATTGAATGCATAATCACGAATGTTCACTGCCTCCAGTGTGAGGAGACCTTTTGTGATCGCACGTCCGGTAATGCTGGTATTCATGCCATGTTCAATCATCTCCGGAAACAGGGTTAAAACATGAAAATTCATTTATATTAATCCTTTCATCAGATGAATGGTCATTACATTCTTCTCCACATCCACATCAAGGATACATTCCCTGATAGCAGGGAGCAGAATTTCTTCGCCTTTGGCATCCTCTACTACATAGACATCATTAGCGCCTGTTTCCATTACATCTTTCAGAGTTCCAAATTTGCTTCCGTCTTCGAGAACTACATCCATACCGATCAGGTCTGCAATGTAATATTCATCTTCTTCCAGCTCCTGTGCTTCTTCTCTCGGGATCCAGAGTTCTCTTTTTTTATACATCTCTATATCATTAATATTATCAATTCCCCTGAATTTCAGGATTACAAGGTTCTTGAAATACTTAACATTCTCTATTTCAAGCTTTCTTTTTTCTCTGCCTGTGTCAAGCAGAACATATTCCAGATCCAGAAATCTGTCTGCATCTGTGGTAGGATATACTTTTACTTCCCCGCGTATTCCGTGTGTCGTAGTGATCACACCAACTTTTAATAAATCTTCCATCTGCTGACTCCTATAATTTTCATATCATACGTCATTTGCATTCTGCTTTTATGCCTGCTCACAGCGAATGCTGATCCATATTCCAAATCCGCTTAAACCCAAATCAGGAGCCATGGGATGTTCCACAGCTCCTGACCCTTATTTTCATTGCAGAATATCTACAATCACTTTTTTGCTGCTTTTGAAGAAGCTGCTTTTACCACAGTTCGGATCGCTTTCGCAATTCTTCCCTGCCGTCCGATAACCTTGCCCATGTCAGCAGGTCCGACTTTCAGTTCAACGATGATCGCGTCTTCCTTTTCTGTCTCAGTAACAACTACTTCATCCGGATTTTCAACAAGAGATTTTGCAATTACTTCCACTAATTCTTTCATTACATACCTCCCTGACCCGTCCCCTACGGACGCTGCAGAAATACCTTATCCTGGTATATCTGAATTATTTTTCAATTCCGGCATCTTTGAGGATTTTTGCTACAACATCTGTAGGCTGAGCTCCTGCTGCAAGCCATTTTTTAGCTGCTTCTTCATCAACTGTTACAGCGCTTGGCTCAAGGTTTGGATCGTATGTTCCGATTTCTTCGATGCATCTTCCATCACGTTTGCAACGGGAATCTGCAACTACGATTCTATAAAAAGGTGCTTTCTTCTGTCCCATTCTTCTTAATCTGATTTTAACTGCCATTGTTTCTTTTCCTCCATTAAATAAAATATATTGTTTTCTTATGTTATATTACTGTTCAGCTATGAAACAGTAACTTTTATGTCAAAGCGTTATCCGCTTCGCTAACTTCTCAATTACAGTCCGAACGGAAGTTTAAATCCACCACTGCGCTTACCGGCTTTTCCGCCCATAAGACCAGGCATCTGTTTCATCATCTTCTTGCTCTGCTCAAACTGTTTCACCAGACGGTTTACTTCAGAGACATCTACTCCTGCACCTCTGGCAATACGGTTCTTTCTGGAAATGTTCAGGATTGACGGATTGCTTCTCTCCTGAGGTGTCATGGAAAGGATAATTGACTTGGTTCTGTCCATGGCTTTCTCATCGATCATTCCCTCAATATCCTTCATCTTACCGCCCATACCCGGAAGCATATTCAGGATACTGCCGATACCGCCCATCTTGTTCATCTGTTCCATACTGGTAAGGTAATCGTTGAAGTCAAAGTCCATTTTCTTTAACTTCTTCTGCATGTCCTGCGCCTGTTCTTTATCGATGGAAGCTTCTGCTTTCTCGATCAGGCTCATGACATCACCCATACCAAGGATTCTGGAAGCCATACGTTCCGGATAGAACTGCTCCAGATCAGAAAGTTTCTCGCCCATACCTACATACAGAATAGGCTTACCGGTTACTGTTGATAGAAAGGGCTGCACCGCCTCGGGTATCACCATCCATCTTGGTAAGAATGACACCGTCGATTCCTACTTTATCAGCAAATGTGCTTGCCACATTTACCGCATCCTGTCCGGTCATCGCATCTACAATGAGAATGGTTGCATCTACCTGAATGTTCGCCTTGATATCTGCAAGTTCCTGCATCATATCTTCATCAACATGAAGACGACCGGCTGTATCGATAAGTACGACATTCTGCTGATTTGCCTTCGCATGCTCTATGGCTGCTTTCGCAATATCCACAGGCTTCTGCTTATCTCCCATGGAAAATACTTCCACGCCCTGTTTCTCGCCGTTGACCTGCAGCTGTGTGATAGCCGCCGGACGGTAAACATCGCAGGCTACTAAAAGAGGTTTCTTACCTTTGGATTTCAGCTTACCTGCAAGCTTCGCAACTGTGGTGGTCTTACCTGCACCCTGCAGACCTGCCATCATGAACACTGTGATCTCATTTCCCGGGCGAAGAGGCAAATCTGTTGTCTCACTTCCCATTAATTTCACAAGTTCATCATTAACAATCTTGATCACCATCTGACCCGGATTCAGACCGCTCATAACGTCCTGTCCGATT
>ENA-OQDD01000970-OQDD01000970.1-human-gut-metagenome-genome-assembly--contig:-NODE-970-length-10178-cov-1.301761_pt1 | contig 10178 bp, 10 predicted proteins | sample MGYA00242507_ERZ504598 | MGnify/ENA primary metagenome ERZ504598 (study PRJEB26092, sample SAMD00036318) | human gut metagenome | host: Homo sapiens | study: EMG produced TPA metagenomics assembly of... | reverse complement strand
CATCAGCGAATCCCGCTACGCCTCTTACCTGAACATGCTGGAAGATAAGGAAGAGGGCAAATACAGGGCAGCATACTAAGAGAATAATAAAGTGGCAGGTTTGCCTTACCGTTCTATTACCCTATCACTTTTATTAACTTTTCCCGTTTTAAACCTTCGGGTATATTTTCCGTCAAAATCTATGGCTAAATATACTACTAATACTACAACATGAATAAAAAGTGAAATGGGGCATCATCATATTCATTGGTGCCGGACTGATAGGCGGAGGCATTTATTCCCAGCTTCCCAAGACAAACGAAGAATTGGCAGCTGCCGACAAGGTAATGACCGGTAAACGTGGCGGCAAAAAGGTGCTGAACGTAAATGCCCGAATAATCAAACCGCAACTGTTGAAAGACGAAATACAAATCAGCGGCAGCCTGCTGCCTGATGAGGAAGTAGACCTTTCATTCGAGACATCCGGCAAGATTATCGAAATAAACTTTGAAGAAGGCAGCTTCGTGAAGAAAGGGCAATTGCTCGCCAAAGTAACGACCGCCTCTTCAGGCACAATTACAAAGACTGGTATCACAGTTGAAACTGGCGGAAGACCGCGTGTTCCGTCAAAATGCGTTGCTGGAAAGAGATGCCGTCAGTAAGGAAGCATACGAACAGGTAAAAACCGAACTGGCAACCCTGAATGCCGACATCGACCTGATAGAGTCCAACATTGCACAAACCGAACTTCGCGCTCCCTTTGACGGAGTGATCGGTCTGCGGCAGGTCAGTGTCGGGACATACGCGTCTCCCTCCACCATTGTAGCCAAGCTCACCAAACTTCTCCGCTGAAAGTAGAGTTTGCAGTACCCGAACGCTATGCCAATGACGTAAAGACAGGTGCGGGACTGGACTTCACGCTCGAAGGCAAACTGAACACTTTCCATGCCACCGTCTATGCACGCGAATCAAAGATAGACCCCACGACCCATACACTGACTATCCGTGCGCTCTATCCCAATGCCAACAGCGCCGTACTGCCGGGCCGTTATGCCAGTATCAAGCTGAATAAGGACGAAATACAAAACGCACTTGCCGTACCCTCCGAGGCCATCGTTCCGGAAATGGGTAAGGATAAGATTTTCCTTTATAAATCAGGAAAAGCACAACCGGTAGAGATTACTACCGGCATTCGGACGGAAGCCGAAGTGCAAGTATTGCAAGGCCTGAACATAGGCGATACAATCATTACTTCGGGAACCTTGCAGCTCCGCACAGGACTGCCCGTGACATTGGACAACATTAACTGAGTACGAAATTTTATAAAGTATAAGGTATAAAGTATGAGCTATGGCAAGTCTATGCCGGCATATGTACTCATAATCCGTACATTTATACTTTATATTCCAGACTTTGCACTTTATACCTTAATACTTCATACTTTACGCTTCATATCATGATATATCCGAATTAAGCATACGGCGACCGGTACTCTCTACGGTATTTGACACTGATTATCCTACTCTTCGGTTTCATCGGGTACAACTATCTCGGTGTCCGCGAGTATCCGTCGGTGGACAATCCCATCATTTCCGTATCCTGCTCCTACCCCGGAGCAAACGCCGACGTTATTGAGAACCAGATTACAGAACCGCTGGAGCAGAATATCAACGGTATCCCCGGCATTCGTTCACTCTCCAGTGTCAGCCAACAGGGCTCGTCACGTATTACGGTAGAATTCGAACTTTCCGTAGACCTGGAGACAGCCGCCAACGATGTACGTGACAAAGTGTCGCGCGCCCAGCGTTACCTGCCACGCGACTGCGACCCGCCAACCGTATCCAAAGCCGATGCAGACGCCATGCCTATCCTCATGGTTGCTTTGCAAAGCGACAAACGCTCGCTGCTGGAACTCAGCGAAATAGCCGACCTCACCGTAAAAGAGCAACTGCAAACAATCTCCGATGTGAGCAGTGTAAGCATTTGGGGAGAGAAACGTTATTCCATGCGCTTGTGGCTCGACCCTATCAAGATGTCCGGTTACGGCATTACTCCTATCGACGTAAAGAATGCGGTAGACAATGAGAATGTGGAACTCCCCTCGGGCAGCATCGAGGGAAACACCATCGAACTGACTATCCGCACACTCGGATTGATGCACACGGCAGAGGAATTCAATAATCTCATCCTGAAAGAGGACGGCAACCGTATTGTCCGGTTCAGCGACATAGGCCGTGCCGAACTCGGTCCGGCGGACATCAAAAGCTATATGAAGATGAACGGCGTGCCTATGGTAGGCGTCGTAGTGATTCCGCAACCGGGTGCCAACCACATCCAGATAGCCGATGCCGTGTACGAGCGAATGGAAAATATGAAGAAAGACCTGCCGGAAGACGTACATTACTCCTACGGCTTCGACAACACCAAATTCATCCGTGCCTCCATCGATGAAGTAAAGCAGACCGTATACGAGGCCTTCATCCTTGTCATCATCATCATTTTCCTGTTCCTTCGCGACTGGCGCGTCACCCTGGTTCCGTGTATCGTAATTCCCGTATCATTAATCGGAGCATTCTTCGTTATGTACCTGGCAGGATTCTCCATCAACGTACTCTCCATGCTTGCCATTGTACTTGCCGTGGGACTTGTGGTTGATGATGCCATTGTAATGACGGAGAACATCTACGTCCGCATCGAAAAAGGAATGCCCCCGAAAGAGGCCGGTATCGAGGGAGCCAAAGAAATCTTCTTTGCCGTAATCTCTACCACCATTACGCTGGTAGCGGTATTCTTTCCCATCGTATTTATGGACGGTATGACGGGACGTCTGTTCCGTGAGTTCAGTATCGTAGTATCCGGTTCGGTCATCATCTCCTCTTTTGCCGCACTGACCTTTACGCCGATGCTGGCTACCAAGCTGCTGATAAAGAGAGAGAAGCAAAGCTGGTTCTACCGTAAGACCGAACCGTTCTTTGAAGGACTGAATAACCTTTACAGCCGTTCTTTGGCAGCCTTCCTGCGCAAACGCTGGATTGCACTTCCTTTCACTGCGGCAACCATTCTCATTATCGGCTTTCTTTGGAACCATATCCCTGCGGAAATGGCGCCGCTGGAAGACCGTTCGCAAATCAGCATCAACACGCGCGGAGCCGAAGGTGTTACCTACGAATACATCCGCGACTACACGGAAGATATCAATCAGCTTGTCGACTCCATCGTCCCCGATGCCGAAGCGGTAACCGCCCGCGTATCCAGCGGTAGCGGTAACGTACGCATCACCCTGAAAGACATGCAGGACCGTGACTACACGCAAATGGAAGTGGCGGAAAAGCTGTCGAAAGCTGTACAGAAAAAGACCATGGCACGCTCTTTTGTACAACAGTCCTCATCCTTCGGCGGACGGCGCGGCGGTATGCCCGTACAGTATGTGTTGCAAGCCACCAACATTGAGAAATTGCAGGAAGTGCTGCCCAAGTTCATGGCAAAGGTATATGAGAATCCGGTATTCCAGATGGCAGACGTAAACCTGAAGTTCAGCAAGCCGGAAGCCGCATCAACATCAACCGCGACAAGGCAAGCATCATGGGGGTCAGCACCCGCCAACACTCGCCCAGACACTGCAATACGGTCTGAGCGGCCAGCGTATGGCTACTTCTATATGAATGGAAAGCAATACGAGATATTGGGAGAAATCAACCGTCAGCAACGCAACAAGCCTGCCGACCTGAAAGGTATCTACATCCGTAGCGACAAGGGAGACATGGTACAGCTCGACAACCTGATAGAGCTGACAAACGGCATTGCCCCGCCCAAGTTGTATCGCTATAACCGTTTCGTGTCCGCTACTATTTCCGCCGGACTTGCCGACGGCAAGACCATCGGGCAAGGTCTGGACGAAATGGACAAGATTGCCAAAGAAACATTGGACGATACTTTCCGCACCGCCCTCACCGGTGACTCAAAAGAGTACCGCGAAAGTTCTTCCAGTCTGATGTTCGCTTTCATCCTGGCCATCCTGCTTATCTACCTGATTCTTGCCGCCCAATTCGAAAGTTTCAAGGACCCGCTGATTATCATGCTGACCGTGCCCCTTGCCATTGCGGGCGCACTGGTATTCATGTATTTCGGCGGCATCACGATGAATATATTCAGCCAAATCGGTATCATCATGCTGATTGGCTGGTGGCAAAGAACGGTATCCTGATTGTAGAGTTCGCCAACCAGAAGCAGGAAACCGGCGAGGACAAGATGCAAGCCATCAAGGATGCCGCCCTGCAACGTCTGCGCCCTATCCTGATGACGAGCGCTTCTACCGTACTGGGACTGATACCGCTGGCATTCGCCACGGGCGAAGGGTGTAACCAACGCATCGCCATGGGTACGGCCGTAGTAGGCGGTATGCTTGTGTCTACATTGCTTACGATGTACATCGTCCCCGCTATTTATAGTTATGTATCTACCAACCGAAGTAAACTGAAGAACGAATGAAACGTACGCTTTTATCTTTCCTGATCATTCTGTGCACCGCGCTTGCCGTCCAGGCACAGCCAGCACCTGTCTATACCCTGAAATCCTGTCTGGAACAGGGACTGCTGAACAACTATTCCCTGCGTATCACCCGTAACGAACAGCAAGTAAGCAAGAACAATGCCACCCTTGCCAATGCCGGCTACCTGCCCACGCTCGACTTGTCTGCCGGCTATAAAGGTACTTTGGACAATACCGAAACCAAGCTGCGCACCACCGGTGAAACCACCAAAGAAAACGGCGTGTTCGACCAGACCGTCGATGCCGGCATCAACCTGAGCTGGACAATCTTCGACGGCTTCAACATCACCGCCAACTACCAAAAGCTGAAAGAACTGGAACGCCAGGGCGAAACCAACACCCGTATCGCCATAGAAGACCTCATTGCCAACATCGCCGCCGAGTACTACAACTACGTGCAGCACACCATCCGTCTGAAAACTTCCGCTACGCTGTATCGCTCTCCAAAGAGCGCCTGCGCATCGTAGAGGAACGGTATCACATCGGTAACTTCTCCCGCCTGGACTACCAGCAGGCCAAAGTAGACTTCAATGCCGACAGTGCGCAATACATGAAACAACAGGAATTACTGCATACCTCGCGTATCCAACTGAACGAGCTGATGGCAAGTGAGACGTAGACCGCCCTTTCATCGTTGAAGACAGCCTCATCAATGTCAGCGCCAAACTGAATTTCGATGAACTCTGGAATGCCACCTTGCAAGCCAACGCCGCCTTACTGAAAGCCGAACAGAACAATACGCTGGCACGGCTGGACTATAAAAAAGCCAGTTCCCGCGACTACCCGTACGTAAAGATGAATGGCGGCTACGGCTATACCCTCAACAAATATGATATTTCCGCCAACAGCCGCCGCAGCAACCTCGGGCTGAACTTCGGCGTCACCGTAGGTTTCAATCTCTTTGACGGTAACCGCCGCCGCGAACTCCGCAATGCACGCATTGCCGTACAAAACGCCCGTTTGGAACGCGAGCAACTGGAACAAGCCCTGCGCGCCGACTTGAGCAACCTATGGCAAGCCTACCAGAACAATCTCCAGATGCTGAAGCTGGAACGACAGAACCTCGTTGCAGCCAAAGAGAACCATGAGATTGCCATGGAACGCTATATGCTCGGCAACCTCTCCGGTATCGAGATGCGCGAAGCGCAAAAGAGCCTGCTGGATGCCGAGGAGCGTATCCTATCGGCAGAGTACGACACCAAATTGTGCGAAATATCCCTGCTGCAAATCAGCGGAAGAGTAGAACAGTATTTGGAATAGACATACCGTATAAATCACAATTTTTACTCCCTTAAAAACAAATATTGCCATCTTCTCTTCAAACTTTTCCCTACTTTTGTTCGTAAAGAGAAACCAAAAACAATACCAATATGAAACGAACAATCTTTTTCTGTGCATTGCTTGCCTTGTTTACAGGCGCCAATGCACAGAAACAACCGACTACAAAGAGAAACATCCTTATAAGGATTGGGTAAAGCTGGCCCCTAAATTGGACGATGCCTTCTTCACGACTCCCGAAGCTGTCCGTATTGCCGACAACGTACTGCTCTACCAGCAAACAACCGGTGGCTGGCCCAAAAACATCTATATGCCCGCCGAACTGACAGCCGATGAGTACCAGAAAGCCCTTGCCGAACAAAGATAACCGTCAACCAAAGCACCATCGACAACAATGCCACAAGCACAGAGATACGCTACCTTTCCCGCATCTACCTTGCCACCGGCATAGAGAAATACAAAGACGCTGCCTTAGAAGGCATACGCTACCTACTGAAAGCGCAATACCCCAACGGCGGCTGGCCTCAGTTCTGGCCGCGCCCCAAAGGTTATTATACCCACATCACCTACAACGACAATGCAATGGTGAACGTCATGAACCTGTTGCGTGATGTGTACAACAAGAAAGCCCCGTACACCTATGTACCGGATACCCTTTGCCAACGCGCCCGTATCGCATTCGACAAAGGTGTGGAGTGCATTCTCAACACTCAGGTAAAACAAAACGGCAAACTGACTGTGTGGTGCGCCCAGCACGATGAACACACCCTTGCCCTGCCAAGCACGCGCCTACGAACTTCCCTCGCTCAGCGGCGCCGAATCGGACAATATCGTCCTGCTGCTGATGTCCATCCCCGACCCCTCACCCCGGATTATCGCTTCTGTAGAAGCAGCCGTCAGTTGGTTCAAGGCAAACATGATTACGGGCATCATGCGTAAGGACTTACCAACAGTGAAGGCAAGAAAGACTACCGGATGGTTCCTTGCCCGCAGGATGACTATCCTTGCCCCGTATTTTGGGCACGTTTCTATACCCTTGAAGACAACCGCCCTTTCTTCTGCGACCGCGACGGAGTGAAGAAGTACGATATTTCCGAGATAGGGTATGAGCGCCGCAACGGCTATAGCTGGTATAACAATGCCGGATTGAAAGTGCTGAAAAAGTACGAACAGTGGAAAAACAAGATAAAAGAGTAACGGCGACATCAAAAAGAAACTTCCATTAGCAGCCTTACATTCCACCGGTCATCATACAAAAAGCCGCTCGAGGAGAGTTTCCTGAGCGGCTTTTATATCATATTCGGGATTATCCGTTATTTACTGCAATTCCACGGTTTCAATTGTTTGAAGAAGTCATTACCCTTGTCATCCACCAGGATAAATGCCGGGAAATCTTCCACTTCAATCTTCCAGATAGCTTCCATACCGAGTTCGGGATATTCCACACATTCGATGCTCTTAATATTGTTTTGCGCCAAGATAGCGGCAGGACCGCCGATAGAGCCGAGATAGAAACCGCCGTACTTCTTGCAGGCATCCGTAACCTGCTGGCTGCGGTTACCTTTGGCAAGCATAATCATGCTGCCGCCGTGGCTTTGGAAGAGGTCTACATACGGGTCCATACGTCCGGCAGTTGTCGGGCCCATCGAACCGCAAGCCATTCCCTGCGGAGTTTTGGCAGGACCGGCATAGTAGATAGGATGGTCTTTGATATACTGCGGCAAATCCTCACCGCGGTCCAAACGTTCTTTCAGCTTGGCATGAGCAATGTCACGGCCTACGATGATAGTGCCGTTCAGAGACAGGCGGGTGGAAACCGGATACTTAGTCAGCTCTTTCAGGATATTTTCCATCGGTTGGTTCAAATCAATCTTCACCACATCACCCTCACCGGCTTTACGGAGTTCGGCAGGAATCAGTTCACCCGGATTGCTGTCGAGCTTTTCAATCCAGATACCGTCCTTGTTGATTTTACACTTGATGTTACGGTCGGCAGAGCAGGAAACGCCCAAGCCTACCGGACAGGAAGCACCGTGACGCGGCAGACGGATAATACGTATATCATGAGCCAGATACTTACCTCCGAACTGTGCACCAAGACCAATTCTGTGAGCTTCTTTCAGCACTTCTTTCTCCAGCTCTACATCACGGAATGCACGGCCGAATTCGTTACCCGTAGTCGGCAGGTTGTCATAGAAATGAGTGGAAGCCAGTTTCACAGTCAGCAGGTTTTTCTCGGCAGATGTACCGCCGATAACGAATGCGATATGATAAGGCGGACATGCAGCCGTACCCAACGTTTTGATTTTCTCAATAAGGAAAGGCACAAGTGTACCGGGATTCAGAATAGCTTTCGTTTCTTGATAGAGATAAGTCTTGTTGGCAGAACCGCCGCCTTTGGTCACACAAAGGAACTCGTACTCCATGCCCTCGGTAGCCTCGATATCAATCTGTGCCGGAAGGTTACACTTCGTATTTACCTCATCGTACATCGTAAGAGGAGCATTTTGAGAATAGCGCAGGTTCTCTTCGGTATAAGTCTTGTAAACACCCAGTGAGAGAGCTTCTTCATCACAATAGCCCGTCCATACCTGCTGTCCTTTTTCACCGTGGATAATGGCAGTACCCGTATCCTGGCAGAAAGGCAGCACGCCTTTCGAGGCAACTTCAGCATTACGCAGGAAAGTCAGTGCCACGTACTTATCATTGTCACTTGCCTCAGGGTCACTCAGAATTTTAGCAACCTGCTCGTTGTGCGAACGACGCAACATGAACGAAACGTCACGGAAAGCGGCATTGGCCATTGCAGTCAAGCCTTCTTTTTCAATCTTCAGGATAGGTTTTCCTTCAAACTCGCTTACAGACACATAGTCTTTGGTAAGCAGATAATACTCAGTCGTATCCTTACCCTTTTCGAACATGCTGATACTTGAACGGAGGTGTTGTTGCCATAATTACTTGTTCATTTAGTTTAAAAGTGATTTCGTAACAGCAAAGGTAAGAAGTAATCTTGAAATATTTCTTTAATTAGAAAGAAAAAACGAGATTGAAACCTAATACTTCAACCCCGCTTTCTCTATTTTAATCATATAAAACGAATGGATTTGCCATCCCTCCGCCTCATCTTCATTATACCTTTTGCATGCGTCCTATCAGCTCATCGCCCAATGCGGTCTTCACTTCAATGTGTTTGAGAACGGCAGTTACGAACGGATTGTTTTCGAAGTCACCACGTACCTGTTCAAAATCAAGTTCTTTTCAAGACGTGAACCATCCGCACCAAAACCGGTCATGGAAGCCAGAGAAAATTCCTTTTTGGCATCCTCATAAACCATGCGGTCCAGACCAACAACAGCTTCTTTCCATTTCTCGACAATATGAATTATATCCTCTGCAGTCATATTTTCCGGAGCAATGCCATAGAATTCTTCCAACTTCTCATAAGCCATGTCCACTCGTAGGTATAATAATTCCGGTGCATCCGTTCAAACTCGGCATTGATATGCTTCAAACGGTTAATCGCACCCGACTCTATGCCGTCTATCAAGGCGTCAATCTCACTTTTGGGAGCTATCAGTCCGGAAATATCCACCCATTCGCCGCTACCGATAGGTGTATCAGGCTTCAACCGGGCGCGAATCTCTTCATTGGTATGAAAACCGATACCTTCAAACGTTTGATAACCGAATTGCCAAGAAACTTGTGAATGGCTATCTCATAAAAGCGGATACCTTTCACCAGAGCCGAATTGCGTATCTTGGCACTGTGAAAAGAATAAATATCGGAAAGTTCGCCGGAAGCATAACGCAGATTTTTTAAAGTCTCCCGTCCCTTGAACATCTTCTGTACGGTATAGGGACTCAACAGATTGTAGTTAATGAAGTCCAGTTTGTTGGTATCGGTACGCTGGTCGCGCCGGGGCCATTTTTGCGCATCACGGATAGTACCCACACTGCGCAGATTGACGCCGGGCACAAGATATGTCGTATTGTTCTGTTCTATCAGATAAGAGAACGGCAGGTTGGAAGTATCGGAATGGTTGACGTGACGTCCCATAACCAGAGAGAACGCCCCCACCCTTGCGGGCCACAGGATATAGGAATCGGAAGTGGTTTTGGCTCCGCGCTCCAACGTACCCTGATGGATAGGACCGAGCTTATACATGTGATTACTTTGATTGGAACCGGAACCGGCATTCATAAAGGAAAACATACCGGCTATAAGCAAGGTGGATTTGTGATGTGTCACCGTATAAGGTCCGGCAAAAATAGCACACGCTTCACCGTTTTCTCCCTGGCAGTTACTGAAAAACAAAGAGTCTGAGGCAGAGTAGTTATGTCCCAGTTTGCAAGCCTGCCTACAAAGCAACGGGG
>ENA-OQDD01000969-OQDD01000969.1-human-gut-metagenome-genome-assembly--contig:-NODE-969-length-10194-cov-2.226582_pt1 | contig 10194 bp, 13 predicted proteins | sample MGYA00242507_ERZ504598 | MGnify/ENA primary metagenome ERZ504598 (study PRJEB26092, sample SAMD00036318) | human gut metagenome | host: Homo sapiens | study: EMG produced TPA metagenomics assembly of... | reverse complement strand
ATTATTTTATATTTTTTGAAAAAATTTGAAAATAAGTGTTGACAACAAGATAACCTTCTGGTAATATAATCAACTGTGAGCGGCAGAAATGCCGAACATGAGAGTGCTGATGTGGCTCAGTCGGTAGAGCGTCGCCTTGGTAAGGCGGAGGTCACGGGTTCGATTCCCGTCATCAGCTTACTAAGAAAGATCCCGGGAAACCGGGATCTTTTCGTTATATAAAAAACAGCAGGAGATGGGCAGGAAGAAAAAGACACTATTACAAAAGGTACAGTTATGATTGTGAGGGAAAAAGAAGATGCGTCATTCGCTTGGGGGAAAGAAAGCTCGAATATAAGGATTCCAAAGGACAGGACTGTTATTTCTATTATTCGAACATTGCCGGAACGATCTGGATATGCCGTTCTATGTCTGCAATGCCGAGTGTGTCAGCGGCATGAAAAGAGAGAATCCAAATCGGAGACATTCAGCGCAAATCCGTTTGAATACGAATTCTTATACGCACCGCTCGGGGACAAGGGCGCTTACGCGTACCAGCAGCGTGGTATGGATTTTCGGTCAACAAAGACAGCGAAGAGAAAGAGATCGCGGTTGAGTTTCTGCGCTTTATGATGCAGGAAAAAGAGATCGACGAGATGGCCAGTATTAAAGGCCTGCCGTCGGTGGCAGAAAACGGAACCGATGAGCGGTATGCGGGGCTTCGGGATGCAAAAAATATTGAGGCAAGTTTTATCAACGACGGCAGCGTGCCGGATTCCATCCGCGCGGCATTGGAGCAGGCGTGTACGGCAATGCAAACGAGGCAGTGCAGGTGTTTGTGGAGCTGTGTGCAGAGAAATAAGATAGGAAAACGAGAAGAGCGACTTATTTGTGAAAACAAGTGGGTCGCTTTTTGGTGCCAAAGATGGTAGAATAGGTACAACAGAAAAAATGAGGTGAAGAAAACAATGGAGTCAAAAAGTAAGGTACTGCAAAAACTGTTCCTTTCCACGCTGTATCTGAGTGCATTTACGTTCGGCGGCGGTTATGTGATTGTGACGCTGATGAAGAAGAAATTTGTGGATGAGTACCACTGGATAGAGGAGAATGAGATGCTCGATCTGGTGGCGATTGCGCAGTCATCGCCGGGGCCGATTGCGGTGAATGGGGCGATTGTTGTCGGGTATAAACTGGCGGGGATGATTGGTGTGCTGGTTTCGATTATTGGAACGATTATTCCGCCGTTTCTGATTATCTCTGTGATTTCGGTCTGCTATCAGGCGTTCCGGGATAATTTTTTCGTGAGCCAGATGCTCGAAGGAATGCAGGCAGGCGTCGGAGCCGTGATTGCATCCGTGACGTATGAGATGGGAGCCGGGGTTGTGAAAGAAAAAGATCCGCTGTCGCTGGTGATTCTTGTCTGTGCGTTTGCAGCAGCCTGTTTTTTCAAGGTCAACGTGATTTATATTGTACTGGTCTGCGGTGCCATCGGTGCGGTGCGGACGATTCTGGCGAAACGGAGGGGTGCGAAATGATTTATTTTCAGCTATTTTTAAGCTTTTTCCAGATCGGCCTGCTCAGCTTCGGCGGAGGCTATGCGGCCATGCCGCTGATTCAGGGACAGGTGGTGCAGGGACACGGCTGGCTTTCGATGTCGGAGTTTACGGATCTTATCACCATCTCTCAGATGACACCGGGGCCGATCGCAGTCAATTCGGCAACCTTCGTCGGAATTAAAATCGCAGGCATCCCAGGAGCGCTCGTGGCAACGTTTGGATGTATTCTGCCGTCGTGTATTCTCGTCACACTGCTTGCGAAGCTATATTTAAAATACCGCGAAATGGCAATGCTCCAGGGAATCCTCCACTCCCTCCGCCCGGCGGTTGTGGCGATGATCGGTTCCGCAGGGATTTCAATTCTGGTCACGGCGTTTTGGAGTAGTGAAGGAGATACCGTGATCCGGCTGGCGCAGACGAACTGGAGTCTTGTCGTGATCTTTATCATCAGCCTCATTCTGCTGCAGAAAGGCAAAAAGAACCCAATCTTTGTGATGGTACTGGCCGGGGTGATGAAGGTGGCAGTGGCGCTGGTGGAAAAATTTGCGGCATGCTGTGGGACGATTTTTTAAATTCAAAGGTGAATGCTTTTCAGGACGTATTAAACTCAAGAATATATATCGATAAAACAGGATTGCTGGAATACACCAACAGTGTGATTGACACAACATCGAAGTTTATCTGCAACAGCCGCCCCAGAAGATTTGGAAAATCGATCACAGCGGATATGATGACTGCGTACTACAGCAGAAGTCTGGATACAGAAGAAATGTTTGAAAAGCTTAATATTGGTCAGGCGGCAAATCAGAAAATACAGGATGAATATCAAACAGCAGATTCTTAATAGGGAAGGTAACATAGTGTTATACATTATTTTTGATTTTATAATGGCAGTAATTATGTTTATGTCACTTCCTTTTATTGTTGGAATAATGGTAGATATCCGCCATCAGGGAATTGGGTGCTTTGCGGCATGGGTAATATGGGGAGTTATGCTTATCTTATCGTTGAGGCTGTTTGATGCTCTGAAATTAAGATGTCAAAAAAAGCCAGAAAAAAGATAAAAAGGATCTTTCTTTCTAAACATGAATCGTGTATAATAAGCATTACTGTTCGGGGCCTGCCTGGAGAAATCCAGAAAGGCTCCGATTTATGTCATTTATTTTATACAGCAAGAAAAGGGGAAACCATGCAGAAACACAGAAAATTTATTGGGAACAAACGGTTTTACCTGATGGTACTTGGCGTTGCGATGCCGATTATGATTCAGAACGGTATCACCAACTTTGTCAGTCTTCTCGACAACATCATGGTAGGACAGGTCGGTACCGAGCAGATGTCCGGCGTTGCAATTGTCAACCAGCTTCTTTTTATCTATAACCTTTGCATTTTCGGAGGGGTATCCGGTGCAGGAATTTTCACTGCGCAGTATTTCGGACAGGGCAACGACGAGGGTGTGCGAAACACCTTCCGCTTCAAGCTCTGGATCGGCGTGATCCTGACGGCAGCGGCAATCACTATTTTCCTTGGTGCGCACGAGCCTCTGATTCGTCTCTACCTGACAGGAGATCAGGGAAGCCAGGACATGAATGCGACATTAGCCTATGGCATTTCTTATATGAAGGTCATGCTGGTAGGACTTCCGCCGTTCCTGTTTGTGCAGCTTTATGCCAGCACGCTGCGCGAATGCGGCGAGACGATGCTTCCGATGAAGGCCGGTATCACAGCCGTATTTGTCAATCTGATTTTTAATTATATTTTAATCTACGGAAAATTCGGCGCACCGCAGCTCGGAGTTGTCGGCGCGGCAGTTGCAACGGTGCTGTCCCGTTACGTGGAGATGGCGATCGTGCTGATCCGCACGCACGGAAACAAAGAAAAATATCGTTTTACGAAGCATCTGTACCGCACGATCCGTGTTCCGGCGGCTTTGACGAAACAGATCCTTATCAAAGGAACACCGCTGATGCTGAACGAAACGTTCTGGGCAGGCGGCGTTGCGATCCTGATGCAGTGTTACTCCGTGCGTGGACTGAATGTCGTAGCCGCGATGAATATCTCCAACACGATCTCGAACCTGTTCAACGTCGTTTTCATCGCACTCGGCGATTCCGTTGCCATCATCGTCGGACAGCTCCTCGGAGCCGGAAGGATGGAAGAGGCAAAGGATACCGATACGAAGCTGATCACGTTTTCCGTATTACTCTGCATTGTGATCGGCGCGCTGATGGCGCTCGTGGCTCCAATCTTCCCACGCCTCTACAACACGACGGACGAAGTACGCCACATGGCGGCAATCTTCATCGTGGAAGTGGCCATGTTCATGCCGGTCAATGCATTCCTGCATGCAAGCTACTTTACCCTGCGCTCCGGTGGAAAAACGATCATCACGTTCCTGTTCGACAGCGTCTTCATCTGGGTTGTCAGTGTGCCGGTGGCTTTCTGCCTGAGCCGTTTTACCGGACTTTCGATCTACGCAATCTACTTTATGGTTATGTCGGTTGACTGATCAAGTGCGTGATTGGATTTGTCCTTGTCAAGAAAGGAGTCTGGCTGCAGAATATTGTGGCGGAGTAAAGAAAAAAATCTGTCTGTTTTCCAGTCTGAAAAAGGGAGTTGGGAGGCGGGCAGATTTTTTGCTTTATAAAAAACTTTGTTGAATTTTACTGTAAAGCAAAAAAAGCCCTCCGGGCAGGATCGGACTGCGGCTGAGAGAAAGAAAAAGAGTATTTTTGATAAAATTTCGCAAATGAAGCAGCTGTTTTTGGTGGAAAAGTGGAAATTTTTTCATTAATCAAACACCGGTTGAAATTTAGAGAACGCTTGTTATAATAGGGGTGCAGCGAACAGACATCCCGTGTGACGCGTGAATCTCTCTTCCTATTATTAATGAGACGCAGTCACACATGAAATGGAGGAAAAAAGCGATGGATTACGCAAAAGAATCATTAAAGATGCACTATGAATTACGCGGAAAGCTTGAGGTCACTTCCCGGGCGGCCGTAGATACAAAAGATGCCTTGAGTCTTGCCTATACACCGGGTGTGGCGGCGCCGTGCCTGGAAATTCAGAAAGATGTCAACAAGAGCTACGAGCTGACCAGAAGATGGAACACGGTAGCTGTTGTTACAGATGGAACCGCAGTTCTCGGACTTGGAGATATCGGCCCGGAGGCGCATGCCGGTCATGGAAGGAAATGCGTGCTGTTTAAAGAATTCGGTGGTGTCGATGCAATCCCGCTCTGCGTGCGCAGCAGGATGTGGATGATATTGTCAATACCGTGCGTCTTCTCGCAGGAAGCTTCGGCGGTGTCAACCTGGAGGACATCTCCGCACCGAGATGTTTTGAGATCGAGAAGAAATTAAAGGAATGCTGTGATATTCCGATTTTCCACGATGATCAGCATGGAACAGCCGTGATCACACTGGCCGGTGTCATCAATGCGCTGAAACTGGTTGGAAAGAAACTGGATGAAGTCAAAATTGTTACCTCAGGAGCCGGTGCAGCCGGAATCGCCATTATCCGCCTGCTGATTTCGATGGGTCTCAAAAACGTCATCATGACAGACCGCAAAGGTGCGATTTACGAGGGACGCGACGGCCTCAACCCGATCAAAGAGGAGATGGCGAAGATCACAAACTACAACCATGAGAAGGGCACGCTTGCAGAGGTAATCAAAGGAGCCGATATTTTTATTGGCGTTTCTGCGCCGGGTACGCTCACTCCCGATATGGTACGTACGATGGCAAAAGAGCCGATCATCTTTGCCTGCGCAAATCCGACGCCGGAGATTTTCCCGGACGAGGCGAAAGCAGCAGGAGCAGCCGTTGTCAGCACAGGAAGAAGCGATTACCCGAACCAGGTCAACAACGTACTCTGCTTCCCGGGCATCTTCCGCGGAGCGCTCGATGTGAGAGCATCTGATATCAACGATGAAATGAAGGTCGCAGCAGCTTACGCAATCGCAGGCCTGGTAAGCGATGAAGAGCTGAACGCAGACTACATCCTCCCGGCAGCCTTTGATCCGCGTGTCAAAGATGCGGTGGCAGCAGCCGTTGCAGAGGCAGCAAGAAAGAGCGGCGTAGCGAGAATCTAACAGAGTTTGATACAAAAGAAAACGACAGAAAAGCTTCCCGGACAGCAAGGAAATCCGGGAAGCCTTTTTGCGTATCGTTAAGAAATTATGAAGGAAAGCAGCAGTTACATTCAGCCAGCCAGATCGTCTTCTGCCGGCAGTTCCGGTCCGGTCAGAGCGTACGGATCGAGAATGTCGTCGAGCTGTTTCTGTGTCAGCAGTTCGTCTTTCAGAACCAGAGAAGTAACACTCTCGCCCGTCTTCAGCGATTTCTTTGCAATCGAGGCCGCTTTCTGGTATCCGATATACGGGCAGAGCGCCGTTGTGATGCCGACACTCTTCGAAACGAGATCCTCGCATCGTTTCTCATTTGCGGTAATGCCGAGAATACAGTTCTTCACAAGCGTATTCACAGCGCCTGTCATCGAGGTGATGGAAGAGAACAGGGAGTAGAAGACAACCGGCTCAAACGCGTTCAACTCCATCTGCCAGCCTCAGCCGCCATCGTGATTGTGGTGTCGTTTCCGATGACATGGAAGGCAACCTGTGTCACAACCTCCGGGATAACCGGGTTGATCTTGCCCGGCATAATCGAGGATCCGTTCTGCATCGGCGGCAGGTTGATCTCGCCGAATCCGGTCCGCGGTCCGCTGGACAGCAGGCGCAGGTCGTTGCACATCTTGGAGAGGTTGACGGCGCAGGTCTTTAACGTGTTGGAGATCGTCACAAATCCGTCGAGGTTCTCCGTCGCGTCAAACAGATCGTCCGCCTGCATCAGCGGATAGCCTGTCACAGCAGCGAGTCGGTACGATGTGGTGGAGATAGTAATCGGAAGCATTGATCGTCGTACCGATGGCTGTTCCGCCGAGGTTCAGGGTGAACAGCTCTTTTTGGCGCATTCGATCCGGCGGATATCACGCTCGATCATCGTTGCGTAAGCGTGGAAGTCTGGCCGAGACGCATCGGAACGGCATCCTCAAGCTGGGTTCTTCCCATCTTTAAAATGTGGTCAAATTCCTGGGACTTATCGAGCAGTGCTGCGTGGAGTGACTCGAGCGCATGCAGAAGATCCGGGAGCAGATCGAGTACGGTCAGTTTTCCTGCACTTGGGATAACGTCGTTTGTGGACTGTGCCATGTTGACGTGGTCATTCGGGTGGACAATGGTATAATCACCCTTGGTGCCGCCCAGGATTTCGATGGCGCGGTTTGCGATGACTTCGTTTGCGTTCATATTGGCACTCGTTCCGGCACCGCCCTGGATGCCGTCAACGATGAACTGGTCTTTTAATTTGCCGGCAATGATTTCATCACAGGCATAGATAATGGCAGCCGCTTTTTCCTCCGGCAGTCTCTGTGCTTGCGGTTGGAGATGGCAGCTGCCTTTTTAATTTTCGCCAGATTCTGGATCATGACCGGGTGGATCGACGTTCCCGTGATGGGAAAATTCCGTTTTGCCCGCAGGGACTGTACCCCGTAGTAGCGTCGGATGGGACTTCAAGGGAACCAATGGAATCTGCTTCAATTCTTGTCTTCATAATAATCTCCTTCTTTCTGCACGCATTGAGTTGTGTATATTGTCTGAAACAATTCTTGCTTTGCCTTTCGATACCGGAAGAATAACACCAGGCAGAAATTTGTAAATACCGCCGCCGAAGAACTGTGGAATCTTATTTATTTTTGTATTTGATTTTAAATACCAAGGGAAAGAGGCACTTTTACTTATTTTTCGAAAGCAGTTTCCGCGAGGACACGTTTTCGTAGACAAAAAACGGCGAACGTGATATGCTGAACAGTATAAAAGTGAAAAAACAGGAGAGCAGCGTATGAAACATGAAAAAAGCAAGAACGATGCGATGCGCCATGAGCTCGATCACATCGATGCAAAATCTTGAATCTCCTTCGGGAAAATGCCAGGATGCCGCTGAAAGAAATCGCGGAACACGTATTTTTATCCTCCCCGGCAGTTTCCGCCAGAATTGAGCGGCTGGAGAAGGAAGGCTACATTACAGGATATCAGGTCAAATTAAATCCGGCGCTTTTGGGATATCCGATCAAAGCGTTCATCAACCTCGAGGTTGAGCCGGTTCAGAAAAAAGAATTTTATCCCTATATTGAAAAGGTCCACAATGTCGTGGAATGTAATTGCGTTACCGGTGATTACTCCATGCTCATTGAGGGCCTTTTTGTTAGCACCATTGAGCTCGACCAGTTTATCGGCGAGCTGCAGCATTTTGGACGGACGCGGACGCAGATCGTGTTCTCGACCTCCGTGGAGCACCGCCAGGTGACCGCACACGAGGCAGAAGAATAGGCACCGGTCCGCTCCGGCGGCTTTGTGTACCGAAAAAAATGCTTTGCAGGAGAATGCTTTTGTGTTATAGTGATAGAATACACAGAGCATTTTGCGCCCTTTTCGGGACAGTGCTCCAAACGAAAAGATTCGAGGGAGGCCTGACCTTATTATGGAAGAAAAAGAAGTTGTTTCCAAAAATTTTATCGAGCTTGCGATTGACAAAGATCTGGCAGAGGCGTTTACGACCATGTATGCACACGATTCCCGCCGGAGCCAAACGGCTATCTTCATATCGGACATGCAAAATCCATCCTGTTAAACTACGGTTTATCACAGGAGTACAACGGAGAGTTCCACATGCGTTTCGATGATACAAACCCGACGAAAGAGAAAACCGAGTTTGTTGATTCCATCAAAGCCGATATCCAGTGGCTTGGTGCAGACTGGAAAGATCATCTGTACTACGCATCCGATTATTTCCCACAGATGTATGAGGCAGCCGTAAAACTGATCAAAAAAGGAAAAGCATTCGTCTGCGATCTGTCCGCAGAGGAGATCCGTGAGTACCGCGGAACCTTAACCGAGCCTGGAAAAGAGAGCCCGTACCGCAATCGTTCCGTGGAGGAAAACCTGGACCTGTTCGAGCGCATGAAAAACGGCGAATTCGAGGACGGAAGCAAAGTACTCCGTGCGAAAATCGATATGGCATCACCGAACATCAACATGAGAGACCCGGTTATCTACCGTGTAGCCCATATGCATCACCACAGAACCGGCGATACCTGGTGCATCTACCCGATGTACGACTTCGCGCATCCGATCGAGGACGCCATCGAAGGCATTACCCATTCTATCTGTACGCTGGAGTTTGAGGACCACCGTCCGCTGTACGACTGGGTTGTACGCGAGCTGGAATATCCGATGCCGCCGCGCCAGATTGAGTTTGCAAAGCTGTATCTGACTAACGTGGTTACCGGAAAACGTTACATCAAAAGCTGGTAGAGGACGGCGTGGTAGACGGCTGGGATGACCCGCGTCTCGTATCCATCGCAGCACTCCGCCGCAGAGGCTTTACACCGGAGTCCATCAAGAAATTCGTAGATCTGTGCGGTGTATCAAAGCAAACAGCTCCGTTGACTATGCGATGCTGGAGTACTGCATCCGCGAGGATCTGAAGCTGAAAAAAGCCCGTACCATGGCAGTCTTAAATCCGGTGAAACTTGTCATCGACAACTACCCGGAAGACCAGATTGAGATGCTGGAAGTACAGAATAACCTCGAGAATCCGGAGCTTGGCAGCCGTCAGGTACCGTTCGGAAGAGAGCTGTACATCGAGCGCGAAGACTTCATGGAGGAGCCGGTCCGCAAATACTTCCGTATGTTCCCAGGCAATGAAGTCCGCCTGATGAACGCATACTTCGTCACCTGCACCGGATGCGAGAAAGACGAGAACGGAAATATCACCGTAATCCATGGAACGTACGATCCGGAGTCCAAGGGAGGAAATTCCCCGGACGGAAGAAAAGTAAAAGGAACGATCCACTGGGTAGCAGCAAAGACCGCCGTCAAAGCAGAGTGCCGTCTGTACGAAAACCTGATCGACGAGGAGAAGGGCGTTTACAACGAGGATGGTTCCATGAACCTGAATCCGAATTCCCTGACCGTATTAAAAGAGTGCTATCTGGAGCCGTCTTTAAAAGATGCGAAAGCATACGACAGCTTCCAGTTTGTCAGAAACGGATTCTTCTGTGTAGACGCAAAAGATTCCAAAGAGGATGCGCTGGTGTTCAACCGTATCGTATCCCTGAAGAGCTCTTTCAAGCTGCCGGCAGCGAAATAAATAAGAATTTTGAAATGGAACAGAGCAGCCGCCTGGATGAAACCGACATCCCAAGCGGCTGTTCTTTTTGTCAGGGAGATGGGAAGATGAATGAATTGACGATTTCGCTGGATCCGCATCGGAAGACACCGCTCTATGAGCAGATCTACGGTTTATCCGCGAGGAAATCCGCGGCGGACGGATCCGTGCGAGGGGAGCGGCTGCCGTTCGGCGCGGGCGCTTTCGGGCTATCTGTCGGTGAGCCGGAGTACCGTGGATCTGGCGTATGAGCAGCTGGTATCCGAAGGTATCTGGAGAGTGTGCCGTGCAAAGGCTACTTTGTCTGTGAAATTGAGGGGCTGTACCGCTCGATGAAAAGAAAGAGGAGACAAAAGAGGATGATGCCGCGGAACAGATGCCGTTCCGCTACGATTTTGCCGTGACCGGTACGCGCCGGGCGGATTTCCGCA
>ENA-OQDD01000968-OQDD01000968.1-human-gut-metagenome-genome-assembly--contig:-NODE-968-length-10211-cov-2.696747_pt1 | contig 10211 bp, 11 predicted proteins | sample MGYA00242507_ERZ504598 | MGnify/ENA primary metagenome ERZ504598 (study PRJEB26092, sample SAMD00036318) | human gut metagenome | host: Homo sapiens | study: EMG produced TPA metagenomics assembly of... | reverse complement strand
CCCTTGGTTTAGATGTGCCGAAAACCCAGTATTTATTGCGGGTTTCGGGACTTGGTACTTTTCGGGCAACCGATTTTGCAACAGATGAAATAGTCCCTGCTTGCAACTAAACCTAAAAATTCGCATAATTTTTAAGGCTTTTGCCCTGTTTTGGCAGAAGCCTTTTTGCATATTTGATAAAATTTTCTCTTTAATATATCATCAAATCAGATAAAACAGCGAGGTGGATAGTATGAAAACAGAAAAAAACCATATATATTTAAGTACAAAAGAAAGAAACGAAATTGTTGCTTTCCTTATAAATCTAAAAAAACAAATTGATTGAACAAGGCAGATACACCGACGCCGTCGATGATGTTCTCTGCAAAGTGCTTTCTACCAAGAAAAGAAATCTCAAAATCAAATAATCTTGCCACGACATAAGACCGCCTACACGATGTAAGCGGTCTTATGTTTTAGTTCGATAAACTGGAATTTCTATTTGTGTTGCCATGTCATTACATAATCTTTTTCTCCGGTAGCCTCATCTAAGCCACTATGCCGAATCTCAAATCCTTCTCTCTTATAAAAAGATATTGCCCGTGCGTTCTTTTGGTATACGTTCAAGTGCAACTTATTCCTTTTATCCTTTGCATAATTCAGCAGAATTTTACCTATACCCTGCGATTGCATTTCACCAGAAACAAAAATGCCCTCAACATATTCATTATTTAACCCTATAAAACCCTGTATTTCTGTATCATACTCATACACATAAACCTCTGCTAGTAACAGCGCTTCTTTTACTGATTTGAAATTGCTTTTCCAGTATTCGGCGGGGATAAAATTATGTGCCTTTATATTTGTATCCAACCATATATCTGCAACTTTATTTATATCATCCCTTTTAAATTCTCTAATCATAACGGTGACTCTCCATAAACTTGAATTTAAATTATAACGGTCTTTGCAAATACACCATATCTACCAACTGTATTCCACTCTCATAGATTGGGTGGTCATAATTATCTATAAAGAAATTTGGTATGATATGCGAACGGACAAAACCACACTTTTCATAAAATGGTATTGTCAGTGGGCTATCGCCTGTTCCCACTTGCAGAATGGCATATTGCTCTCTGTAATTATTAACAATAAACTCAATTAAGGCTCTTGCATAACCTTTCCCTTGATATTCTGGAACCGTCGCAATGTTCTTGATTTCAAGTATGTCATTTTCTTTATCGGTTATGACACACTCACACTTGACCCCATTATCATCAAGTACATACATCTTGCCGTTATCAAGATAACGGTCAACCATATCTTCCTGCTCATCTGCTAATAGGAGCAAATCAAGATATTGTTTTTTTATTTTCTTTAACTTCAATAATTTTCATCAATCGCACCTACAAATTCTGATTTATCAATCTTTAATATCACATATTATACATCATAAGTATGAAAATTTCTACCCGCCATCTGTTGACCTCAAATTTAAAACAGGCGGCTTTTTTTATTTTCAAAAAAGTTGAAAAATTTTTGCTCAGAGGGGGCGCAAAATGCCTCTCCCAGTTCAAACAAGTGAGTGGGAGTGATTCCAAGCTGATTCGTTACTGAACGCAAAATCGCAATCAATATGATGAAGCCCCCGAAAGTGCGAAACTTCCGGGGGCTTCATCATGCTTTCCGCCTTCTAGGCTCGAGCCAGATAACGCCTCTCAAGGTGTCGGACGCCTCGTCGCCTGCTTACCTCTTTACGTACGGTGTCAGGTTTCCATTGGTTCCGTGTTTTTCGTAGGCATTATGACGTTTGCGAGCGCCACTACCTTTGCCATGTTGGGGCCGGACAAGGCCAAGCCGTGTCAGGAAAGCTAAGAACCATCGTGGCTTGACATAGCGGCATCCGCAGAATGATTACGATCCTGTGCAAACGTAGAATGTCCTTCCTCCGTTTTTGCGGAGGAAGGACATTTTCATACCGTTTTCAATATTATTTGCGGATTATCCTAGACAATCATTGCTAGGCCAGCATGCTGGTCCACATGTTTGCGAAATCGGGAAGCGTTTTCGCGGTGGTGGCGATGTTCTTGACTTGGATGCCGTTGATGCTCAGACCAAGCATTGCGGCGAACGTCGCCATGCGATGGTCCGCGTAGGTTTCCATTTTGGCGGGCTTGAGATTCGTTGCCGGCACTGGCACGATCTCCAGCCCGTCGGGAAGCTCACGGGCTTCTCCCCCGACTCTGGTGATTTCGTTGACCAATGCTTCCAGACGGTTCGTCTCGTGGCCGCGCAAGTGGCCGATGCCCAGCATGCGCGTAGGCTTGTCGGCGAAGACCAAGATTGCGGCCAGCGATGGCGCAATCTCGCCGGCCGCAGTCAGGTCGAAATCACCCAAGCCGTTGATATGGCTGCTGCCGGTCACTTCGCAGTACCGGACGCCGTCGATCACGGGGAAGCTGATTTCAGCGCCCATATGTTCCAAGTATCCGGGAAGCAGGCCGCCCGGCTGGGTGGTGGATTCCGGCCAGTGAGGCACGCGAACGGTTCCGCCGGCATGAGCGCTGCGCCAAGGAACGGGGCGGCATTCGACAGGTCAGGTTCTACCGTCACCGTTTCGGGCAACTGCACGGCTCCCGGCTGCACGGTCCACACGCGGGCGTGTTCGTCGGCGTTGGCGCGCACGCCGGAACCTTGCAGATCGGCCACGGTCATGCGAATATGCGGTAAACTCGGTGTCTTCTCCCCCGTGTGATGCAGTTCCAAACCGCCTGGCACTCGAGAGCCGACGAGCAATAGTCCCGAAATAAACTGCGAGGATCCCGAAGAATCAATGCTGACTACGCTCGGCTCGGCGCACTGGCTCACCGTTTGAGGTGGAATGATTGTAAATGGCAGGCGCCCTTCCTCGCCGTGGTATTCGATGCATGCCCCCAACTGTTCAAGACCGTCCAACACCGGCTTCATCGGACGCGCGTACGCCTGCTCGTCACCGTCGAAATCCACAGGACCGTCCGCGAACATGGCAAGACCGGGCACAAAGCGCATCACTGTTCCCGCAAGACCGCAGAACACCTTCGTACCACCGTGGAACCGGCCGTCGGACGGCGGCACCACCGTAACCGTGGTGTCGACCTGCTCATCGATTTCGCAGCGCACTCCCAACGAACGCAGCGCGTCCATCATCAGCTCGGTATCGCGCGAGCGCAACAGACCGACCAATCGCACAGGACGATGCCCGAGAGCCGCAAGAATGAGATAACGGTTCGACAGGGATTTGCTGCCCGGCACCACAACGGTGGCGTCAAGCGACTTGCTGGCAAACGGCGCCGGCCAAAGATTCTCTTGAGATGCGTTCATAGGGTTTATCGTAGCCAAAACCCGTGGAAAACAACGCTTCAATCTCGACATGTAGCGTGCGTATCTTGCTCGATCTCGGCAATTGGACTCCGTCCATACCATTTCCGTTTGAAAACCCAGACGGACGAAACCATGTGAACATCGCAAAAGGTCACGAGGTTTTTCTGCGTTGCCATGTTTATACCGTTTTGTACCGAAACCGGAAAAGGTTTTTCAAACCGTCTGAAACGCCTTTGTTTCCAACGATTTTCGTCGGGCTGACAGGATTTGAACCTGCGACATTCTGTTTTCGCGGGGTGTTTCTTGTTGAATTGAATGGCTTTTTGCTGAACCTAACATCGTTGGAAAATGGCGGTTTCCAGTTATTGGTTGTCTTTGTTGAACCGACTGCGATTGGCTCACCGTGACGGTCATTGTTAACGGATTGTATTCACAAGTCAGGCTGTAGCATGGGCTAAGTCCCTCAGCGTATCGGGAATGCAAAAACACCCATTGCTGTCGCGCTCGACGGCGAAATTGTTGTCTCCTGATTCCTTGAGTATGGATGACAATGGATTGCTAAGCTATGTTCGATTAGCTCCGCATTGGAAGGCGATGCATCTTTATGGGTTCGTGCGAAAACCTGACATCCAGCAGCTCTCACAGTGAGGTCGCCAAGCTGTTGCTGCCCATGTCGCCTACCACGCCGTTTGCATATTTGCTATGAGGCATTCCCGCGCATGTAGGAGACTCTCCTGAGATTGTCGCCTGGTATCAGGATGACGAAGACCCTTTGACCGTTCCTGTTAAAAGTATGGAACGCAACCAATGGCAGGGGCCGGAGTGCGGTCATCGGTTCAGCGCATCTCCGCTACGTATGAGCATAATGCTCGGTCACCCCGTATGCCCGACGTGTGAGCCCAAGCAATACAACATTGCCTTTAATCTGGGATGTCGAGCACTAGACGTCCCAGTGGACAAGGCTTCCTTCCTCACCATGTCCCTAAAAAAATATTCTTCAGTATTTCGTTTTGGTTCAATGAACGCCACTCAGCAGGGCAACCGCAAATCACCGCGAAGGGAATCAGCAAGGCGTATAAGAATAAGAATCAATTGAAGATAGCCGTCGATCTGCAGGACGGGAAAACGGCATTTCTGCTTGTTCGTAAATTCGTCTCGGCTGTTCTCGAAAGATTCGGCGTCATCGACGAAGAGACAATATCGTGCGCCATCACCGAATCAAACAGCCAGAAGAAGCAGCAACATGCACAAGGCAACACCGCGCCCAGCATCATGATTCCAGGCATTGCGAAGCCAAAGCTTCTGCAAGGGTATCCAGTAACAAGCTCGTTCGAGAAGTTCATGAACCGAGCCCTTCACGAGATCACATCCTTGGCGGTCATCATCAACGCTCGCGACGTACTCCCCGGAAATCACGAACTTGACGCATGGATACCTGATCTGGGAATAGCCTTCGAATGGGACGCTGGAGGCGACGACACCCATCCGCCCGAACGACGGAGCATAAGGACCGTCTCGCAAAGGGCATGGGCATCACCGTATACCATGTGAATCCCACTAGGCGATATCCGATGCAATTCATCGTCGCGAATGTGCGGCGTGTCGTCCGAGCTGCGGAAAAAGACTGGCCAAACGGCTCCTTGATAAATCGTAATAGGTGTTTTAGGGAATGATTTACGCTGAGCCGATTGGGATATGGATGACAGTCGGGTTTCCGTAGATGTCGCGCATTAGACAAATGCAGCATGGGTGTGATACGGGCTAAAATAATGGAAAAGTGAGCTTAATCGGTAGATAGGGTTAACAGCGTATGTGTACTTTGTATCCTGTAATCGGCGGGAGACGTCTTATATGTAACTCCGACTGGGATTCGCCGTATATGCCCTGTGCTTTAATATTAGACACAAATGTTATTAAAGACATTGGATCTTATTACTATGGATCGCAACAAATTAAGCCAGAGCTTAAACAGGTTCTTCAATATATACGTCTACAATATCAATTGACTAGAATTGATCTAGGAACTTTAGGCATTTGTTATCGTCTTGGTTTGACAGAATTGTCTCTAAGGCGTAACAAAAAAGTCAATTACAGTATATTCCGTAATTACGGGAGTGCAATAGTCAAATTAGTCACATGTGATGAAAGTGAATTTGCTAGAATTTGCGACAATAAGCCAAGCAAGCAGTTTGCTTATAATTCCGATGCTGATGAATTAGTTGATAAATGCGTCGCTGAAGAAGTTGACGCTTTACCGATCTATTATGGGAGCATTTTATATCTTCTTAACCTTCAGCTAGAAAATAAATCACTAAAAGATAACCTTGAGAAATCATTAGATCTATTTGAAAAATTCTATAAATGGGAACGTGACGAGCTAGGCTTTCTTGCCGTATTTCCAACCTTGCTTGGCTTGTATCAGTTGCTAGGCAAAGACGGAAATACAAAGAAAACAAGGTATCGAGGCAATGCTCGCCATCTGACAAAATTTGATACAAATAAAGTAACCAGAGCAAGTGAATTAGCAGATCTAGCTTGGAATTCCGCATGGGACATGCTTTTCCTCATGCGTTTAAGTGATTACAACACCGGAGAGGTGTTGAGATGGATAGGCGAAGCTCCTTGTTCTATTCCTGCAGCGCTTATCTCAAGGGATTATGATCCTGCCTGGCTTTCCTATGCTACAAACCCTCTTGGAGAGATACTCACAGGAGACGGATCAACTACATTACCATTATTTGAATCAACCGATGACTTCTTTGATCCATTTCATAGGATGGATGATAGCCAACGATCGTATTTCTGGAATCGTCTGAAATCAATTAAAACATCAAGTCCGAATAGGACGATGATCCATTAGTTCGATCCGCCAGGGCTATGTCAGTTATACACAAATTGGAAGACTGTTTAAGCATAGATCGCACTATTTTTCCTGTATAAAAACAGATGCTTGTGCATACATTGAAAAGCATATTGTGTACCAATGAGTGTTTGTTTGATATACGAATATTAGCGTATCAAACAAACACTCAACAAAAGCAGATCACGATGGAAGAAGTTCCACCTTATCTAGTGCTGCAAATGCATGTTTTCTTGAGGATACATTTTCTTGTATAGAAGTTTTAACTTCTTGTGTAATAGTCTCTAAAATAGATTTGTCTTTAGGAATGGGGATAACTAGCTCTCGATGACGATTACCAAGTGAATTGATAATATCGAGGTACATGTTTTAGATTCGATCTGCGCTCGAAGGTAGTTGGAACTAAGTACAGCCAATAAGTATTCGGGCGTTAGACCAAAACTGTTACTGCAAACTCGGAATTTATAAATATGACTTTGGTAGACAATCTCAGTATCAAGTTCGGTAATCATTGCACATGTGCCAATGAGATAGCCTCCATCTTTTACCATGAGAATGTCTCCGATTTGCACATCTTGCTTCTTTCGGAGAGAGAGAAATTGTTTTCCTTGGAAATCTTATGCTTTGAAATCAGTAGATATACGCCAATTTGAAATATCTGAAGTACGGATAAATGGAATATTTCCAGTACCATATTCAAGCTTGCCAACTTCATCTCCAGTGGCAACTTGGATTACACCAGTGTCAATCAGCTCTCCAATTGTTGGGAAATAATAGCTATCTGTCTTATCTTTTACACTAACGCCCAGCGTGCATGTAAAACTACGTGGTGCCAGTATGGTTCCACTGTAGTCAGATAAATTAGCTTCACATCCAAGATTGCTTTCCTTGTCCAATCGCCCAGAACAATATAAAGAGAATTTTTCTTTAATGATTGGCAGATCGTCGTTAGGAATAGATTTACCTCGGCTGTCATGTCCGCACCACTTTGCCTCAGCGGCAAGAAAATCTGATTTCGAGAATTGGTTCTTTCTTTTCGAGATATAGTAAGCATGTCTTGGTATGCGTTCCGCCACGTCCTGAAGTTTTGAACAAGTTTTCAGGCATTCCAACCAAAGCCTTAATGGTTGCATTCTTAAGCAAATAATTAGTAACGTAACCATATTTGCTGCTTGAAATCATACTTCTGGTATTACTATGCCCAAACGTCCCATTTGGTTTTAAAAGTACTCAAACAATTGCTCAAAGAAAACGATTTGAGGCGGTATCGAAGAATTGATTGATCCAATATCGATATATTGGTCACCTCGTCTTCTGAACTTATGTGCTAGATCAAATTTCCTTAGCGTTTCCTCCGATCCCGCAGAGATGTTTGAACCAAATGGTGGATTCGTTAGAATCACATCGAATCTATTAAGTTCCTCTCCAAGCGTCGCCTTATCCCAAATAAGACTATCGGCACAAAAGATATTTGAAGCTGTTTCGTAGAGACTTGCTAACCTGATTCTTCCAAGACGTGCTAAAAACGAATCTTTATCAACTCCATAGAGATTTTTCTGGGCGTATGCACGCATATCCGTCGATGGGTTGTTGCTGTGCACATATGATGCGGCTGACGTCAAAAATCCTCCTGCACCACAGGCAAGGTCTAATACAGTATCCTCAGGTTTTGGCGCAACAAATGATACAAGAAGGTCCGCAGCGTTTTTAGGAGTAAAGAACTGTCCAAATTGTCCCTTTATGGCGCTTCCCATGAATAGCTCATACGCGTCTCCTATAACATCTCGCTCCATGTTCTGCAGATCGAGCACGTTAATTTTGTCGTCAACATACTTGATGCTGTCGGAATCAAGCTCAATTTCTGTGTTTGAATCGAAGATCTCAGGAAATTTGGAGACCACGGATCTAAAGCAAGAGCGATAGCTGTGAGAGATTTCATCTTTGTCGTATAGCTGTGGATCTCGTATAAATTCATACTTGCAAAACAATAGTTTGACGATCTCTTCAAGGAAGAACTCGTCTCGCGTAGATCCTACAAAACGTCCAGCCAGATAGTTTCGGATGTCCACGAAGACATCTTTTGCAGAAAAACTAAGCATTCCCTGATGTTTCATAATCTGTAACCTCATAGACAAGTTTCACAATCTGTAAACGAAACATCCAATATACCAGAGGGTGCTAGATTCCGCAATCACCTAAGTGTGTATGAATCCGCTCACTAGACGGATTGAGGAGGTTTCACCTTGGATTACAAGCAAATACTTGAAAAAGCGGTAGCTGCCAAGTCTTTCAACATTAAGGCTTGCGCCGGGCTGAGGGAGGCGTTGGATGACGATGGAAGAAATGCCTATGACCATATTGGGTCAATGTTGAAACATGCGCAACTGGACTATATTGCTCATTCGATAGTGAGAAACAGTTTTCTTATTGAACTAGTGAATCATGACATTACGTCGACTAAGTTTCAGGTTCGATGGACAGATGATTTGATGATGATCCGCGTTTGCCTCTTATGAAGAGTGTCTTCGCATCGCTCAAAGCTTCTTAAAGAATCAGTGCCCTTTCTAAGGATGATTTGCTTCTTCTTGTCAAGTTCAAAGAGTTTACATCAGTGCCGTATGAATTACCGTTTGACTATATTAACAGATATGCCGATAAACTGCATTCGGAGCGGAATATATACCTTGCATTTAATGAGGTAGCGCGATCGACCGTTCGACTTAGGTCGTTCCTCTTTGATGACTCTAAAAATCCTGACGCTATTGTCTTTAAAGAAATCTATAAGAACAAAGTAAAAATCAAAACCTATCTTACTGATAGGGCGCAGACTGGTCTCTATCAGACAAATAGAGAAAAGAGATGGGAAACTCATCCTCGTTCCGTTCAGTTCGCTCTACGCATTGATTGCATGAAAATCGAGTCCAAGCTTTTGCTGCAAGTTGCAAAATTTAAAGGGGCTAATGCTGATCTTGTTGCAGGGTTGAAAAGAGAAGGATATTTGCCTAGCTCATTTGAGTACGCCACATGTCCTATTACAAGAGATTATCTTGATTACCAATTATTCGTAGATGACATACTTCATCCAAGGCACGGAAGGTCAGCTTTCCAAGTTGGGCACCTTAACCCGCTGAAAACGGTAAAGGATGGTGAATCCTTTGGGCATACTGCGACGAATATTAGCTGGATTTCTGATGATGGCAATAGAATTCAGGGAAGTCTATCTATGAGTGAAGTCGAAAGATCCTTATTAGGATATTTAAGAATAGGCATTTTGATATGAGGATTTAATGTATTGACTGCTGGGCTGCTGTATTAAAGAAACAGTGCCCCGCAATGTTAGTTCAGAGTCAATTTGCTTTCGTCTGTTCCTTGCTTAATTTGCCCTCAAGGGCTTGGTTGACGAGCGTGTACACGGTCTGCGCGACGCCCGCTACTCCTGCGAGCACGATGCCCCATGTGTAGGTGCCGTCGAATCCGCCGGTGGCGGCGATGGCGATGGTGCCGAACAGGATGGATGCTGCGAGGGATACGAGTCCAACGTATCCGCTGGGGATGTATTTCTTGAATGCCTGCACAGATGCTTGAAGTGGCCTGGTTTTTGTTCCGACTTTATAGCGAGGCGGCTTACGCCGCTTGATTCGTATAATACTCGGTTTCCACCGCTTCCGGTGTCCTGTAGCCCAGGGACTGGTGCAGCCGTTTCGAGTTCCACCACGAGACCCACCGGAACGTCGCCAGCTCCAGGTCCTTCAGATCATGGAAGGGCCTGCGCAGCCAGACGAGCTCGGTCTTGTACGCGCCGTCGGCGGATTCAGACATGGCGTTGTCGTAGGAGTCGCCGACAGTGCCGATCGACGGCAGCATGCCATATTCCATCACCCTGGTGGTGCACACCGTGCTGACGGTCCCGCCATGCAACGCGGCCCACGCGATCGTCTGCTCCAACGCCTGCAGGGGCAGCTCCTCCGTGTTCATGGTGGTGGCGCACGCCCAGCCCACGATCCGCCTG
>ENA-OQDD01000966-OQDD01000966.1-human-gut-metagenome-genome-assembly--contig:-NODE-966-length-10216-cov-2.053028_pt1 | contig 10216 bp, 13 predicted proteins | sample MGYA00242507_ERZ504598 | MGnify/ENA primary metagenome ERZ504598 (study PRJEB26092, sample SAMD00036318) | human gut metagenome | host: Homo sapiens | study: EMG produced TPA metagenomics assembly of... | reverse complement strand
CCGATGCTGTCCACCAGATGGAATTGTACTTCGGGGAAAAGGATGGCAAGCGGGATTCCCGGAAAGCTCCTCCCGTGCCGAGGTCCATAATTTGTGTCCCCGGTCTGAACCTGATTACCTTGGCTATGCCCAGAGAATGCAGCACATGGTGTTCGTACAAGTTCTCTATATCTTTGCGTGAAATGACATTAATCTTAGAGTTCCAGTCCAGATAGAGGTCGTAGAGTGCGGCAAACTGCCGTTTCTGTTCTTCCGTCAGGTCCGGGAAATATTTGAGTATTAAATCCATTGTGAATTTTATGTTGATAGACAATTGATTACAGTTCCTATTCACCGTCTGTTTTTATAGCGCTGCTCAATACAATGAATTTACCGTTCATCAGAGGGGCTATGTCCTCATAAGACAACGTGATTTTGGTTGCTCCCATTACGTATGGGGCAATTTCATATACATTATAATAGAAGGTGATTCCCGTTGGGTCCAGGTAGAAATTCTCGATAGGCTCCAGGTCACCGGTGGTGGCGTAACCCATGTCCTCCAGCTCTTGGCGGGTGCTGACGTTGTTGTCTGCCATCAGCTGTTTCCAAAGCAAGTCGGTCAGCGCTTCCTTATAGTCGCCTTCAAAGAGGTCGTCCAGGCGGATGGGGCTTAGGGTCTTTAGGTCGAGGTTGAGGAAGGTGGACATATAGATGCCGTGTGCGCCGCCGGTATATTCGTTGTAATCTATACGGTAGGTCAGTATCAAGGTATTGCACAACTGCACATGGCTTTCGATTCCTTTATAATAGGAATACCAAGCTCCTATACTCTGCTCGTCCTGTTTGTCCTCCTCGTCTTTCTTGTACATCGCTCCAGGTCATTGCGGTAGTCGCCGACATATTTCTCCGTATATTTCTTGACAGCTTCTTCGGGTGTCATCGCCATGTACTTGTCGCCGAAGCAGGCAGAGAGGAAGAAGGCGTTCAGACTGTCTTTCAGCCTCACGTCGGATGACTGGCTGGCGTAGGCAACGTTGAGGATGAGGTTGCAGGCCGGCTTGGCTGTGTCTCCGAAGAGATGTACGGTTTCGTTTACTTGTATACTGTCGAACTCCAACGCGTATGCGTTTTTGTTCACGGTGTTACCGCAGGAAAAGAAAAAGCCGCTTGCCGCAAGCAGAAGGACAAGTAGGCTGACAGTTTGCTTTTTCATATTGAATTTCGTTTATAAATCAACATATCAATCAAAAAACTTTATCGACAAATATAGAACTTATTAACGAACTGCACACATAAAAAAGGAAAAATTAATTCCGGCAAACGATTAAAACTTTCTATCTTTGCAGCGCTTATGAAGGAACCCCGTTACATACTGGCTGTACTCTTTTCCTCCCTTATCATTATAAGCGGAGTGGGGATTTCTGTAGTTCAGTATTGCTGTGCCGTATGCGAGACGACACAAAGTTGCTGCACCTCCGGCTGTTCCAAATGCCATCATGCACATCGTGGTTCACAAAAAACATGCAAGGATACCGGCTGTACAGCCGTCTACTACAAGGTGGATTTCGTGAAGCATGCACACGAGTCTGTTTCGTTCGTGCCATTCCTTATACTGTTTTGCGAGCAACTGCCGCTGTTTGATCACTCCTTGCCGCAGGTGGCTTGTACTCCGAGAGTTGTTTCAGGAGCACCGCCATATGTCGTCGGCTCGCGTCATTATCTGGCGCTCTATTCCACGCTTCTCATTTAGTGTTGTTTTATACGGGGCAATGACCTGGATTGCCCGGAGGGAACTGTTTGTTTTTTAATCACTTCTTTAAGTATAAAACAGAAATGAAATATAGTTTGATAGCCATTCTTCTGTTCTCTTTCACCGCCTTGCAGGCGCAGGTAAAGGGAACGGTAAAGGATAATTTGGGCGACCCGATTGCGGGTGCCAACCTCTTCTGGCAGGGAACCACCCAAGGTACCACCACTTCGGCGGACGGTACTTTCTCCTTGTCCAAACCCAATGACAAGCATATGCTTGTAGTCAGCTTTATCGGTTTTGAGAACGATACGATACACGTCAGTAACCGCAATGAGACGCTCGACATTGTCTTGCGCGAAGGGGTGGAACTGAGCGAGGTGAATGTGGTCAGCCGTAAGTTGGGCACCATGAAGCTGCGCAACAGTGTGATGAATGAAGATATGATAAGTAGCGCCGAGTTGAGTCGTGCCGCCTGCTGTAACCTGGGAGAGAGTTTTGTGACCAATCCCTCGGTGGACGTCACCTACTCTGATGCCGCCACCGGTGCTAAGCAAATCAAGCTTCTCGGCTTGTCCGGTACGTATGTGCAAATGATGACGGAGAATATCCCCAACTACCGCGGCTCTGCCGCCCCCTACGGACTGGGTTATGTACCCGGGCCATGGATGCAGAGTATTCAGGTGAGCAAGGGCAGTTCATCCGTGAAGAACGGCTATGAGGCCATCACGGGACAAATCAATGTGGAATTCAAGAAACCCCAGTTGCCCGAAGCCGATTGGTTTTCCGCCAACCTCTTTGCCAGCAGCACCAACCGTTATGAAGCCAATGCCGATGCCACGGTGAAACTCTCCAAACGTTGGAGCACCTCTTTGCTGGCGCATTACGAGAATGAGACCAAAGCTCACGACAGCAACGACGACGGCTTTGCCGACATCCCCCGTGTGGAGCAGTACAACCTCTGGAACCGCTGGGCATACATGGGCGACCGCTACGTCTTCCAGGCAGGCATCAAAGTGCTTACAGAAGACCGCAACAGCGGGCAAGTCAGCCATGGCAAAACGTCCCTGGCAGACCCTTATAAGATAAGTATAGGTACCGACCGCTACGAAGCCTTCACCAAGAACGCCTATATATTTAATAAGGAGAAGAACACCAACCTGGCATTGATTCTTTCCGGCTCCCTGCACAAGCAGGATGCCTTGTACGGACGGAAAATCTACGATGTGGACCAGCACAACGCTTATGCCTCCTTGCTGTTCGAGACGGAACTGACCAAGCGTCAAAGCCTTTCTGCCGGACTGAGCTTCAACTATGACTCCTACGACCAGCACTACCGCCTGGACAATGACGCCGCACAGCCTTTGACGAAGAAATTCACCAAAGAAGCCGTCCCCGGCGCCTACGTGCAGTACACCTACAACTGGGACGATAAACTGGTGCTGATGGGTGGCATCCGCGGCGACCATAGCAGCGAGTACGGCTATTTCGTCACTCCGCGTTTCCATGTGAAGTACAATCCCAACGAGTATGTACATTTCCGTCTTTCGGCAGGAAAGGGATACCGCACGAACCATGTGCTGGCCGAGAATAACTACCTGCTGGCAAGCAGCCGCCGGATAGACATCGCCAAACGTCTTGACCAGAATGAGGCTTGGAACTATGGCGCAAGCACTTCCACCTATATTCCCTTGTTCGGCAAAACCTTGAACCTGAATGCGGAATACTATTACACGGATTTCCGCAAGCAGGTGGTGGTGGATATGGATACGGACCCGCATGCCGTTCTGTTCTACAACCTTCACGGCCGTTCCTATTCGCAGGTAGTGCAGGTGGAGGCAAGCTATCCGTTCTTCCCGGGTTTCACCTTTACCGCGCTTACCGTTGGACGGATGCCAAAACGAATTACAACGGAGAGCTGATGGAGAAACCCCTTACCAGCAAGTATAAAGGTTTGCTGACGGCTTCTTATCAGACACCTTTGGGATTGTGGCAGTTTGATGTGACTTTGCAACTGAACGGTGGCGGGCGCATGCCGGCTCCATACGAACTGACAGACGGCAACTGGTCGTGGGAAAGGCGCTATGGCGGCTTCGAGCAGTTGAGTGCCAGGTGACGCGCTATTTCCGTCGCTGGTCTATATACGTCGGTGGCGAGAACCTGACAAACTTCAAGCAGAAAAACCCCATCATTGATGCTTCCAATCCCTGGGGAAGCAACTTTGACGCTACGATGGTGTGGGGACCATGCATGGAGCAAAAGCCTATGTAGGTGTTCGTTTTAACTTGCCGAGAATATAATATTATTTATTAAATCAATAGCGAAACAATGAAAACAAGAAGATTTTTAATGACTTTGGCAGTTGTACTCTTCTGTGCATCTGCCGCAATGGCAAAAGACATCCGTACAGCCGTGTTCAAGGTGGCACAGATGAAGTGTGAGAACTGTGTAAGGAAGATAAACAATAACATCCGTTTTGAGAAGGGACTGAAGGACTTCCACACAGACCTGAAGACAAAGACGGTAACCATCACGTATGATGCCGACAAGACCAATGTGGAAAAGTTGAAAGAAGGTTTCCAAAAGTTCCATTATGAAGCGGAGTTTGTCAAGGAAACCAAGCAGGACGATAAGAAGTAATTGAACAAACTGCTCATTCCAGTTGTTGCTTTATTAAAGCGGAACAACAACCATCTAAAAAATAAATCGAATGAGCAATATAATTACTAAGGCACATCCCGTGCCGGATATGCACAGCACGGGATTGCGCGTCGTCGGTGCATGGCTTTTTGCATCGTACTGATACTGTTTTCTACAGTCTTTGTGCATGTACCCTATACCCGTGAAATACAGATGGTACTGGCAATTCCGGTACTGCTGTTTTTCGGCGCTCCTTTTTATGCCGGTGCCTGGAAGGGAACCCGGTCGGGCCGCAACAATATAGACCGTCTGGTGGCGCTTACCACCTCTGTGGCTTTTCTGTTCAGTGTGTTCAACACTTTCTTCCCGGATTATTGGCTGGGCATCGGGCTGGAACCGCATGTCTATTATGGGGTTGCCGCCGTCATCATCGCCTTTTCCCTGACCGGCGAGTTTATGGAGGAACGTGCCCGGCGAAATGTGTCGGCGGCTATCTGCCGGTTGGGAGGCTGGCAGCATAACGCAGCCCGCGTACTGCCGGAGAAGCAACGCATTGACGACCGCGTTGCCGAGCTTTTTGTCCCGGTCATTCTCATCATTTCCCTGCTGACCTTTTTTATATGGGTGTTCTTCGGAGGCATAGATGTAGTGTCACACGGTCTGTTTGCCGCTTTGTCCGTATTGGTGGTGGCTTGTCCGTGTGCGGTAGGGCTGGCCACTCCAGTAGCTTTGGCGGCGGGCCTTAATAAAGCTGCCCGCAATCATATCCTTATCAGGGACACTTCCGCTTTAGAGCAGATGCGCAATGTGGATGTGGTGGTATTCGACAAGACCGGGACCTTGACAGAAGGACATCCTACGGTAATAGGCTGGCTGTGGGCGCAAGGGCAGGAGGAGCATTATAAAGATGTACTGCTTGCTGCCGAGTCTACTTCGGACCATCCTCTGGCAGAAGCAATCGTTACGGCCCTGGAAGGGGAGGAGCAGGTTATCCCTGCCCACCTGGACGGTTTTGAAAACATTACCGGAAAAGGTGTCAGAGTGGCCTATCAGGGTGCGGAATATTGGGTAGGAAGCCATAAACTGCTGAAAGATTATCAACCAATTTGTCGGATATCCTGGCCGATATGCTGACACAATATGAATCGGACGGAAACAGTATTGTCTACTTTGGGCGTGAGAACGATTTACTTGCCGTTATTGCCATCAAGGACCAGTTGCGGGTGACTTCTATGGAAGCTATCCGGGAACTGCGTATCCAGGACATCGAGATATGCATGCTTACGGGAGACGGTGAGCGTACAGCTTCTTCCGTGGCCGGCAGTTTGGGTATCATGCGTTTTGTGGCTGATGCCATGCCCGACGACAAAGAGGATTTCATCCATAAGCTGCAGCTTCAGGGTAAAACGGTCGCCATGGTAGGTGACGGCGTGAACGATGCGCAAGCCTTGAGCTGTGCTGATGTAAGCATTGCCATGGGAAAGGGGACCGATACGTTGATGGACACCGCCATGATTACTCTCAGGACTTCAGACCTGCTGCTGTTGCCCAAAGTTTTCCGGTTGTCTCGCCAGACTGTGAGCCTCATGTACCGGAATCTGTTCTGGGCTTTCATCTATAATACAGTGGGTATCTTTGTCGCGGCCGGAGTACTCTATCCCGTCTATGACATCCTGCTGAGTCCTGCGCTGGCAGGTGCTGCCATGGCTCTTTCCTGTGTATCCGTGGCTTTGAGCAGCCTTCGTCTGAGTTCCAGGTTCTGACGGCTGTATTCTCAGCTGTTCCTATACTCCAGCGGACTCATGCCCATGTGCCTCTTGAAGTATTTTCCAAAGAAGGAAGCACTGGGGAAGTTCAGGGAATAGGCAATCTCCTGAATGGTCATGTTGGTTGATTTCAGCTTGGCTTTCACGTCTACGATGACGACGTGGGCGATGATGTCCAATACATTTCTGCCGGTCACCTGCCTCACGGTGGTGCTGAGGTGTTGCAGGGAGATGCCCAGTTTGTCGGCATAGAATTGCGCGCGGCGTTCGCGGGTATAGTTTTCGATGACGAGCTGCACCAGTTCGCGGCATATTTCCTCTTTCCGGCTCTTGTTCCCTTTTTGCATCTGCGGACGGTGGCAATACATTCTGTCTATGCCGCTGAGGAGCAAGTTCAATGTGCTTTGAGCCATTTTTGTATCGGGAGGATAGGGACCGGTCGTGATGCGTGCCCATAAGGCAAAATAGTCCTTGAAATAGGAGGCGACGGTAGGGTTGACAGCCAGTACCGGATACTCCAGTATGTTGGAGAAGGAGCTCAATGTAGACTGGATGAGGTTGACTCCATTGAGGCAATGGGAAGAAAACCCCACGAATCCCAGGCACACTTTTTCCTTTTGTTCGTAAAACTGTATGATGGTTCCGGGAAGCAGGGTGATAAAATCCCCTTGCTTGATTTCCGTATCCATCAAGTTGATGGATACCGTGATGGAACCTTCTATGCATAGTGCAAAGATGCATGCTTTCAGGCGGCACGACTGTTTGTATATGTTTAGAATGTCTTCCGTTACTTCAGTCCATGCAATCATGTCTACTGGCAGGTCGACTTGGGGAAATTCCATACGCTTTGTCGTTTAGAGTTCGCACAAAGGTAATTCTTTTCCGGGAAAAAAGTAAACGGAAGACATTCTGTTTTTAAAATGAAATGTTCTTTTTAGAATTCAAAAAAGTGCTATATTTGCTTGCATGAAACTGGAAATATCAGATTGGAACATGATTCCTTATGCCGGAGCATGGAGCCGGCAGACGGAATGGTTTGACGCACTTGTACATGCCAAGCAGGCAGGAGAGTGCTATGTCAATCATATTGTGCTCTGCGAGCATCCCCATGTCTATACATTGGGGCGTAGCGGAAAAGAAAGGAATATGCTGCTGGGAGAAGAACAACTGCGCAGGATAGGGCTACACTCTATCATATTGACCGTGGCGGAGACATTACGTATCATGGTCCGGGACAGTTGGTCTGCTATCCTATTCTGAACCTTGACGACTTTTCTTTGGGGTTGAAGGAATATGTGCATCTGTTGGAAGAGGCGGTAATCCGTGTTTGTGCTTCGTTTGGCATCGCGGCCGGACGCCTGGAGAAGGCAACGGGCGTATGGCTGGAGGCGATACTCCCCGTGCCCGTAAGATTTGTGCCATCGGCGTGCGCAGCAGCCATTTTGTCACCATGCATGGATTGGCACTGAATGTGAATACCGATTTACGTTATTTCAGCTATATCAATCCCTGCGGATTCATAGACAAGGGTGTCACTTCTTTGCAGAAAGAGCTGGGACACGAGGTGCCGATGGAAGAGGTGAAGGAGTGTCTTTGCAAGGAGCTGGTAAATCTTTTGTCATGAACTATCTGGCACATGTATTCCTTTCCGGTCCGAACAGAAAAGTACAGTTGGGCAATTTTGTAGGCGATGCTGTAAAGGGAAGCTCCTATAAGAATTATCCGCCGGATATAGCCAAGGTATTCAGCTTCACCGCGCTATTGACGACTATACCGACCATCATCCGGCAGTTTGCGAGGTGGTGCATAGGCTTCAACCTGAATTCGGACGCTATTCGGGGGTATTGCTGGATATTTATTTCGATTATTTGCTGGCTTCCCGTTTCGAGTCGTTCTCCGGAGTTTCCTTGAGGAGGTATACCCGGACTTTCTAATCTTTCCCTCCTCATCAATTACCGCTATCTTCCGGTACGGTTCAAACGTTTCATCTGGCATTTTATCCTGACCGACCGTTTGCGGAAATACGCCACTCTGAACGGAATAAGAGAGTCTTTGAACATCATGGTGGAATATCATCATATTGATATATCCGTAGACAAGGCTATTCGTTACCTTGAAGAGCACGATGAGGAACTGTTTGCTGTGTTCCAGCCATTTTTTATTGAATTGCAGAGGTTTTGCACTGAATACCGGCATAATTATAAGTCACAATTTTAAGGACGAAGAAGGAATGAATATCTGTCGGCAAGGAATTAATATCCTGCCGACACGATATTTGTTTTTTGTATCACACGTTGTTGATTTCCTGCATGACATGTTATTGATAGCTTGTGCCTGTGGAATCAGCTTCCCGTACTCCGCTTCTCCCTTGCCAGTACCGAGATGATGTACCTCCTTGCTGTTCACCTTGTTCCAGTTTGTTCCATTGAATATTTTCCAGACGTAGTTTCCCAGCCTGCCGTAGTCCGATAACTTCAGAATCTTCCTGATTTCCTCCCGGTCGGTGATGTAGAGCTTTTCCAGATTCAGCATGAGGCATTCCAGGTTGTGCGTATTCCTGTTGTAGGCATATCCGGGAATGTCTAAATCAGGATTTCCCTGCGCTCCTCCGCTTTCCCCCGGGGGAGTAAGAGGGGGAAGTGCTTTACTTTCTTTTGCTTTGCTTTCTTCTACTTTGCTTTCTTTGCTTTGTTTGGAATTGTATGCATTTTCGGGGAAAATGTCCGCATCCTGCTACAATCTTCCCGTTTTTGCGTACAAGTCTCGTCCTTGTCCGGTTTATCTTCCTCCGTCTCTACCAGCAGATAGGGTAGGGTGGTGAGGTCCCTTTTTCTTCTTTTGGTGGCTTCCAGCCATATTTTCTGTATCTCGGTAGAGGTCAGCACCCCTTGCTCCTTATAGGTTTTGGGGTCGAAAAAGGCTTTCTCCACCAGGATGTCCACGATTCCCTGCATCTCCTGCTCGTTGATGTCCTTTCCCGCCTTGTTTGTGAACAGTGTGCATTGCTCCGCGTTCCATTTCAGGTAATATCCGTTTTCCTTATGTATCTTGCACAGCAGTTTCATTACCGCTGCGGTTCCTTTCAGTCCGAACTTGGCTTCCACCAGTTCCACTGCTATCTCTTCGAATAGATTTACTTTGAGGGGGAAATATAGCATTCCCCCATACATCATGGCCATTGTTTTTAGTGTTTAATGATTAGTGATTAATGGTTAATGGTTAGCATATGGGGCTCCATTCGAGGACGTTTTCCAGCTGAAGGTTTTCCATGCCTGCAGTTCCACGTCCCAGAAGGCTATGGTGCTTGTCACTCTTGTGATGTCATAATCTTTTCTGAAGTCTGCCTTGTAGGGCAGTAAGGTGGCTTTCGCCAGCCTGAATGTCCCGTCCTGCTTGTGGTAGGCTATGAGTGCGTGTCCGTATTGCATGTGGTCTATCAGGCTTTCTATCCGTTGGGCCATCCATGTGGCGCATGTTTCCGTGTAGTTCTTTTCCAGCATGATACGTATTTTCCATAGGTTTCTCAGTGCTTCGTGAAGTGAAGCGTTCTTTGTCGACTTTCTCATCTTGTTGTCTTTAAAATTAATAATTGTATTAGTTTGGCAGGAGGTACGCTTGTATATAAAAAAGATGCCGCATTCGTTGAGAAAGCGGCATCTATAGGCGGTGTGGCTTCATCCTTACCAAAGTGGCGGCAAAGATAAGTGGTTTATTCCTTAAGTTGTTTATATTTAATTGTTGTCAATAAGTTTCGTGGTTTCTGCCCTTTTTGTTTTATTCCCTATATCTCTCCTGCTACCTTCATTTCCCGCCACACTTCACCGAACTCTTGTATTATAGTGTTTTCTGACAGTCTTTTATAGTCTGGCGTTCTAACCTGAATAATTCATAGTCTCCACAAAAAAGAGAACGCCCTTCTTGTATATTTGCAAGAAAAGCATTAACTTTAAGGTGTTAAAAATAAACTTAATACCGGCGTTCTCATGTGCAAAGATACAACAAATAACGGAGTCAGTCAAGAGAAAAATCTTTTTTCTTTTCAAGACGTGCTTCCTGACAGGAAAATTCAGGTCGATTTCAATGC